>Ga0315534_1001622_pt1 | contig 15479 bp, 11 predicted proteins | sample SalMarSW160240MG_FD_203094 | JGI IMG/M metagenome (GOLD analysis project Ga0315534, IMG submission 203094) | Salt marsh sediment microbial communities from the Plum Island Ecosystem LTER, Massachusetts, United States - Salt Marsh Sediment SW1602-40 ... | reverse complement strand
CGATCCCGGGCACGATTATTTCTGCGACGCGGTGCTTTCACTCGTTAAGGAGCGCTGTAAGATAATCGAGCTCTCGTACGACGAACGGGGACTGCCTCAAGTGGATGCCGAACAGCTAAAGTCAGCAATCCTTGCGGCGAAAAGGCCCAACGACGACATCGTAGGGAGATTTCAGCAATTGATTCCAGCGCGCTAGGGGCAGACAGACCAGCCTCCGGCGTGATACCCCGATGTCTATTGGACAGCGCTCCCGACGTTTGGACGGTCTCTTGGGGCGAGCTATATGAGACAATGTGTTATATGCCGGCGCGCTATGACGTTGAATTCGTTAACACGCACATGCAGACTGCCCGACCAAGGCGCCGGTTACCGGCACGAGAGACAAGGAGAGTTCTTTTGTTGGAGAAGGAACTGACCAGTCCCTCCACTCCTTATCGAAACAACAGCGGTGATGTCGCGCGTGCGCTCATGTCCATGTTCAAGCGGCAGCCGGCCCTTACCATCCGCCTCATTACGCTCACGCTGCTTGCAGAACTGGCGGAGGGGTTCGGCTTTGCCGCCATGTTGACGTTGCTTTCGCAAGAATTGGCCAGTGGCAGCGGCAATCCACTCAGCAAGTGGGTATCGGCTGCGTTCGATTTGGTTGGTGCAAAGCCCACCATAACCACGCTCCTCTTGGTTCTTGTCACCATGGTGACCGTGAAGGCAGCCCTCACTCTGCTTGCAAAAGTCCAGGCTGGATACGCGAGCGCTGCCGTAGCTCGAAAACTCCGCGCGACTCTAACAGAGGCGCTCGCGCATTCCCGCTGGTCTTATTTCGTCTATCTTCCGAGCGGACGTGTTAGCCATGTCCTCGTCAACGAAACCGCCCGCGGGGCGTCCGTCTACAGGTCAGCTTGCTCGATGGCGGCGGCTGTCATCCAGACGCTCATCATAATCGGTTTGGCGGCTGCGGTAGCCTGGCAAGCGACGGTGATCGCCGTGTTTGCAGGCCTGCTGATCCTTCGTATTCTGCGTTTCCTCGTAGAACGTACACGCGAAGCAGGAAGACGACAAACGCGCCTCTTGGATGCGATGTCGGTCCGCGTTGTCGACTCGATCAACTCCTTCAAGGCACTCAAGGCTATGGGGCTGCTTGACCTAGTTATGCCTCTCTTGGAAAAGCAAAGTTATGATCTGGAAGATAGTCAGCGCCGCCTGGCGGTCCATGCCGCAGCACTGAAGGCCTATTACGAACCCTTGGTTGCCGTCCTGTTGGGGTTTGGCATCTACGGCATGGTCACCTTATTTGCCATGCCATTCTTCGAAATTTTCGTTCTGGTGGTCTTGTTCTACCGAGTAGCCTCCCGAATTCAAGTCTTGCAGTCCTCTCATCAGGCAATCGTTGCCAGTGAATCCGCGCTCCTCGCCGTCCAGGAACTCACACAAGAGATACTCGCCGCAGCAGAGCCGGTCACAAAAGGCCTGAAACATCGTCTCAAGCAAGCCATCGAACTGCGCAATGTCAGTTTCGCCTATGCGGACCGTCTTGTTCTAAGAAATCTGACCATGACCATACCAGCCCGTAAGATTACGGCCCTTGTTGGTCCTTCCGGAGCGGGTAAGTCGACGGTCCTGGACCTCGTCACCGGACTGCAGCGGCCGACAAGAGGGAAGATCTTGGTTGACGGGGTCAATATCGCCGAAATCGATGCTTCCGCTTGGCGACGCGGTATCGGCTACGTACCGCAAGAGGTCTTGCTGTTCAACGACACCTTGTTCGCCAACGTAACTCTTGACGATCCGCAGCTGACCGAGGCGGATGCTCTTAAGGCTTTGGAGGATGCCGGCGCAGATTTTCTGAATGCCCTACCTGATGGGCTTTTCACGCGTATGGGCGAGCGCGGCAGCCGCCTGTCGGGGGGTCAGAGGCAGCGAGTCGCACTCGCGCGTGCGCTTGTGCGACGTCCAGAACTTTTGATTCTCGACGAAGCGACTTCGGCGCTTGATGTGGCGACGGAAAAGGCGATCAGCGAGACGCTGTATGCCCTGAAGGGCCGACTTACCATTGTATTGGCTACACACCGACCTACACTATTTGAAATTGCCGACAAGGTGTATCGGCTAGACGACGGGGAGTTGGCTGTGGAATCCTCACGGTCAGCGAGCGTCCTAGCTTCCTGACCAACCGCGAGTGATCTGCCTGCAATGTCAATTTAAGCTGCCGCGTGGGATGGGCTGTGGGTTAGTCAGAGGCTACAATATCTGCATTCTTCCCGTGAGGAACGAGCAAGAGCCAGCAGGGAAAGCATTTCCGTTGAGTCCGTCCTGCAAAGACCACAGTATTTCGGTCTAGCTCGCCAAACATCTCGACCTCGGCCATGCCGTCTCCGTGCCCTTCAAAGTATAAGCTACTGTCATGCGTTCTTTCCCGCATGGCAGCAATGCGATCCGCGACAAGGCGCGGGGATTCGGCTGCGATTGGGTGACACTCGACGATGAACGTTGTCTGCGATAGTGGGGGAAGTCGTGTAAACAGATCGATCTCGCCGCCCTCGATGTCCACGAGGATCAAATCGCCCTCGCCGAGCGCGGTCGAGTAGTCGAAGTCGGGTGTGACTTGACGGTGCTGGCAAATGCCCTCGAGACCGTTTAGGCGGGCCAGAGTGCGGGCCGCCTCAATTGCCTTTGCATCTATGTCGTAACCGACCGTAGGTACATTGAAGCTGCGCGCGACGCCTACAGTATAGTAACCGACGGCACACCCGATTTCGACGAACCGGCTGCAGCGGCGCAGGGCCTGGGCAAGGAGACGCTGAACCGATGCCTCGGCCGTGCCGAGCAAGTGACCAAGATGCGTCTGGTCGTGCTCAAAAAAGTCGGGTTGCAGGACAAGACCGGCGAAGAGGCCCGCGCGAACGCTCGGATTGGACGCAAGCAGCGAGCGCCCGAAGTCGACCCAAATTTGCTTCTGCAAATCAAAAAACAGGGCCTGCTTGTATGGCAAGGCAAGGCGCGAGGCCACGGATTGCGCTAAGCGAAGCCCAAAACTGGAAAAACTGAGCCCCATTCTCACCTCTGACATTGATGCAATTGCGCACTTTTGGGTTCGGCAAATGAGGCGCCTACACGGTGCGCTGGGCTAGGATGATAACAACCGCCTGAGCGCACTCAAGTACGGTAGATCTCAGATCAACATAAAACTCGCAAAGCCTGCGCAAGCTTTCGCCGTTAGCGGTCACCGTCCGGTTCGCGGCTAAAAACTCGTCTATAATGGCTGCGATGCCGGTTTAACAATGCGCCCGTCGGATTCGAGGGGGAATGCGGCATTGGCGATTTCGAACGAGGGCTAGTAACTCGAAAATTCTCGAATTATCGCTGCTTCAAAACTATACGAAGGCTGATGAGCCCATGGTCCGCCGCACGGCCGTTCGAGCATCGTCTTTGGTATCCAACGATGTGCATTCTAAGCCAAATGACAAACCGCCTGTGAGTCCGACATGATGCGCGTCTGTTTCCCCTTTGTCGGCGATACGGTTGGGGGAAGTCATCTGTCTGCGCTCGAGCTGATAAAAACGTTACCGCGAGAGGAGGTGGAACCTGTTGTGGTCGTTCATTGTGATGGTCCTCTCAGCCAGGTGTTGAACGCGCGGGATGTTGGGTTTGAGGCTGCACCGAATGTCGAGCTCGTCAACTACTGCACCATCCCCCGTCAGTTGGTGAACATGGTCTCTGTTGCGCCGCGTCTTGCGCATTTTCTCCGTAGCCGGAAGATCGACATCGTGCACACCAACGACAGCCGCATGCACCTGACCTGGGGCCCCGCTGCGCGGCTTGCCGGTGCCCGCTTTGTTTGGCATCAGCGCAGTACAGATCCTTCGCGCCGTCTTTCTCTTTATTCGCATCTAGCGAACGAAGTGCTGACCGTTTCGCATTTTTGTAAGGAAGAACTGTCCAGCGCTATTAGAAGACGCGCAAGTGTGGTGACAAATCCCTTCGATACGAGCCTCCCGACGCCCGATAGACAGCTCGCGCGCACGAAACTTCTCGATGCTCTCGATCTTCCGTCTCAAACGCGTGTGGTCGGTTATTTCTCAAATTTCCTTCCATCCAAGCGTCCGGATATTTTTGTTAACGTGGCAGCTAGGTTGAGGGAGCATGTTGCCTTCCTGGCATGCCCTATGTTCGGCGATCCCCGTGACAGGATGAAGGTGGATGCCCTTATTGCCGACATGAAGCTGGAGAAAATTTGCCCGATAATGGGATTTCGCGACCCGATCGGCTCTTGGATGGCATCTTGCGATGTGATGCTTGCGCTGGCGGTCGGCGAGCCCTACGGCAGGACTCTCGTCGAGAGCATGATTGTCGGCACACCCGTCGTCGCGGCGGCGGACGGGGGGCACGTGGAAATAATTACGCAGGGCGAGACCGGCCTCCTAGTCGAACCTGACAACGTGAAGGCCTTCGAGACTGCCGTCATGCAACTCTTGACCAACCCCGATGATGCAAGCGCCCTGGCCGAACGCGCGCGCGCACACGCCCTGAAAAGGTATAGCTCCGCGCATCACGCCAAAATAGTCGCAGACATTTATCGGGGTCTCGAATCACGCGCGGCCTCGCGCCGTGGCTGACCGTCGGGTTGTATTGGATATTGGTGAGGGCCGTCCGTATGCAGCTGGCTCGACCGGCGCCAGTTGCGGAAGGACTTGGCCAAAAGCCATACCAATTTTTGAGTGCGTGCCAATCGCGGAGTTGGTAAAAGTCGATCGGCTGCATGCATTGCGGACCAAATGAATAATCCAGTCGCCCCACTCCCTCGGCACCTCGATGTCAAGGGAATCTAGGCGGGGCTAGTCGGAAATCGCCGCAGTCATGAAATGTTCCGGCCTCCCGTCTTTCCTGCATGGAGTCAACTCACCTGCGCACGTCTAACATTACAAAGAGTGCAGCGAAACCCATCACCGCTTCCTCGACAAGCGCCCACGATGTTGCACTCGTAATCAGCGACCTTGGCAGCGGCGGAGCGCAACGCGATCTGGTTCAACTTGCCGAGACGTGGATGAGGTCTGGGCGCAAGGTGACGGTGATAACGCTTGCCGAGCCTCAACAAGACTTTTTTCACCTGCCTGCGGAAGTCAACCGCATCGCCCTGTCGTGCATCGGACAATCGCGCAGCCTCATGGGCGCGCTGGTTGCGAATCTCGATCGCGTGAGACGTCTACGCAAGGCACTGCGGGACTCTGGGTCGCAGGTAGCCTTCGCCTTTATCATGCCCACCGCGGTGTTGACTGTACTCGCCGCTCTCGGTCTGAGCATTCGCGTTGTGGCATGCGAGGTCAATGATCCGGAACGTCAACGCTTCGGACCTGTCTGGAATGTGTTGCGTCGACTTGTCTATCGCTGGGCCGATGTCGTAACGGCGAACAGCCGCGGGGTGCTCGCAAAGCTTGGGGCTTATGTTCCAGCCAACAAATTGTGCTTCGTAGCGAACCCAATGTCGGAGCCCTCGCGCGGCGAGAAAGCAGCCTTGAGCGCGCCGACGATACTTTCTATTGGCCGGCTGCATCGCCAAAAGGCGCACGATGTTTTGCTTAAGGCCTTCGCGCTTTTCGTAAAAAAGCACCCCGATTGGCGATTGGCGATTATGGGCAACGGGCCCGAGGCAGCGATGCTATTGCAGCTGGCAACCGAGCTCGGCATCGACGATCGTGTTGACTGGCTTGGAACACAGCCCGATCCCTACCCGTGGTTGAAGAGTGCACAAATGTTTGCTCTGGCGTCGCGCCATGAAGGAACCCCGAACGCTCTCCTGGAGGCCATGTCCTGCGGGTTGCCATGCATCGTCAGTAACGCCTCACCCGGCCCGCTAGAACTTGTTTCCGACGGCAGCACCGGGTTGGTTGTGCCGGTGGAAGACCATATTGCCCTGGCAGCGCGAATGACACAGTTAGCGGAGGATTCAACGTTAGCTCGTAAACTTGGCGAAGCAGCGAGGCGATTCCTCGGCGCAAATTACTCCGCCACCGCCATACAAACCTGGGAACACGCCATTCAGATGGCCCTAAAGGTCTGAAGTTCTATTGTGGTCGAACCCATGTTGCGAGATCGTCGCCTTCTGGTGGTCACCGAGTCTCTAGGGATCGGCGGGACTGAGAGCCACCTCCGCCGGCTCCTCCCACGTCTTTCAGCTTCCGGCTGGGAGGTGGCGGTTTTTTGCTTATCGACCGTGGGAACGCATGCCGATGAACTGAAATCCAAGGGGATTGAAGTTTTCTCCACGCGCAGACTCCCCATGGCGAGTAAGTTCGGTCACCGGCATCCGGTTTTCTTGGTGCGCGCGGCCAACAGCCTGTTCGCATTCATGCGGCGATGGAATCCTGCAATCGTGCATTTCTATCTTCCCGGCCCGTACATAATCGGTGCCCCGATGGCGATCATCAACCAAACGCCAATCAAGGTCATGAGCCGGAGGAGCCTCTCGAATTATCAGCAGAGATGGCCGACCATTGCCAAATTCGAGCGGAGGCTGCATCAAAAGATGGATGCCCTGATTGGGAACTCGCGGGCTGTTGTCTCAGAGCTACTGGACGAGGATGTCCCTGAGCGCAAAGTAAGACTGATTTACAATGGCGTTGAACTGTCGGAACCGCATGCCGATCGCAGTGAGGTACGGCAGGAGCTTGGACTAGATCAGCGCGCCTTGGTCGGTGTGATGGTCGCGAACCTCATCCGGTACAAGGGACACCAAGATCTCATAAAGGGCCTCGCGGGAATCGCTGGACAGCTAAACATGCCATGGCGGATTCTTCTCGTTGGTCGGGACGAAGGTCTGCAGACCGAGCTCGAAGGCCTCGCACGGACAGGAGGAATAACGGACAATATCCAATTCCTAGGCGAGCGTTTGGACGTCCCCAACGTTCTAGCGGCTGCCGATTTCGGATTATTGCCGTCGCATGAAGAGGGGTTCTCAAATGTCATCCTTGAGGGGATGGCAGCGGCACTTCCCATTATCGCAACGAATGTGGGCGGCAATCCCGAAGCCGTCGAGCATGAAAAAACCGGACTGATCGTTCCAACCTGCGATCCTCATGCGATCGGTAGGGCAGTATTGCGGCTCTCGCGCGATCTAGCGTTGCGTAGACGCCTTGGTGCCGCCGCCAGAGAGCGTGTCAGTAAGACGTTCTCTATGGACCGCTGCGGCGCGGCGCATGCCAAGCTCTATGAAGAGTTGCTCACCAAGGCTGAAGAGGAAACGGCTACGGCGAAGGCATCGGCGAGGGCAAAGACTCCGCCCCTCAGCGCGCCTGCCTACGTGCGCCCCTCCGTGCGGCCATTAATGCTAGCCTATTGGGGCCGCTATGGTGCTCTACCCCAACTGACTCTGGAACTAGGTGATGCCTGTATGAGGCTTGGACAGGACTCGCAAACAACCATTTCAGTCTCAGCTGATAACGAGCTGTTTGATTCATACCGCAGGTTTGGCGAGTCGCTCTTCCCGGTAAACACATACGCTTCGCCCATCGGAGCTCTAAATCTAAAAGCCGTATCGCGGTTGCGGCGACGACTTAGAGAACGTGTGCTTGCCGATGGCACCCGCGCCTTTGTCAGTCTGATGACTCATATTTGGTCGCCCGCCGTTGCACCGATCCTACGGCAATATGGCATTCGCCATACAGTTATTGTGCATGATGCCGATCCACATGTCGGTGATCGCACGGCCTTGATCAATCGGTGGCTCTTGCGTGAGGCGAGAGCTGCGACTCAAATAGTGACCCTAACGACGGCTGTCGCCGAACGGCTGATTGAGACGAAGATAGCATCCGAGAAGCAGATTTACGTGTTGTTTCACCCTGACATGAAATATCCCCCAATTGTTCGGAAAGCCATAAGTCGAACTGAACCGCTTCGAGTGGCTTTCTTTGGGCGCATCTTGCCTTACAAAGGCCTCGACATATTTGTCGATTCAATAAAGGCTCTGAAGGAAAGCAGTATTCCAATTTGCGTTGGCGTTTATGGGGCAGGTGACCTCAGCAGACAGCGCGTCGAGCTTCAACGGCTTGGGGCAGAGATCCGAAACAGTTGGATTAGTCCGAAAGAAATTGGGGAAATACTTGCACGACAGGACGTTATCGTCGTCTCTCATACGAAGGCTAGCCAATCAGGCGTTATTGCAGCGGCCTTCGGTGCAGGGGTTCCGGTTGTGGCAACACCCGTGGGAGGGTTGCGGGAGCAGATCGTACCAGACGTTACCGGGGTCTTGGCGGCAGATGTTACTGTCGAAGCTGTTGCGGCTGCTATACGGCGGCTTGCCGAGAACAGGGAATTGTTGCTACGCATTCAGCAACGACTCATTGCGACGAAGGATGATCGTTCCGTTGATCGCTTTTTTCGTGAACTGAGCGAGATCGCCCTGAAAGACGCATAGCTATGCGTCATATGCGTTGCTCTACCCTAGGAGCCTGCGGAGGGTACTCGCTGGCGATTAATAGACAGCGCGCCGCGCCCACGTTGCGATCGGATTATACGATCCGCAAACGCGATCCGGGGCGCCGGGCTCTTGTGAGTCAATCTTGCCGTCGCTCGTGAGCGCACGGGATCGCGCGCCCATGGCACGCAACATCACAAGCAACTTGCCGAATGCTGAAGGGCTCGCATCAACATTTTCCAAAGGCCTCATGGGTCACCCTTTCCCAATGCGTGGCGTGTCTACTGAATGCCATGCGATGGTTAAGGATTGCTTACCATCAGCCGTTGGAAGCCGATTTATGCCAAACCCACTCGGGCGAACACGCATTACACAGAACTCCAATATCTAGCCTAACGTCTATATCTGGAGCATACAATTTGGGGCGTTTCTTTGACAGGCTTTGTCAAATTTTTGACGGGACTCAAGCGTAAAAGCAAAAGGATATCTTAATGGTTAATTCGCTGTTCAACTCGAATGGGCGGCGTAGCATTTAGCTAATATATCTCCGTGGCTCGGTAGAATACCTGTAATTCACTCTGATACTTGGATCACAAGCAGAATTGGTTTGGATGCAGCACAACCTGTCCGAGTTACGCTCAATTACCAAACGTCCCAGGTCAAACCCTCGCGCCGTGGTAGAAGCCGATCTAGGGGGAAAGCGTAGATCACCTTGCTGGCGAAGAGCTGGCAGGATTGGGGCCGACCCGGCAAACGCCTGGGCAAGGACGAAGAGCGCGGGAAGCAGCAGGGAGCAGGGCCGCCGCCAGCGACCCAATCCATCTCGAGCCTCATCAGCCACGCCCACCCCTCAGACTATCGCTTCCAGTCGGCCGTCGTTGCTGGTAAAACCGCGTCTACCTTCGCCTGTCCGGCGGTGTGGCCGTGACACCACGATCGCGGGGAGGGGTTCGTGAAAATCGCAATTCTTGCGGGCGGTATCGGTGCCCGCCTGGCCGAGGAGACCGAGGTCAAGCCCAAGCCCATGGTGGAGATCGGCGGCCGGCCCATCCTCTGGCACATCATGATGCACTACTCGCGACATAAGCTGAACGAGTTCGTCATCGCGCTCGGCTACAAGGGTGACTACATCAAGCGCTACATGGTCGAGTCCTCGACGCTTAGCGGTAACCTCACTGTGCACATCGGCGGTCGGGAGGGACAGGTCATCCAGCACAACCACGATCATCCCCGCTGGCAGGTCGAGCTGATCGAGACGGGCCTGCGCACGGGGACCGGCGGTCGCGTGAAGCGGCTCGCTCCCTACTTGGGCGACAGCACCTTCATGCTGACCTGGGGCGACGGCGTCTCAAACGTGGATCTCCACAAGCTCCTCCAATTCCACAAGTCGCATGGCAAGCTCGCGACAGTCACTGCTGTGCGGCCCCAGGCGCGCTTCGGCCACCTGATCTTCGACGGTGACCGGGTCGCCGAGTTCTCGGAGAAGCCCCAGACCGCCGAGGGCTGGATCAACGGCGCCTTCTTCGTGCTTGAGCCGGGCGTGCTCGAATATATCGACGGCGACGCCACTATGTGGGAGAAGGAGCCGATGGAGAGGCTGGCCAGCGACGGCCAGCTGATGGCCTATCGACACCGCTCCTTCTGGGCATGCATGGATACCCTGCGGGACAAGCAGCGGCTCGACGCGCTGTGGGAGCAGGGAAATCCGCCATGGAAGACTTGGTAGATCCTCAACGCAGCCGTTCCGTATGCGCATCCTCCTGACCGGACACCTGGGCTACATCGGCACCGTTACAACTCCGATGTTGCTCTCTGCTGGCCACTCGGTCGTCGGTCTCGACAGCGACCTCTATCGCCGCTGCACCTTCGCCCCGGGGGGCGAGATCGTCCCGATCCCCACGATCGAGAAGGACGTGCGCGACGTCGTCGCCGCCGACCTCGAGGGCTTCGACGCCGTCATCCACCTCGCCGGTCTCTCTAACGATCCCCTCGGCGACTTCCACCCGGAGACCACTCTCGAGATCAATCACGCGGCATCGGTGCGACTGGCCGAGCTGGCCAAGCGGGCCGGCGTGGGGCGCTTCGTCTTCGCTTCCTCCTGCAGCACCTACGGCGCCGCCGGCGACGCGATGCTCGACGAGACGGCCACCTTCAGCCCGGTGACCCCCTACGGAAAGTCGAAGGTGATGGTCGAGCGGGACGTGGGCGCGCTGGCCGACGACAGCTTCTCGCCGACCTTCCTGCGCGCGGCTACGGCTTGCGGGCTCTCGCCCCGCCTCCGCTTCGACCTGGTGCTGAACAACCTCACAGCCTGGGCGTTTACGACCGGGCGCGTACTGCTGAAGTCCGACGGCACGCCATGGCGTCCGATTGTCCACGTGGAGGATATCGCGCGCGCCTATCTGTCGGTGGTGGAGGCGCCGCTGCAGAAGGTTCACGGCGAGGCCTTCAATGTGGGCCGCACCGACCAGAACTACCAAATGCGGGAGCTGGCGGAGATCGTCGCCGAGACCGTGCCCGACTGCCGCATAGACTACGCCGACAACGCCGGGCCCGACGCGCGTTGCTACCGGGTGAACTGCGACAAGCTGCCCCGGACGCTCCCCACCTATCGGCCGCAGTGGGACGCCCGCCGCACCGCCCGGCAGATCTACGAGGCCGTTCGCGAGAGCCAGCTCACGCGCGAGCAGTTCGAAGGCCCGACCTATCAGCGCATCGGCCACATCCAGAGCCTCGTGGCGAGCGACATCCTCGGCGAGGATCTCCGCCATCGGCAGGTCCGGCCGGGGTCGGCCGCCGCACCCGGCGAGCGTTTCGGGGCCCGCTGCCGCGCGGCCTCCTGTCGGTCCTGCGGTGCCGCGGGTCTTGAGCCCGTGCTCGATCTAGGGTTGATGCCGCTCTCCGACGGTCTGCTGAACGAGGCCGGACTGGCGACGCCCGAGCCCCGCTATCCCTTGGAGCTGGCCTTCTGCCCTGCCTGCTCGCTGGTGCAGATCCTCGAGACGGTGCCGCCGGAAACCCTCTTCGGCGACGACTATCCCTACTACTCGTCCTTTTCCGATGACCTGCTGACCCACTCCCGGGACAACGCCTTGGAGCTGATCGAGCGGCGGGTGCTGGACGAGAAGAGCTTAGTGATCGAGCTCGCGAGCAATGACGGCTACCTGCTCAAGAACTTCGTCGAGCGAGGGATTCCCGTGTTGGGAATCGACCCGGCCGACGGACCCGCCGCGGCGGCCCGCGCGATCGGCGTGAACACGCTGGGCGAGTTCTTCGGCCTTGACCTCGCGACGCGCCTGCGCGGCGACGGCATCGCCGCGGACCTCGTCCTCGCCAACAACGTGCTTGCCCACTGCGCCGATACTAACGGCTTCGTGGCGGGGATCCGTCACCTGCTGCGCGAATCCGGACAAGCGGTGCTCGAGTTTCCTTACGTGCGCGACCTGATCGACCACGGCGAGTTCGATACAATCTATCATGAGCACCTCTGCTACTTCTCGCTCACCTCCGTCGACGCGCTGTTCCGCCGTCACGGTCTGCGCGTGTACGACGTGCGTCGGCTGGCGATCCATGGCGGCTCGCTGCGAATCTACGTCTCCGCCGCCGAGAAGGTCGAGCCCGCGGTGGAGGAACTCCTTGCCGAGGAGCGCCGGCTCGGCATCGATCGCTACTCCTACTACCAGGGCTTCGCCGAACGCGTGCACAAGGTTCGCGAGCGGCTGCTCGGCATGATCGGCAGCCTCAAGGCCGAGGGAAAGCGGCTCGCGGCCTACGGCGCGGCGGCAAAGGGGACCATCATGCTCAACTACCTGGGTCTGGACGGGAGGACCATCGAGTACATCGTCGACCGCAACGTCCACAAGCAGGGCCGCTACGTGCCCGGCGTACGGCTTCCCATCTGCGACCCCTCCAGGCTAATGGGGGATCGCCCGGACTACGTGATCATCCTTCCCTGGAACTTCCGTGACGAAATCATCGAGCAGCAGGCGGAGTACCAGGCGGCCGGAGGACGGTTCATCGTTCCGATTCCCGAGCCGACAATCGTTCCCGCCTGACGCGCTCGGCCGTGGCAGCCATGTATGGAATCCGGAATCTCAGAGAGAAGCTCGACGCCGGCGCGCTCGGTCGCCAGATGTACGAGTTGCTTGAGCGGCTCTACCCCATCTGCCGCAGCATCACCGGCGAGGGCTTCCGGGAGACTCAGCGGATCGTGGCAGAGCACGTGCGCGGCCTGGAGCTGCGCGGCGTTCCCAGCGGTACCCAGTGCTTCGATTGGATCGTCCCGAAGGAGTGGAACATCCGGGACGCCTACGTCAAGGCGCCGTCCGGCGAGAAGGTCATCGACTTCCGCAAGTCGAACCTCCACGTGCTCAACTACAGCGTCCCAGTCCGCGCGAAGCTGACCCTCGCCGAGCTCGACAAACACCTCTACACGCTGCCCGAGCAGCCGAGCTGGATTCCCTATCGCACCTCCTACTACAAGGAGGACTGGGGCTTCTGCCTGGCCCATGACGACTATCGCAAGCTCGAGGACGGCGTCTACGAGGTGGTGATCGATTCGACCCTCGAAGACGGCGACCTCAACTATGGGGAATGCCTGCTGCTCGGCGAGAGCTCTCGAGAGGTGCTGCTCTCCTGCCACGCCTGCCACCCGTCGCTGTGCAACGACAATCTCTCAGGGATCGTGGTCTCGACCTTTCTTGCCAAGCTCCTCGCCGACACACCGACGCGCTACAGCCACCGCTTCGTCTGGATTCCCGGTGGGATCGGCTCCGTGGTATGGATGAGCCAGAACCAGGAGCGGCTGTGGCGGATCGCCCACGGCCTGGTGCTGACCTGCCTCGGCGATCCGGGGAACTTCACCTACAAGAAGAGCCGCCGCGGCGACGCCGAGATCGACCGCGCGGTGCAGAACGTCCTGCGCCAGACCGGGGACGACTTCGCGGTCCTGGAGTTCTCGCCCTACGGCTACGACGAGCGCAACTACGGCTCGCAGAAGTTCGATCTACCGGTGGGCTCGCTCACGCGTTCGACCCACGAGGGATTCGCGGGCTACCACAGCTCCGCCGACGACCTGAGCCTGGTGCGCCCGGAGGCTCTGGGCGATTCGCTGCTCACCTACTTGGCGGTGCTCGACGTCCTCGAGAACAACGGTCGCTATCGGAACCGCATCCCCGAAGCGGAGCCCCAGCTCGGCCGCCGGGGTCTTTACGGCATGCAGGGCGGCTTGCAGAAGCGGGAGCGGCTGGAGATGGCGCTGCTCTGGGTGATGAACTTCTCGGACGGCGAGCACAGCCTGCTCGAGATCTCGGATCGCTCCGGGTACAGCTTCGAGCTGATCTCCGACGCGGCGGGCAAGCTCCTCGAACACGGGCTGCTCGAGAGGTGGGAGCGGGACGATGGCTGAGTTCGAGACGATCCTGGAGTCGCCGGACGCGCGGATGCTCGTCGTATCCCACTGGCTGCTGCGACCGTCGGCCGCGAACGCCCTCGAAGCTATGGCCGCCGCCTTCGCCGGACCCAAAGGGGTGCTGCTCGCGCGGGAAGGAGCGGCGCCGTGATCTTCAAGCCGACCCGGATTGTCGGCGCCTTCGAGATCGAGCCGGAGCGGGTCGTCGACGAGCGGGGCTTCTTCGCCCGCACTTTCTGTCGCAGCGAGTTCGCCGACCAGGGGCTGACGACCGAGTGGGTCCAGTGCAGCATCTCGTTCAGCACGCGGCAGGGCACCTTGCGCGGGATGCATTACCAGGTGGAGCCCTACGCGGAGGCCAAACTCGTGCGCTGCACGCGCGGCGCCATCTACGACGTGATCCTCGACCTGCGCCGAGACTCCCCGACTTTCCGTCGTTGGAGTGCCGCTGAGCTCTCGCCGACCAACCGCCGCGCGGTCTACGTGCCGCCGGGTTGCGCCCATGGCTTCCAGACTCTCGAGGACGAGACCGAAGTCCTCTATCAGATGTCCCGCATCTACCATCCGCAATCCGCGCGGGGGGTGCGCTGGGACGACCGGGCCTTCGGGATCGAGTGGCCCGACCGAGCGCCGACGATCGCATCGCGGGACCGCGATTACCCGGATTTCGAACCCTGAGAATACTTCTCGCGACTTCCGGAGCGACGACGGGTGCGCGACGCGCGGAACTGGAGGATCCCGCGATGACATAGCCTTGTGGCCGAGACAGACACTCGCCACTTTAGAATCGCTCTGATGCTCTGGTCGGGTACCACGCAGCGTTGCTAACCCGTGAGTGTTCGGCCGCTTCTTCGAGAGCGGAGACCGAGGTGAGCGAATTGTCTTTCGATGACAGCAGTTCTCGAGCGATGGGCTTGTTTGTAAAGCCTACTAATCCGTCTCCTTGAGTCAGTCGAAAGTTGGTTTGTTCCAGTTTTTCCAGAAGGGGATCGAAAAGGGCATGGAGTTAGCCGTTTTTTACCGAACGATGATCGTCAAGTTAGCCCTTTTCTTAAGCACAGTGGTAGTATTGGCTGCCTGCGGCGAAGCCGCCCAAGGCCCGCTTCGTCCACATCCCGACAACCCGCGCTATTTCACCTACGGCACCCGATCACCCAACGGGTCATTGAAGGCGATTTACCTAACCGGTTCTCACACCTGGAATAACCTGATCGACTTGAGCCGACAGGGTGAGAGGTTCGACTTCGAGAAGTACCTAAATTTTCTCCAGAAACATCATCACAATTTCACTAAGTTATGGACGTGGGAGTCCACCAAGTGGGACACGCGGGCCAACAAATCCCTAGCCAAGGACTTCATCCATCAGGCCGCGCCTCATCCCTGGGCGCGCACCGGTCCAGGCGAGGCCCTCGATGGCAAACCGAAATTCGATTTGACCGAGTTCAATCCTGCGTATTTCCAGCGTTTGCGTTCCCGCGTTGCTGCCGCCGGCGAACGTGGGATTTACGTTGCTGTCATGCTCTTCGAGGGTTGGGGGCTGACGCGCGGCAATCGGCGCTCGCCCGCGGAGGAGGGTTGGGCGTGGCAATCCCATCCTTTCAACCCCGCCAATAATGTCAACTCAATCAAAATCGAGGGGGCCGATACTCTGAGTGGGCGTGTTCA
>Ga0315534_1001620_pt1 | contig 15482 bp, 7 predicted proteins | sample SalMarSW160240MG_FD_203094 | JGI IMG/M metagenome (GOLD analysis project Ga0315534, IMG submission 203094) | Salt marsh sediment microbial communities from the Plum Island Ecosystem LTER, Massachusetts, United States - Salt Marsh Sediment SW1602-40 ... | reverse complement strand
CGCCATCCTGCTGCTCACCTTTGGGGAGATGATCGTTATGCCTGTTAGCCAGGCGCTAGCGGCACGTTTTGCCCCCGAGGACATGCGCGGTCGCTATATGGCTTTCTTCTCCCTCGCCTGGGCCGTCCCTTCAACCATAGGCCCATGGGCCGCCGGTCTGATCTTGGACAACTACAATCCCGACTGGGTCTGGTATGCTGCTGGAATCGCTTGTGCGATCTCCGCAATCGGCTTTCTAACGCTCCATCGGAGCGCACAGAAACGTTTCGCTGCAGCTCCGGCAGAAGAAGCTCATTGGGTTTGAGTGCATCAGGTTGATGGATATTACAGGTTCACTCCGGGTGATTGTTCAAGTTAACACTAGCGTCGTAAAAACGTAGGTTAATGGTCAGATAGAATAACCATTTTTTCTGTTAATATACTTTCGCGAGCCGCCTCCCCGAAAACCTACATGGTTGCGGGATCTCCCAGGCGGCTTGCGCTATTAACCATCTACCTTCCTTTGATAAAGAGTCCCATTTCTTGCTTCGGGACCGCCAAGCGTATAGTGAATAAATAAATCCCCCGCGCAGTTCCCCCAATTATGGGATTTTCATAACCCTGCCCCTGTGAGATCATCACACTATGGATGACACCAATTCTCACAACCGCTTTTTCATCTATCCACAGGTTCAGAGACATGACGAGATCCATACTGTGCTCGCAAGTATGGAGACGTTCTGCCAGTCACTGTGTGAGGTCGATCGAGATCTCGTTGGTATGCTGATTTCCCAAGTCGAGGCACACAGTTCACAATCTCATCTCCTGCCCCATCTCACACCGTTTGAGTTCGTGCTGTTTATCATATTGATCGAGCAGCAGAGGGAGCTCGCCGCTCAAAAGAAAGCACCCCCTCAGCCGGTACGCAAATTCACCCATCCGCCCTTCCCGTAAGACCCCATCCTTCATCGGATTCTAGGTGGATAAGACTTGCTTGTCCAGACAACCAAATACTCCTTTCCGAATACCTAAAATAGTGCTATTATTTTCAGCGAAGGTTGCATGCAAGTTCTGTCTGGAAGTCGAATGATCACGGCCTGAGCCGCATTATTCGCTCAGGCCAGGTTGGTTCATTGAACCCGACCACCGAGAACGAGACAGGCACCTCAGTATCTGCACAAAGGAGACAGAAAATCATGTCCGAGCGAGTTCAAGGAACGGTCAAGTGGTTCAATGATGGCAAAGGCTATGGTTTCATCGAACGCGAAGATGGGGATGATGTTTTCGTCCACTACACTTCGCTCCAGGGCGAAGGCTTCAGGAGCCTTAAGGAAGGCCAGCAGGTGGAGTTCACCGTCGAGCAAGGTGAAAAAGGTCCGCAAGCTGTCGACGTAGCTATTTTATAGAGAGAGGCATAAATATCATAAAAGAAGCCCTTGACGTTCGGGGCTTCTTTCTTATTTAACGTATTGATCTGCAATCGGGATGGATTTCACTACGGGCAAAGAAAATTCAAAGTCCAGCGGGAATGCCCTTCCACCGGCACGCCAGATAAACCGATATCCCATTCAATTGAATAACCATCTTTGTACTCGAGTTCGGTCTCGCTCGGGACCATAACTGGCATTTGAGTGATATTCATGCCTCCTTCACAGTGGATTATCGTCTCGACGTTGAATTCGTTATCTAATCCCACGATAAGTTTGTCCCGGCCATCTTCCACATCGACCATTGTTCCACTAAGAGCGGCATCCACTGTACCCGTGTTGGTCCAAGTGCATTCCGGTGCGGAACCCTGCCCTCCGAGAGGAAGCACTGCGCTGCCCGATAAAATTGCCGGATCCTGCGTGAAATCGATATTAAAAGGAATGGTTCCCTTGAGCGTACGTTCATCCGTTACGACATCCACGCGCATCATCTGCCAATAGTCGATCTCCAACTCAAGCTGCGCACAAAGTTCATGCCAGCTTATCTCTACAACCGCGGGTGGATCGATTGGCATCCTCTCTGGGATCAGGCTCAGCATTCTTGGATCGTGGTATCCATTGTTGGCGAGGTGATTTCGCAGGTTGTAGGTCGCTCGTACGACACCGTCCTCGAATTCTTCCTCACCCTTCCCGTTCGCCTCCTCCTGACGTGCTTGAAATCGAACCTTCGATTGCCCTTGGTGGTCCGTGAGAGAAGCTCCCCCTTCTGGCATATCAACGGAGCCATGCTCGCTGAGCACTTCCGGGATATCCCATACAATCTCCACACTATATTGCGGTCCAACCAATGGCGGATCCAAATTCACCAGGACACCGCATTGCGTTCCACCGACGGGGATATCCTGGGGAACATAGGTCATCATGATGGTCACAGTGAGGTCGATCACATCTCCGGGGCCGCCATGGCCCTCGTGAGCAGAATTCGGCGAAGCATCGAGTATTGCCTGAGCGCTCTGGGCAATGAGTAAGCCATGGATTGCGTAATATGCCGCTTCAGCATGCAGCAACAGGCCGAGATCCGTATTGGACTGGATAATGCCCCAGTTCGCTTGCACCTGTCCCCCAGAGATGAAACCGCATGGGCCACCCTGTGCTGAAACGGAGAAGACTCCTCTGCCTGGCACAAACGAAAACAAGTAGCCGCCTTTCACCGCCATTGATCCATTCGCTGGAACGAAGGTATCCAGCATCAACAGCCATTCCTGCAGTGGGGTCAACTCGATGCCTTCACGAAATTCAACATCCATCGCGCGGAAGAGCTGGACCAGGGACTTATCAGCATTCAGGGCATACGTGTCGCGATAGACCCTGATCAGGTCCATTGTTGTTCCCTTGAAACCAACAGCGGTCAGGCGTGAGATCGTCATACGAAATGGGCGTGGGTCCCCCTGTGCCAGGTGAGCAAGCAGAGGGAGTTCAAAATCATAAAGCCAGAAATCATGCTCGCTAAGCTCGGAGCCCGCTAAGATTTGCTCGCCATCACCCGTGTAAACGCCAATCCCCAGATTGGCCACCAACGACCACACACCAATACCTGCGTTCTCCGGATCGGCAAGGGCCTCTGCAGTCTCTATCGGGCTGAGCTTGATCTGATCAGCCGGTGGTGGAGCGGGTATCGAGATCCCGGTCGACTGGCTTGAGGGAGTATCCAATCTATCCATAACGCTGCAGCTGCAGCCAAAACCAACAATGATCAACACTCGAATAAAAATCGGAAATACTCGTCTCATGAGCAATCCCTTGGAATGATGTGGGGTAAGAATATCAGCTTATTGTGCGATCTACCGATCTATTTGCCATGAACTTGACCGTGGTGACTCTTTCCATTTATTCAATTCACGCATCGAAGTCATGAGCTCGGATCAACGCCTTGCTTATCTCCTCCGGCTCCGTACCAAGAATAGAAACAGCAGTATAAAGGTAGAGACCGGCCAGACCCATGCTAAATCGCCGGGACCGCCGGGTCCAGTAACCGCCTCCTTCCGCTGGATGCGGATCAGGCGATAGCTGTTCATTAATTTTTCGAGGTCCGCATCGCTGAGCTTCTTCGGATCTGCTCCGAAGAGCGGCCCGGCGAAGCCGCTGGCGATGATCACCTGTCGCAGGAGCTCCCCGCAATCTTTCTCATCCGATACGTCATCCGCCGTGCCAGCCCAGCGGCCATCCGGCAGCCAGATCTCAACCTGCGGGTTCGCAAGAATATTGCGATACCAGTCAGATATACTCCCAAACCCTGCCGTACAGTAGATATCCCCATCCACGACGGCGTAGTTCACCGGCGTGTAGCGCGTCAGTCCGGTCTTGCGTCCAGTATGCTTGATCACCATGATGGCGCCGCTGAGTTCTGGCCATTTCATCCAAGAGCCTAAGCCTAATCGCCAGAGCAGGAGCATGAAGCGGTTAAGGGATTTGAATACCCTGCGGAGGCGTTGTTCAGAGATTTGGGTGAGTTCCATCGATCACGCTCCAACGGATTCATCCTAACAATAGCACACAGCAGAAGATGCATCCATAGCAAACGTTGCGTGAGAATATCTCAAAGAGAGAATTCCAGGTCATCCTGGATGAAGGTGGATCTATTGAGTTCTTGGACATACCCGCCTATTTCCTGGCGTGGGAGTGACGTGCCTCACGATCGATTTGAACTATAAGCTTGATTTCAGCGAATGGACGGTGTACGCTACTGCTGGAACCCTGCCTCCGTACACGCTGCACTGCGCTTTACGGTTCTGTCGGAATTTAATCCATAATAGGTCTAGTAGAACATTGTCAGGAGATGGTTTTTTGGATCTCACTCTTTTTAGGTTGGCTCGGGTTTAGCAGGAGACCTCATGCGCTGCGTACAATGCGACGCCGAAAATGCGCCAGGGGCTCGCTTTTGCAGTATGTGCGCCCATCCACTGCCCCAAGTGTGTCCAAAATGCCAACAGGAAAACCCACCTGAGGCGCGTTTTTGTTCTGCCTGTGCGACGCCCCTACATGGTTCTGATGAACCTCACGACCTAGACCGCCTCGATCGCTTGCGCAAGCTCGCACCCGAGGGGCTGCAGGAGAAAATACGCCAGGACCCAAGGGGATTACCAGGTCAACGCAAGTTGGTCACCATCCTCTTCACCGACATCGTCGGCTCGACCGCTATCGCTGAAAAGCTCGACCCGGAGGAGTGGAAGGAGGTCGTGCAGGGGGCGCACCGGCGGGTGAGCGGCGCGGTGTATCGCTACGAAGGCACCATCGCGCAACTGTTGGGTGACGGTGTCCTTGCTTTTTTCGGTGCCCCACTTACCCACGAGGATGACCCTGAACGGGCAGCACGGGCGGCGCTGGACATCCAGGCCAGCATGACCGAATACCAGTCTGAGTTGTCCGGTTTTGTTGACGACTTCCAGATGCGGATCGGGATTCACGCTGGCGAAGTGGTATTGGGCGATGTCGGTACAGGGGAAAACGCAGAATATCTGGCCGTGGGCGATGCGGTGAACGTAGCCGCACGACTGGAGGGTGCGGCGGAACCAGGTCAGATCCTGGTATCGGAGATGCTCGCCCGTCGCATCGAAGCGGGTTTTACCCTGCGCGATCTGGGAGAATCCCCCGTTAAAGGTAAAAGCGCCGCCCTGGCTATGTTCGAGCTCGTCGAAGCCAAAACCGAGCCATCCAGTGGGCGTGGGATCGAAGGCTTACGTTCTCCTCTCGTAGGGCGAGACTCTGAACTACAACGCCTGAGTTCGGCCTTGGATTCTCTGCAGCAAGGGTTGGGTCAAATCGTTATCGTGTTGGGAGATGCGGGGATCGGCAAGACCCGTCTGGTGCAGGAAGCGATGCAGCAAGTAGCCCAGACTGAGTCGGAAGAAACATCGACGCCATCCTCGTCCCTGCGCTGGCTCGAGGGGCGCTCACTTTCTTACGGAAGCGCGCTTTCGTTCTGGCCCATCACCCAACTTATCCTGGCCGATCTGGGTCTTTCCGATGGCGATGCGGAAGTGAAGGTTAAAGCTGCGCTGCGGCGCCGTGTCAGCGATTTATTCGGTGACGATTCTGATGAGGACCTACCCTTTCTCTTCCACATCTTAGGTTTGAAGCAGGATGAGGCTGCACGAGATCTATTCCAGGTTCTCGACGGTGAGACGGTCAAACACCAGGTCAAGAAATCCGTCCAGCACTACTTCGCTCACGTAGCGGAGCAAGAACCCACGGTTCTTTGTTTTGAGGACACCCACTGGGCCGATCCGTCGAGCCTCGAAATATTAGAAGATTTATTCGGCGCGACCGATCGATGCTCACTCATGTTGCTCATCTTAATGCGCGTCGAGCGCGATCACGGTTCCTGGAGTGCGAAGCTCAAGGCCGAGACGGACTATAGCCACCGCTACACGGAAATCCATCTGAAGCGACTTTCCAAGAACGACTCAGATCGGTTAGTTAACAACCTACTCGAAGTCGCCGCTCTTCCCGATGGTATACGCCGGCTGATGATGGATCGCTCAGAGGGCAATCCCTTCTATCTGGAGGAGATCATCCGCAACCTGATCGATCAAGGTGTGCTCCTGCATGAGGGTGACACTTGGCGCGCGACGAAAGAAATCGCGCAGGTCATTATTCCCGATTCACTGACCGGAGTGCTGCAAGCCCGCATCGATCGGTTGGGAGAAGACGTCCGCGACACATTACAACTCGCTTCCGTTATTGGAAAAAGCTTCCTATACCGCATCCTCGAGTCGATCACCGAGGCGGAACGTGAATTGGGTGCGCATCTAGCCCAACTTCAACGCGTGGATCTCGTTCGGGAAAAAACCCGCCGACCTGAGCTCGAGTATATCTTTAAGCATTCCTTAACTCAGGAAGCGGCGTATGGCTCATTGCTGGTTGAGAGACGCCGCGAGTTTCACCGGAAAGTTGGCGAAGCTATCGAGCATCTTTTTGCGGATCGAGTCGAGGACCTGCTGGGAATCCTCGCTCACCATTTCTATCGTGCAGAAGAATTGGAGAAGGCGGGAGATTATCTGCTTCGTGCAGGTTGGAAAGCATTCGGGGAGGGCTCGATCCAGGAATCGATTGATCTTTTGCAGCAAGCCCTCAACGTGTATGAACGGCTGGAAGATCCTTTGAAGATAGGGCAAGTAAAAGCCTGGATCGGAACTTCCCATTGGGGACTTGGAGATCGACAGGCTTCGATGAATCTGTACGAAGAAGCCTTAGAGATTTTAGAGAGGCAGCCCGATTCGATCGAGTTGGCGGAAACACTATCTTTGATGTCTCGCTTGCATATGCTTAACGCAGAACACGAGCAAGCCATTTCCATGGGTGAGCGTGCGCTTGAATTGGCTGAGCGATTCCAGGGCGAAGATGTCCGAATTAACACGCTCAGCACGGTTGGTTGTTCAAGATGTGAGATCGGAGACGAGGAGCAGGGCTTTTCGTACTTATTCAAGAGTCTACAACTATCGCTTGAATGGAACGATCCCAGAGTAATCAATCGAGTTTATTTCAATTTAGTTGAGAATTTGACGGACCACAGCCGGAATAAAGAAGCCAGAGAACTCACCCAAGACTACATTCGATTTGCGAAAAAAATCGGAATTTTAATTATCGAGACCATGTCCTTTTTAAAGCTTCTAACCATCGATTGGTACGGGGGGAATTGGAAGACGGCGCTCAGCTACCTTCCGGAAATTGAAAGATTGGGTTTCGGAATATTCCAGATTTGGGCATCCAATTCTCTGGGGGAGATCGAAAATGATCTTGGTCGTAATAGAGAAGCGCTGGATCGTCTGGAGCGAACGTTAGAGGGTGCGATAAAAACTGGCGAGATCCAAACCGTGGCTCCGTACCTCGGTGAACTCATACGATCCTCCGCAGCCCTTGGACTGGAAACGAAAACTGACGAGTTCGTGGAGATGTTAATCCACCACGTTGATTCCATCCCGCTCCCCCCCCCTGATAGCGTCATGCCACTTTTGTATGTGTGCTATTGGACGCTGATGCACCGCAAACGTGTCGTGTTGAAAGATGGAAAGGCCTGCGTTTCCCGTATCAGCGAAGCGTTCCAGCAATTAGACTTGCCTAAGACAAAAGCCGCTTTAGCCGAAGCCCGGGGGTGCCTGGCATTAGCCAAGAAAGACCCCAATCAGGCATCCGACCATTTCCTCGAAGCGGGAAAGATCTGGGAAGAAATCGAACGCCCTTACAATATGGTGCGAGCGTTGAATGGTGTGGGAAGTGCGCTGATGCTGGCCGGTGATCATAATGGAGCAAGTGAGGCATTTGAGCAAGCCATGAGAATCGTAGAATCGCTTGCCGATCAATTAGTGGATCAAGAACTGAGAGAATCGTTCCTGTCTTCGCAGCTTGTGCAGCAAATTACGATTTCGCATTCGCAGTTGGCAAATGCCGATTAGATGTTATTGTCGGTCATCGGACCACGAGGACATCTGGGATCAGTGAAAGCATCCGGATTCGGTGTGGTGGAATCCATGAGGTCGACCGAGGCTTAAAATGACGTCAAATACGAAGCCAAGCGTTAGGCACTGCCATTGAATAGCACAGAGCTTCCCTCCGGCACCGTCACCTTTCTCTTCACAGATATTGAAGGCTCGACCCGGCTGCTAGCGCAGCTGGGCGATGCCTACACTGACCTACTGGCGGATCAGCGCACCATCTTGCGCGAGGTCTTCACACGCCATGAAGGCCAGGAAGTTGACACCCAGGGTGATTCCTTCTTCGTGTCCTTCCCCCGCGCCAGTCAAGCCGTGGCGGCTGCGGCCGAGATCCAGCGAGCTCTCCAAGCGAACGAGTGGCCGGACGGCGTTGAGGTGCGTGTACGCATGGGGCTCCACACAGGAGAGCCAGTGCGGGCAGCAGAGGGCTATGTGGGCATGGATGTGCACCGGGCGGCGCGCATCGCTCATGCTGGACACGGCGACCAGGTGCTTCTCTCCCCCACCACCACCTCCCTTGTTGAACATGATCTACCGGATGGTATTCGCTTAAAGGACTTGGGCGAGCATCGCTTGAAGGATCTTCAGCACCCGCTGCGTATCAGCCAGTTGATCATCGCAGGGCTCGCCTCTGATTTCCCTGTCCTGCAAACGCTCGACGCCTTACCGAATAATCTACCCTCTCAATTAACCTCCTTCGTTGGACGGGAAGATGAGATCGAACGCATCAAGGAACTGCTGAGCGAAGCCAGACTGGTTACGCTAGTCGGTCCTGGGGGTACTGGGAAGACCCGACTCTCATTGCAGGTCGCCGCTGATTTAGGAGAGGCCTTCCCACAAGGTGTTTGGTTCGTCGAATTGACCGCGGTTGAGACACCTGACGAGATGGTGCCTGCAATCGCCGAAGCACTGCGCTTTACGATCGACGTTCAAGTCTCCGATTTGTCCCCAAAAGAGCAGGTGATCGATTTTCTCGCCCGGAGATCTTGCCTTCTGGTCCTGGATAATTTCGAACACCTGATTGAAGGCGCCGGGCTACTCACCGAGCTGATACAGCATGCCCCCGATGTTCGCTTTCTGATCACATCCCGCGAGCGTTTGAACTTACGCGAAGAATGGATCTTCGACGTGGGCGGAATGAGCTACCCGAAAAATGGACATGACAGCAATAAGGTTTACAGCGGGCTGCATTTGTTCAGAGAGCGTGCTCTGCAAGTCGATAGCGAGTTTGTGCTCTCTAACGCGGTAGAGCCACATGCGGTGCGCATCTGTCAACTTATGGATGGTTCACCTCTGGGCATCGAACTATCAGCGGCCTGGATGGCCACGTTGCCCTGCAGCGAAATCGTACACGAGATCGAGAAGAACCTAGACTTCGTAGTCAGTACGATGCGTGATCTTCCGCAAAGACATCGAAGCTTGCGGGCGGTTTTTGAGCACTCATGGCAATTGCTCAGCGAAGAGCAGCGAGAAAGCTTTCAACGGCTTTCTATATTCCGCGGAGGTTTTTCTCGGCAGGCAGCTGAACAAGTTGCAGGTGTGAATTTGACGACGCTGGCGGAGTTCATGAGTAAATCACTCATACGGCAGAGCGTTGAGGGTCGCTACGATATACATGGACTGCTACGGCAGTATGCCCAGGAGCAATTAAGCCTTGATAGCGAAGAACAACAAGCTGTAAAAGAAAAACATAGTCGTTATTTCGCCCGCTTTCTGCAAGAACGCAGAGGTGCACTCGACCGAGAGCAGATACCTCAACTCCGGGATGAGATACGACCGGACATCAGCAATCTCAAAGATGCAGTCAACCATGCATTTAGAGTTTGGGAGGAGGCAGAGGCACTTGGATTCATGCGAGATTTCTGCGCTTTCTACCGGTCCACTAATTACTACGAAGGTCTAGATGTTCTTCGAAAGATCTCGCGCGGCTTGAGGGATGATGGCATAAAGATGGAACTCGGCTCTCCCCGGGGGACAGTGCTGCTCGCAATTACTGCCTTCGAATGCGCGTTTGAGAGTTCTCTGGGTTCATCTGACCATGAGGAAGTTGCGGAGGATATTCTCCCAATTCTGCGTGAAACAGAGTTAACTCAGGAGTTGGCAAATTGCTTGCTTGCTCTAGGTGTTTATCGCGTTTTATGCAGTGATTATTCCACAGCGATCACTAATCTTTCTGAATCAACTTCGCTATTTAACTCATTCAACGATCTCTATGGGTTGCTCACAAGTGTTTCCTGGTTGGGTTGGACGTACAAAGAGATGGGTGATCTTGATCGCGCAGGGGAAATCTTCCAGGACGCGTATGAACTCTGCAAACGCGAAGGCTCTCGGCTGGGTCAGGCGTACACATTGAGCAAACTTGGCACATGGTCCGACGCACGCCAAGAGTATGAACAGGCGTTGGAGTATCACCAGAAGGCTCAGACTATATTCATCGAATTCAATGATATCGCCGGACAGGGTTATGCTCTAAGCCGCATGAGCTTGAGCGCCTGGGGAATAGGAGATTTCAAAGAAGCGTTAAGTTATGGCAATACTGGATTAGAGCAATTTGAATCGATTGGACACCGCTGGGGTATCAACACTTCCTACTGCCGCATCGGATTTGCTGAGGTGGGCCTAGGCAGGTTTGAAAACGCCGATCCACACCTCAGGCGCGCTCTTACGCTGGCAATCGAGAATCAATTCCCAGCAATCGTCAGTTACGCCTTAATCGGCATTGCTGCAGTACGGAACCACCAGAGACAGTATGCGCTTGCAGCCGAGCTGCTTGGTTTTGCAAAGTCCCAGAAGACGACGCCCGCACTCTATAAGTATCTAGCAGATCTTGAGATCAACAAACTCGAAACGCATCTATCCCCTGAACAGCTCCAGCGAGGTTTAGCCAAGGGCTCGGAAACTGAACTCGAACAGCTTATTCGTACAATCCAATCCGAACAGCGTTGAAGCCCAGGATAGCTTTATCCGTCTTCTCTCTTGCCCAAGTGGATTACTGTTTCGAATGTCATGAAGGAGAAGAGTCGGCGGATTCAGGCTCTTTCGTGAAAGCGGGATTGAGGGGCCTCTATTCTATTGCATGCTTGAATTGTTATTGAGAGTCTAATCATGTACTATGGGTACTGGGGGAAGTAGAAACATCATCGTGATGTCTCAGTGGGACCCCCGTTTTTCGTAGCAATTTAATCGTACATAGGTGTGTCGATAGCTCTCATTTTGGTATGCAGCTGGATTTAAAGAGGCTTGTCGCCGGACGGGTAGATTGGCGGCTTCCACATCCCTCCAACCTCCCCACTAAGCCGCATTATCCGACATTTGGAATTGGATGACCGCCGGTGCGCAGATTTTTACCACAAATCAACTCAAAAACTCCGAGCCCATTGTCGCTTCACCTTCCGGCTATCGTCACCGGGGAGTCAGGCTTTCGGGCTCGACGAAGAAGACACTTTCTTTGCGAGAATTCGTTTACACATGAACATAAGTATACTGAAGTAAATAACCTCTGCCATAATCTTCTCTTTTTTCAGAGATCGATATCGCACAAAGGAGGATCACAGAATGATGACTAATGAGGCCAGAGTAAGACCTTCCACCTTTGCGATTTTTCGCAACCGAAGTTTTACATTCCTATGGATTGGTCAATTGGTCTCGACGATAGGAAGCGCCCTAACTTCCCTCGCAGCTTCCATCGTAGTATTTCGCCTGACAGGTTCAGCGCTCAGCGTGGGCTTGATGCTCATCGCAACATCCGCTCCAACGCTATTGTTCGGCCTCATCGCCGGTGTATTTGTCGACCGTTTTGATCGTAAGCGGATCATGATCATTGCTGATGTCTCCCGGGCTGTAGTGGTCATCCTGATCCCATTCCTAATTTCTCATGGAATCGCCTGGCTGTATATCATCGTCATGTTGACAAGTGTGATTGGACAGTTTTTCGATCCGGCTCATTCGAGTGTGATACCTGAGATTGCTTCCGATGAAGAATTGGCGGCAGCAAATTCATTCATCGCTATCAGTGCCTTCGGCTCGACCGCGGTGGGATTTGCAGCCGCAGGGCTAATCGCTTCAAAATTCCCCATTGCATGGGCTTTTTACATCGATGGACTCACCTTCATCATCTCTGCGCTCTGCATTCTTGCAGTGCGAATAGCGCCCTTGGAAGTCGAAGGTGAGACAACAATCCGCATGATCGGCAAGAACCTGCGTGCCGGCATGAATTTTCTCGTGAATAATGCATTGTTGCGCTCGTTATTGATGGTTTCTATTCCGGTGTTGCTCGGGTTCGGGCTGTGGAATTCGCTGCTGCTTCCCTTCGCCGAAAGAGCGCTGCATGCTTCTGAGTTTGAATACGGTCTGCAAGAGGCTTTAACCTCCGTTGGTTTCGTCTTGGCAAGCCTACTCATGGCCAGGGTGGGAGATCGACTCAGAGAAGGGCAGTGGATCGCAATAAGTTACTTGGGAATGGGCCTGGCTGCTATTTTCTATTCCAGAACCACTTCTATCCCGCTGGCGATCGCCATAGTCATGATTGTTGGCTTTATGAATGCGCCGGCGATGATCTCCGGGCGACTCTTAATTCAACGCAATACGGAACGCGGGATCCGAGGTAGAGTGATGAGCGTTTTTTCGGTTGTAAAGAATATTGCCTTTCTGCTCGGCATGGGTGCAGCCGGGCTTGCAGACATGGTAGATATTCGCGCAATGATGCTCATCAGCGCTTTGATCATCTTGTTCTCGGGAGCACTCACCTTGTCCTTACCTGGTTTACGCCAATCCGCTGAGGAGTGGAAGCGGGCAGTGAGCCTGCTGCGGACTGCACCGACGATGCCATCCTTATCCGTAGGACGTGCGGCAACCATACTTGATTTCGAGGCATTGCTAATTCACTTACCTGTATTCACACAATTAAACATGGCCGAACGGACCCAATTCTTGGAGGCATCGCAAGTTCGATCTGCACCAACGGGTTCCTCGCTTATCAGGCAAGGAGAACCTGGAGGGGAGGCATTCTTCATTCTCTCTGGTAGAGCCGTCGCCGGAACAACAACTTCGGCGGGCGTTTCTCGATCCTTATCCATCATGGCCGCGGGAGATTTCTTTGGGGAGATTGCGGCATTGATGGGAGTCGAGCGTACAGCAAACGTTGTGGCGGAAGAAGAGACGACGCTGCTTCAGGTCCCAGCCGAAAACCTGAAACGCCTATTAGATCACCCCCGACTGCGCTATCTACTACTATCCAAATTAACGGAACGTCTAAGTCGCACACACGTAACCGATCTGCCACGGCTTGCGGGTTTTGATCAGGATAACCTACGAGATCTGCGGCTAACACCAATTGAACTATCATGACACTGCATTAAGGGACCACAGAATGAAACCTGAACAACCCTTCACCGATCTTCCCGAAGGCACCGTCACTTTCCTCTTCACCGACATCGAAGGCTCGACCGAGCTTTTGAAGAAACTCGGTGATCAGTACGCCGATCTGTTAGAAGAGCAACGGCGGATTGTGCGTGAGGTCTTTTTGCGCTGGGAGGGGCAGGAAGTCGATACGCAGGGCGACTCATTCTTCGTCTCTTTCCCAAGAGCGACACAGGCAGTATCTGCAGCGGTCGAGATTCAAAAGACGATCCATGAACAGTCGTGGCCTGAAGATACTGAAGTTCGCCTACGGATGGGTTTGCACACAGGTGAACCGCTCACTTGGTCAGAAGGATACGTGGGCATCGACGTGCACCGGGCGGCGCGCATCGCTGCCGTCGGTCACGGCGGGCAGGTGCTGCTCTCCCAAACGACGACTCCCCTGGTGCAGGAGAACCTTCCGGGTGGCGTCACGTTGGTGGACCTCGGTCGCCACCGGTTGAAGGATCTGCGCACCCCCGAGCGCATCGGGCATCTCGTAATTGAAAGTCTCCCGGCTGATTTTCCCCCCTTGAAATCGCTAGAGGCGTTGCCACCGGAAGCTCCCATCGACCTCGGACCCGTGAAGCTGCCTGCTTTTCTGGAAACAGAGGAGGTTCCTGCGCCTATCTTTGTGGGACGGGATCGGGAACTGGACCTGTTGGATGGTTTTCTCGACCAGGCACTCGAAGGTCGCGGGCAGGTGGTCTTCTTGACCGGAGATCCGGGACGAGGGAAGACGGCGATATTGGATGCGTTTGCCCGGAGGGCGATGGAAAGACATCCCGACTTGTTGGTGGCCAGCGGGGAATGCAGCGCGCACACAGGAATTGGGGATCCATATCGACCCTTCCGCAGCGTGATGGGAATGCTGACGGGAGATCTAGAGACGCACTGGGCTGCGGGAAGGCTCACCCGGGGACAAGCGACCCGCCTATGGGAGGCGATGCCCAGTGTTTCACGAGCTCTGGTGGAGCAAGGGTCGGACCTGGTTGACGTTTTCGTGAGCGGGAGGGAGCTTCTGGCACGAGTCCGCTCTGCGCTGGAAGGCTCTGCAGACTGGCTTGAACGGCTGGCGACGCTCACCGAGCGCGAGCGACCCCTGCCGGGGGAACTCGAGCAGCGCAACCTGTTCGAGCAGCTTGAGGATGTGTTCGCTGTGACTGCAGAAACGCACCCGCTGTTGATCATGCTTGATAACCTGCAATGGTCCGATAAAGCCTCGATCAACCTGCTGTTTCACCTGGGACGGCAGCTTCTAGGGAGGCGCATTTTGATTGTGGGCGCGTACCGGCCAGAGGAAATTACGCTCGGCCGTGGGGAGGAGAAACACCCGCTGGAACCGGTGCTGGCAGAATTCAAACGGCTGCACGGGAATATTTGGATCGATTTGAGCACTATTTCGGAGGATGAGCAACACCAATTTATCAAGGCATACCTAGACAGTGAGCCAAACCGCTTGTCCCAGGGTTTTCGACAGGCGCTATACGATCATACGGATGGTCACCCTCTATTCACAGTGGAGCTTCTGCGGGACTTGCAAGAACGAGGAGCCCTGGTGAGGGACAAGCACGAGCTGTGGATCGAGAGTCCCGAGTTGGATTGGGGTGTTCTGCCGGCGCGGGTGGAGGGGGTGATCGAGGAGCGTATCGGGCGGTTGAAGGAGGAATTGAGGGAGACCTTGACAATTGCCAGCGTGGAGGGGGAGGACTTCACCTCACAGGTCGTAGCCGGCGTGCAGCAAGTTGGAGAACGCAAGCTGCTCAAGAGGCTTTCCAGAGAATTGGAAAAGCAGCACCGTCTTGTTAGAGCGAGGGGCGAGTCGAAGGTGGGAGCTAACATCCTTTCCCAGTTCCAGTTCAGTCACGTTCTCTTTCAGCGCTTCCTGTATAACGATATCGGTGCCGGGGAACGACGGCTGCTCCACGGTGAGGTGGCAAGAGCGCTGGAGGATTTGTATGCGGAGGATAAGGATACCATTGCCGTGCAGCTGGCCTATCATTATGCCAATGCGCAGGAAGCAGAGAAGGCCATCCACTACTTGCAGCTGGCGGGAGACAGGGCTCGTCTGGCCTACGCCCACCAGGAGGCGATTGACTTCTATAATCGGGCGCTGACGTTACAAAAAGAACAGGGGTGTGACGATGAAGCCGCGCGGACGCTGATGAAACTTGGGTTAACCTACCAC
>Ga0315534_1001619_pt1 | contig 15491 bp, 12 predicted proteins | sample SalMarSW160240MG_FD_203094 | JGI IMG/M metagenome (GOLD analysis project Ga0315534, IMG submission 203094) | Salt marsh sediment microbial communities from the Plum Island Ecosystem LTER, Massachusetts, United States - Salt Marsh Sediment SW1602-40 ... | reverse complement strand
CCGGCCCTACATTTTCCGCACCGATGACTACGGCGCCAGCTGGACCCTGCTCACGAACGGCTCGAACGGCATCCCTGCCGACCACTTCGTGCGTGTGGTGCGCGAGGACCCGGAGCGTAAAGGGCTGCTTTACGCGGGCACCGAGTTCGGGGTCTATATGTCGTTCGACAACGGTGTGACCTGGAAACCCTTCCAGCTCAACCTGCCGGTCACCCCGATCACCGATATGGCGGTCAAGCGTGGCGACCTCGTGATCTCGACCCAGGGCCGGTCATTCTGGATTCTGGATGACCTCAGCGTCCTCCACCAGCTGACCGACGAGGTGAGGGGCGCCGACTTCCACCTTTTCGACCCGCGGCCGGTGGTGCGGTGGGTCGACCAGTCGGGCGGCGGTCCCAGCCGTGGCGCGGTGGGCCAGAACCCGCCCTTCGGCGCCATCATCCACTACAAGCTCCCGGCCGGCCTCGACGGAAAGGACGCCGACGAGGTCAAGCTCGAGATCCTCGATGCCGACGGCGAGGTGCTGCGCAGCTTGTCGAGCAAGACTCCCGAACGCCGCGCGCCGAGCCCCTGGCGGCGCTTCTTCCCCGAGCTCTCCGAGCCGCCGCTGCTCGATGCCCGCGCCGGCGCCAACCGTTACGTCTGGAATCTGGCCCTCGCCGATGCCGGTCTGGTCGACGACGCCGTCGTGTGGGGTTGGCCCGGCGGGCCGACGGTCCCACCCGGAACGTACAAGGTTCGCCTCACAGTGGGGGAGTGGAGCGACACGGCGAGCTTCGAGGTCGTGCAGGACCCGCGGACCGACGTCAGCCAGGAAGCCATGGTCGAGCAGTACGAGCTCGCCAAAGCCATCTGGGAGGAGCTGACCCGTTCGCACGAGGCCATCGGCCGCATTCGTGCCGTCCGTGACCAGATTCGGTCGGTCGCCAAACGGGCGGATGACGAGGCGATCACGGAGAAGGCTGACGCCATTGCCGATTCGCTGACCGCAATCGAGGAAAAACTCCATCAGACGAAGGCCGAGTCGAGCCAGGACATCCTCAACTTCCCGCCCCAGATCGACAACCAGTTGCTCTACCTCCAGGGAATTGTCGAGAGCACCGTGGGCGCACCGACCGTATCGGCAAAGGGGCGATTCGAGGAGCTGCGGGCCGGGCTTGACAGGCTCGTGGCGGATCTCGATGCCGTCATCGCGGACCAGCTGCCCGAGCTCGAACGGATGCTCGAGAATGAAGATGTGAGCTACGTCATGGTCGAAAGCGCGCCTGGGCGGTAACACTCGGGATCGCAGGGGCACAATCTCATGGAGATGACGCGTCTGTTGCCCGAGGTGTAAGCTTGTGAGACGAGTGGGTGACGCCAATTGCGTTCCGGAGTGACTGAATGACGGTCTTGATCATGATCCTCGCCCTTGGTATGGCGAGTCTGCAGATTCCGTCGACCGCTGGAGACGATCCGCTCGACGGTTGCTCGAGGGTCAAGACCGCGCGTGCCCACTTTTCCGAAAAGACCGAAGCGCTGAGGCTCAAGAGCAGCAGCGACCCGCTGGCCGGACAGACCGACGTTCTCCATTACCGCCTCGACATCGAGGTGGACCCGGACTCCGAATACCTCAGCGGCAGCAACACGATGACGGTCACGACCCTGGTCGACGACGTGAGCGTCTTCCATTTCTGGCTCCACAGCGCGCTGTCGATCACCGCGGTCGAGGTCGAGGGCGAAGCCGTGGAGTGGCGGCGGCTCGATCCAGAGGTCATCGAAGTCTCGCTTGGCCGGACTTTTGTCCGCGCGCAAACCTTTCAGCTCCAGGTCGCCTACGAGGGCACGCCGGTGGGGGCGGGGTGGATGTCGATTGCCTTCGAAAGCCACCGCGGCACGCCAGTGGTGTCGACGCTCTCGGAGCCCTGGTACTCCTACACCTGGTGGCCGGTGAAGGAGGACAGTCGCGACAAGGCGACCGGTGAGCTCCTGATCACGGTTCCGAGCGAGCTGACGGTGGTTTCGAACGGGGTTCTCGCCGGCGTCGACAATCTCAGCGGCGGAAGGCGCCGCTTCCATTGGTCCACCGATTACCCGATGAGCCCCTACCTCTTCGCTTTTTCCGCCACCGACTACCACACCTTCGACGACTACTACGTGCATCCTGGTGGTTCGATGCCGGTCGAGTTCTTTGTCTATCCGGACTCGGACACGGCTTCGAATCGTGCTGTCTGGCGGCTCTCGGTGGACATGCTCTCGACCTTCGGTGATCTCTACGGACTGTACCCGTTCATCGACGAGAAGTACGCGATCTACGAGTTCCCCTTTGGCGGCGGAATGGAGCACCAGACGGCCACCGGTCAGGGAGCGTTCTGGGAATCCCTGACCGCGCATGAGCTCGCCCACCAGTGGTGGGGCGATATGGTGACCTGCGCGACCTGGAAGGACATCTGGCTCAACGAGGGCTTCGCCACCTACTCCGAGGCGCTGTGGTTCGAGAACAAATCCGGGACTCCCGATCCGTCGGCTCTGAAATCGGCGATGAGCCAGCGGCGGCCGAGTCGTGTTGACGGTACTGTCTACGTGCATGATCCATCGTATGTCTCGCGAATTTTTTCTTCCGACTACTCCTACCGCAAGGGCGCCTGGGTCCTGCATATGCTGCGCTCCGTGATCGGCGACGAAGCGTTTTTCGATGGGCTCAGAGCCTACCGGGATCGCTTCGAATACCGAACGGCCACAACCGAAGATTTCCGGGAGGTGGTGGAGGAAGTCTGTGGAGACGACCTTCGCTGGTTTTTCAACGAGTGGGTGTACGGCGGTGGCGCGCCGGCCTACCGATACGGGTGGCGCGAACAGGTACACGACGGGCAACGCTACCTCGAAGTCTCGCTCGAGCAGGCCCAAAGCGAGTCCGCGTTCGAAATGCCGGTGACGATCGAGACCCTCGAGCTCGGCGTGCGCCGAAGATACACGGTGTGGAACGACGAGCGCTCCGAGCACTTTCTGATCCCGGTTTCGACGGCGGTGGACGGAGTCACGCTCGATCCCGACGGCTGGATCCTCGCGCGCTCCAAGACTGAGGTGGCTTTCACGGGAGGGCCGCCCAGGGTGGTGGCGATCGACCCCCCAGCCGGCGCCACGGTTTCCGCCGGGACGCCACTGGCGATCGCCGTGACCTTTGACGAAGACGTGATCGTCGACGGCTCCCACTTTTCATTGAGACGGGTCGACCGGAGCGAGGTCGAGCTCGAAATGACTTACGACTCTGCAACATACACCGCACGGCTGGTGACGAACGGAATTCTCGGAGCCGGGACGTTCGAGCTCACTATCGAGGATGCAATCGTCGATGCCGCCGCCGGGTTCGCTCTCGACGGCGAGATCTCGGCCGCGGGCCCTCCTCAGCTCCCGAGCGGCGACGGGGTCGCGGGTGGCGACACCGTGATCGAGTACGTCACCGTTGTCACGCGCCGTCCCTCGGCCCGTCATGGTTCGGGCGGCTCGAAGGCAGTGGCTAGCGAAACCACCCTGGCTCTGCACCACGGAGACGTGCATCGCGGACGATCCGCGCCAGGCGCGCCCGTTCGGCGGCGATATCGTGGTCGAGCTGGCGCATTTTCAACTCCAGCTGTTCGAGACGCGCCATCGTCCTGGCGGTGAGGCCCTGATTCTCGATCTGATCGATCTCGATCGCGAGCTGCGAGCGGCGCCTCTCGAGAGCTGCGATGACCTGCCGCTGCTTGCGGTGGGCCGCCTGCCAACGCGAGCGCTCGGCGTTGTCTGCGCCCGTTGACGTGGTCGATTTCCTGCGCCCTTCCAGGGTGACGGTGCCGAGGGTGATCGAGCCGTCCGCGGCAAGGCCGGCGACGCTTTCGTTCGTGAGAATGACGCGACCCGTGCCGTCACCAAGAGCCGAGCGGTCGAGGGTGACCTTCTCGGCGTAGGCGGCGAGAGTGCCGGGCCGGGGCGTTGGCTGCGGCGAATCGCCGGCTGAGGCTGAGGACGCACTCAGGCTGATAAGAACACATGCGACCGCCGTGAGACGGCATGGCATATCCGATGAATAGGGTTTCATTGCCGGAATCCTTCCGGCGTGGGCGGGATGTCTGGAATGTACACCAACGAGGCGCCGAGAGCAACATCGGCCGGCGCGCTACGAGGTGGTGAACGACGATGGGAATCGTTCACACGATGGATAATCTCATTCTCTTGTTGATCGCGTATGATGGCGCCAACGTGAGACGAACGCGGGAACGAAGTCCGGGCGCGTTTCTTGATGGAGGAGGCATGCCATGAGGAGAGTTTCGCTTTGTGTGGTGATGGTTTTGGCAGTTGGTGCGATGGCCGAGGCGCAGGTGATTTGGGACTACGGCCCAACCACGGGAGCCAGTGGCGGCTGCTGGTCCAACACGACTGCTGGCCAGAATTTCGCTGAGGAAATCGTGTTTGCCAACCCAACGGCTGTGAACGGAATGGACATCTGGACCTGTATTGCCCCGACCGCCGGGACGGTTCACATCAAAATCCTGCTCGACAACGGATCGGGCGCTCCGGGTGCGGTGTTCACCGAGTGGGACCAGGCGCCGACGAGCTGGGTTGCCGATGGGCCGGGCTACATGGTGTCCGCGGATTTCGCGGACGTCAATCTGGCCGCCGGCCAGATCTACTGGATTGGCATTTCGGGCAATGGATTTGAACTGGGGCAGCTCTCGGTGTTGACGCCGGGTGACGGCTTTATGGCTCAGTTCTCAGGACCGGTGTTCTCACTTTTTACATCAATTGGCGACCAGATGTTCCAGCTGCGTGGGAGCGCGCTGGCATCGGGAAGCATCCCGACGCTGGGCGGAGTTGGGATCGTGGTGATGATGCTGCTGCTGGTGTCCGCCGGCATCATTCTCGTGCGACGTCAGCAATAAATCGACTCGTCGCGACACAAAGCCGGTCGACGTGTTCACGTCGACGCGTCATACGCTCCAGGCACGCTCAATACACGTCGAGGTCGTCGGCGAAGACCACCGGGCCGTCGAAGGAACGGCAGATTTCGGCCAGCAGCTCCGCCTCGGTCGCTCCCCACATCAGCTGGTGGTAGAGAACGAGAAGCTTGGGCTGGGCACGCGCGGCAATCTCGCCGAGCTCGATTCCGGAGGTGTGGGAAGCGCGGTGGTATTCCTGCCAGTCGGCGGTGCGGCGGTCGAGTCCTGCTTTGGCGTAGACCTCGTGGACCAGGATGTCGCATCCCCGGCAGGCCTCGACGACGGCATCGGTGGCCGTGGTGTCGCCGGTGATGACAATGGATCGGTCGGCGGTTTCGAATCGAAATCCGAAGGCGTACTTCCAGGCGCCGTGCGGCACCGCGAAGGCGGTCACCGTCACGTTCTCGTCCCTGTAGATCTCCCCCGGTTCGATCTCGTGGGTGATGACCTCGATTCCGGTCGAATTCTGTGGCTGGCTGTCGTGGAGGCGGATGTCGATGTCCTCGGAGTAGGCGGCGAGGATATGCTCGGTCATCGAGCGGATCCCCGGTGGTCCGAAGACCTCGAGCGGTTCCTCCCGGTCGAGCACCCACGGTGTGAGGATGAGGTCGGCGTAGCCGGCGGTGTGGTCGGAGTGGAGGTGGGTGACGAAAAGCCTCGTCAGGTTGGGCATGTCGAGGGCCGAGACCCCGGCGAGGTAGGCGGCCGCGGCGCGCCGGACCACGCCGGGGCCGCAGTCGACCAGGTATGGCCGGCCGCCGGCGACGACTGCGACTGCCGGCCCCGACCGCTCGGGATCCGGGTTCGGCGTTCCGGTTCCGAGCATGACGAGGAGTGTGGCGTCCGCGGAGGGCGTCGCTGTCGGTGCCGCGACGACATCGGTCGATGGCGATTGTTCCGCGATGGCCTTCTGCGTTGGTGGGGCCGGCGCCTCGATAACCGTGAAGGGTTGGGAATTTTCCTGAGAGCTGGCGCATGCGCCGATCAGAAGCAGGAAACAGAACGGGGCTCGTTGCAACATGGTCCCATGATGGCCCAGCCACGCCTCCGTTCAAACACCAATGTGCGATTTTGTCATCCCCAGATCTCCATCGGCGCCTGCAGCCGGCTGACGGGCTGGTTGCCGAGGAGGTGCCGGTCGAAGATTTCCTCGACGTCGCCGGCCTGCACGCCCACATACATGATGCCGTCCGGATAGACGAGCACGGTCGGGCCGAGCTCGCACGGACCGAGACAGCTGGTGCGGGTGATGGCGACCTTGCCGTAGGCCTGGCGCGCCTCCATCAGTCGGCGGAACTCCATCAGCAGCCCTTCGGCGCTGCGTTCGGTGCACGATCCCTTGGGGTGTCCGGGCGGCCTGGCGTTGAGGCAGACGAAGACGTGTTTTTCAGGTTTGGGCACGGCGACCCCCTTTAGGTTGGCAGTCGATATCCTGAACGTGCCAGGGGCCCGGGATGTTCCGCGGGTATGAAGACGATACTCGATACTGGATACTCGATTCTCGATCCGCCCGGCAACCGGACCATTTCGGATTTCGGATTTCGAATTTCGGATTTCCGCCCACCCACCCCCTGACGAACCGCCGGGATGATCTATCGAATCGTTGAATCGAGCATCGAGCATCGAGCATCCAGCATCTACCGAATCTCGGAGCGCTGTGAAACCTCTCACAGCGCGACGCGCCTGCGCGTCTACTCGAAATCAATCAGCTCGACGTCAAAGACGAGCATGCCTTTCGGCGCGCCGGCTGCTCCGCCGTAGGCCAGGTTCTCGGGAATCCAGAAGCGGCGTCGCTCACCGACGACCATCAGCTGCAAGCCCTCGGTCCAGCCGGGGATGACGCGGTTGAGGGGGAATGTGGTCGGTTCACCGCGCACGACGGACGAGTCGAAGAGATTGCCGTCGGTGGTCCAACCGGAGTAGTGGACCGTCACGGTCGAGCTCTTCGAGGGGTGCGCGTCGCCGACACCGGGCCTGAGGACCTTCGAGGCCAACCCGCTCTCCGTCTTTTGTGCATCGGCTGGTGGAGCAGCGACATCCGCCGGGGTCGTCGGTGGTGGCGGCGGCTCGGGTTGGTTGTCGATCGAGATCAGCTGGACGTCGAACACCAACATCCCGGCCGGTCTTCCCGGACGGTTGTCGTAGGCAAGTTCGGACGGGATCCAGAAGCGGCGGATTTCGCCTTCGACCATTAGCTGCACACCTTCGGTCCAACCGGGAATGACGCGGTTGAGGGGGAAGGTCGCGGGCTTGCCCCTGTTGAAGGACGAGTCGAAGAGATTGCCGTCGGTCGTCCAGCCGGAGTAATGAACGGTGACCTTGTCCCACGCATCCGGATGCTCTTCGCCGCTGCCGGCGACCAGTACCTTGGAGCACAGGCCGCTGTCGGTGCAGACGGCATCGTCGGGGGGCGCGGCGACGTCCTCTGGCGTCTCCGGTACCTGCGAAAACACATTGAAGGTGAGGAGAACGGCGAATACAGCAAAAATGGCGATGTTCTTCATGGTGGCTACCCTAGCTTGAACTCGTCATCAGAGCAACGGTGGGCTTCTGATGTCTTCTCCTATTTTGGAACCGCAAAGACGCAAAGAGCGCAAAGAAGACACCAAGAAATATTCTTGAGCTGAGCTCTGCGCAGATCTTCGCGGTCTTTGCGTCTTCGCGGTTTCAAAGGCGTTGAGGTGCGAGGCGAGCTCAGGAGTCGTTTGCCACTCGCGTTTGGGCCTGCCCGGATTGACGGCTGAGGTTCTCCGGCGCCGAGAATCTCCGGTTCGGGTACCATGCTGACTCGAACAGACGAGCGTGTTCCCGGAAAGGAGTGCAAGCCCGATGGATGTGGTCCTGCTTTCGCGTCTTCAATTCGCCTTCACGATCGGTTTCCACTACATCTTCCCGCTTCTGACCATCGGGATGGGTGTCGTGATGGTCTACCTCGAGGTGCAACACCTCCGCACCGGAGATCCCCTGTTTGAAACCGCGGCCAGGTTCTGGACCCGGATCTTTGCCCTCAACTTCGCGATCGGGGTCGCTACCGGCATTGTCATGGAGTTCCAGTTCGGCACCAACTGGGCCGTTTATTCCAGATTCGTGGGTGACGTCTTCGGGTCGGCGTTGGCAGCTGAAGGGATCTTTGCCTTCTTCCTCGAGTCCGGATTTCTGGCCCTGCTGGTATTCGGGTGGGACCGGATTTCGCCGCGGATGCACGTCTTTGCGACTCTGATGGTCGCCCTCGGATCGGTCTTCTCGTCGATCTGGATTGTGGTCGCCAACAGCTGGCAGCAGACCCCGGCGGGCCACCACATCGTGCCGGTGATGCGCGACGGGCAGCAGTTGATCATTGATGGCACGCCGGTGTTGCGGGCCGAGATCGTCGACTTCTGGGCCCTGGTCTTCAACCCGTCGACTGTCCAAAGGCTGGTTCACGTGTGGATCGGGGCCTTCATTCTCGGCACCTTTTTCGTGATGTCGATCTCGGCCTGGTATCTGCTCAAGGGCCGTCACGTCGAATTCGCAAAGAAGAGCTTCTCGGGCGCCCTTCTCTTCGCCACCATCGCCTCGCTGGCCGCGCTGGCGTCGGGTCATTTCCAGTCCAAGAATGTTTACCACTGGCAACCGGCGAAGCTCGCCGCATTCGAGGGTCACTACGAATCTGGACCGGCCGCCATGAGTCTCTTTGGCGTGCCCGACGACTCGACCGAGACTGTTCGATTCAATATCGCGATTCCCGGAGGCCTCAGCTTTCTCGTCCATGAGGACTTCTCATACCCGGTTGTGGGCCTCGACAGATTCCGACCGGAGGACCGACCGCCGGTCCTGGTGTCCTTTGCGAGCTACCACATCATGATCGGGCTCGGGATGACCTTCATCGGCCTCACGTTGGTGGCGAGCTTTCTGTTGTGGCGCAGCAGGCTATTCACGAGCCGCTGGCTGCTATGGATCTTCGTTTTTGCCGTCGGCGGCGCGCTCATCGCCAACGAGCTCGGCTGGGTTGCGGCCGAAGTGGGACGACAACCATGGAGTGTCTATCCGCCGTTGGCGTGGACCGCGGACGGCGACCTCGTCACCGGGCACTCGGGTCGTGTCGAGTACGACGAGACCCTGGGCCTGCGCACGCGCGATGCGGTGAGTCCCTCGATCGACCGTTCCCAGGTGATGGGTTCGCTGATCGGCTTCGGCTTCATCTATCTCGGCCTGCTGGCGGTGTGGCTCTACGTCCTGGATCAGAAGATTCGTCACGGGCCGGACCCTGTCGGTCCTGCGAGCCGACGTGACGATGGTCTGTTGGCCGCCGCCGCGCGGCGCGCCGATCATACGGAGTCGTTGACCGGCTCCGAGGGTTCGGGCTGAGGGGAGGGGGAGATGGACCTGGCCGTGATCTGGTTTCTCATCGAAGGTGCGCTCTTGATCGGCTACGCAATTCTCGATGGATTCGATCTCGGAGTCGGAATCCTCCACCCCTTTGTGCCGGCGGACGACCGTGAGCGGCGCATCGCCATCAACTCGATCGGGCCGCTGTGGGACGGCAACGAGGTGTGGCTCGTCACTTTTGGTGGCGTCCTCTTCGCCGCCTTCCCGGGAGCCTACGCCACCGTATTTTCAGGTTTCTACACCGCATTCATGCTGCTTCTGGCCGCGCTCATCTTTCGTGCGGTGTCGATGGAATTCCGCTCCAAGGTGCAGCATCACCATTGGCGACGATTCTGGGACTGGAGCTTCTTCGGCGGTTCGGCCGTCGCGACCTTTCTCTTCGGAGTCGCGGTCGGGAACGGCATGCTCGGCATGCCGCTGGACAAGGCCGGGAATTTCACCGGTGTCCTCCTCGATCAGCTCAGCCCATACACGCTGCTCGTGGGCCTGATGACCGTGGCCCTGTTCGCGATGCACGGCGGCCTTTTCCTTTACCTCAAGACCGAAGGCGATTTCCAGGAACGGCTGCGAGACTGGATGTGGCGCAGCTGGGGCATCTTTCTGGTCACGTACATGCTGACCACGATCTACACCCTGGTGCTGGTGCCCCGGGCGACCGCAAACTTCGAGCATTGGCCGGTGGCGGCGATCGTGGTCGTCGTCAACGTGCTCGCGGTGGCCAATATCCCGCGTGCGCTGCACTGGGGACGGCCCGGACAGGCCTTTGTTTCGAGCTGTGTCGTGATTGCCTCGCTGGTGATGCTCTTCGGGCTCGCCCTCTTTCCCAATCTCGTCACCGCCAGCAACGAAGCGGCCCACTCGGTTACGGTTTTCTCGGCCGCGTCGAGTCCGAAGACCCTCGGGATCATGCTTATAATCGCCCTTATCGGCATGCCCTTCGTGCTCGCCTATACGGGCATTGTCTACTGGACCTTCCGCGGCAAGGTGCGACTCGACGAGCACAGCTATTGAAGGCTGTACGGCTCTGCGGGTTCCACCACCCACCCGACCACGGCTATACGGGCAGACGGCTCTACGGCACACGCTCTTGACAACGCTGATGCCACTCTCGATCGTTTTGCCGTAGAGCCGTATAGCCTTTTGTGCTGGTAAAGTTGAAGGGGGATCATGAGATCCGAGGTGAGGGCGATGAGCAACATATTGCAGACCAGATACTGGTTCCGATTGGCGGCAGTTGCCGGGCTTGGAGTCGTCGTTGCGGGCTGCGGCCCGAAAACCCTGGAGACCTCGAGCGTCGAAAAGCTCGAGAAATCGCTCGCCGTGCTCCGTGAGCAGAGCGAGCTCGAACAACGCGATCGCCTCGACGAGGCGCTCAAATATCTCGTCGGTGAGGACGCGGTCATCCAGGGCGAGGCCGAAGAGCCGTCTCACCCGGAGCTGATCCTCGCGTTGTATCAACCGCTCAAGGGGATGACCGCCGAGGGGATCATCGCTGAAGCGATGCGGAAACGATTAGACGAGGTCCAGTCCGCGGTTGCCGAGCTCGAGCAAGCCAGAGTCGGATCGGAGGAGGCTCGAGTCGAGCTCGATCGCTTCAAGCTCGAAAAGAGCAGGGTTTACAAACGGAACCGAGGCTTCCTCGAGTGGCCGGTGATCGAGTTCAAGGCCGAGAACAACACTGACGAGGTGATCTGGTTGATTCACTTCCGCGCCGCGCTGCTTCGTCCCGGCTACGACGAGCCGTGGCTGGTCGAGACATTTGACCAGCTGGTGCTCAACGGGTTGGCCCCCGGGGGACGCGATCTGTGGCGGGTCGAGCCCGAGCAGCGCGAGTGGGTATCCCTCGTCGATCCCCATCCCGATTTCAGGTTCACCCTCGAGATCATGCGCCTCGAAGGGCTCGGCGGCACCGTGATTGCCGGCACCGAGTGGGGGAAAATCGAGGAAATGCGCCTCGAGCTCTACACCAGGACGCTCGAAAAGATCAAGTCGACCAACCGGCTCGCTCTGGACATGCCCCCGCGGTAGGCGCGATCTTGATTCCGACGTGTCCCGGCGTAGCCGGGGTCGAAGCAAGACGCCGACATTTTTCGAATAGTCAGGACTACTGCGGCCACAGCCAGCCGAAGATGCCGGCGGTCAAAAGACCGTAGACCAGGCCGTCGAAGACGTGCTTGAGGGTCATGCTCCACGGCTTCATCTTCCAGACCCCATCGGAGATATAGGCGAAGCTGTAGGCCATGAAGCTCGCGCAGCCGACGACGCGGAAGACCTGGAGGTAGTCGGTTCCGGCCGCGAGGGTCCGGCTGGCGAGATAACCCGCGAAGATTCCGACCGCGATGCAGAATACGAACCACTGTACGAGGGCCATGCCCATCGCCGGTGGCCCGCTCTGCCTGACGTTGACGATCCCGACCGGGCCCTGTGCGCACTTCTCCATCATTTCGGGGGTTCCCATTTCCTTCATGGATCCGGCGTGGGGAAACGAGTAGAACCCCGGGCCGACCTTCGCGCTCCGCATCGCATCGAGGATCGCGCCCTCGTTTGGGAGCTGCCTGTACTCCGAATTGTGGTACTTCAAGACCATGTGAATGACCGAACTCGCGATGAACACCGCCACTGCCGCGAGCACGATCGGGAGCCAAAGAGCTGTCAGGGACACCATGTTCATCTCCTCCATTCTCTTCGTTCTGTGACACTGTCTCGATTTCTTGGTGTCTTATAGCAGCTTGGGCGGCGAATGTCCAAACGACACAAGCGGGCATTCGTTTCCGCCGCGATAGAATGGCGATCGTCGCAGGAGGAGGGGCCATGTCGCGATTCAACTTTCGAGGGTGTCTCGTGGGGCGGAACCTGCTGGTTGCCGTGTGCGTGATGGTGGGTATCGGGGGCAGTGTCGAAGCCGGCGACGGCCTCAGCTTCGAGCAGTTGGCTGCCGTGCGGTCGGTCAACGAGGTGGTGGTGGCGCCAGGAGGATCGTTCATCGCCTACACCCTCGACGTGCCGCGGAAGCCGGGTATCGATCCTGATGGCCCCGCCTGGCGCGAGCTGCACGTTGTTTCGGTGGAGGGTGGTGCCGATGCGTCCTACATCAGTGGCGACGTCAAGGTGTCGTCGATCCGATTTTCGCCGGACGGCCAGCTCATTACCTATCTGGCGAAGCGTGGGTGTGACACCCACACCTCGTTGTGGGCGATCCCGCTTTCCGGGGGTGAGTCGCGACGTTTGATCGTTTTCGAAACGGACATCACCGACTACCGTGTCTCCCCCGATGGCAGACGAGTGGCGTTCATCGCCGCGGAGCCCGAGAGCACAGAACGAACCGTCCGTCGGCAGGCCGGCTACTCACAAGAGATCTTCGAGGAGGACTGGTTGCCGAAGAGGGTGTGGCTGGCACCGATGCCGTCCTTCGAGCCGGCAATCGGCGATCCGTCGACGGTCGCGGATGAGATCGTAGAGCCGAGACCGATCGCCCTCGACGGTTCGGTTTTTCACGTCCGCTTCAGCCCGGACAGTCGCTGGCTGGCGGTCGACGTCGCACCGAGGCCGCTCATTGACGACGAGTACATGTTTCGAAGGCTGACGATCTTCGACGCTGACGATGGCGAGGTGCGCACCAGGTTTGAAAATCCGGGCAAGCTCGGCGATTTCGAGTTCAGTCCCGACGGCAGCAAAGTGGCCATGATCTCGGCTGCTGACCCGAACGATCCGTCGGCCGGCCGTCTGATGGTGGCCCAGGCGGAGGGAGGGGCGTTCCTCGATGTTCTCCCGGATCTCGAGGGCCACGTGGCGGCGTTCGTGTGGCAGGACGCCACGACCCTGATGTTCATCACGGACGAGCGCGAAGAGACACGGTTCGGTGAAGTCGACATCTCGAGCTTGGAGCAGAAGACCCACGCGATGTCCGGTGTGATTACTGGTGGTGTTCAAACTCCGATCATGACCAGGATGAGCCTTTCGAGCGACGGCCGGCAAATCGCCCTGGTCGGCGAGTCGCCGACCCATCCGCGGGAGGTTTTCACGATGGCTCACGGCGACGCGGGCCCCAGGCGTTTGACGGACAGCAACCCCTGGCTCGCGTCAGTGGACCTCGCCGCGCAGGAAGTCTTCCAACACCAGGCGCGTGACGGCCTCGAACTTTCGGGTGTGCTGATCCGGGCGGCAGGGGAGTCGGACGAGCCCGCGCCACTGATTCTCTTTGTCCACGGCGGGCCCGAGGGGCATCGCAGGGATGGCTGGCTGACCACGTACTCGGCTCCAGGTCAGGTGGCTGCGGCGCGGGGCTACGTGGTGTTCTACCCCAACTATCGTGGCAGCACCGGGCGCGGCGTCGAGTTTTCGAAGCTGGGTCAAAGCGATGCCGCCGGCAAGGAGTTCGACGATGTGGTCGATGCGGTCGATGCTCTGGTGGCGGCAGGTATCGCCGACAACAACAGGGTCGGGGTCACGGGCGGTTCCTACGGCGGTTATGCGACCGCCTGGCTCGCGACCCGATACAGCGATCGTTTCCGGGCCGGTGTGATGTTTGTCGGCATCAGCAACAAGATCAGCAAGGGCATGACGACGGATATCCCGATCGAGGACATCATGGTCCACACCAGGTTCGCTCCCTACACCAGGTGGCAGTTCAGCCTCGAACGAAGCTCGATCTTTTTTGCCGAACAGTGCCGCACCCCGCTGCTGATCGCCGGCGGTACCGCCGACACTCGCGTCCACCCGTCTCAGAGCCTGCAGCTCTACCGGGCCCTCAAGCTGATCGGCAAGACGCCCGTGCGCTACGTGCGCTATCCGGGGGAGGAACACGGCAACCGCAGGGCCGCCTCCCGCGACGACTACGCGCGCAGACTGATGCGCTGGATGGACCATTTCGTCAAAGAGGGGGGGACGGAGCTTCCACCGTGGGAGCTCGGTGACGGGCAGGGAGATGAAACCGAGAAGTAGACCGGAGGCGCTCGAGGCGCCCAGTTGGGAGAGGCCCATGGTGAGACGGACGGTAGTGGTGTTTTTGGCATGCATCGCAGTTGCGATCGGTAGCTCCTCAGCGGCCGACAAGACATCCTTCGGCCTCGGGGTCGGAGCTCTGTACAACGGGCTCGGCGGCAACTTCGCCCTGATCACGGCGGACAACCTGAAATACGTTTCCGTCGGGTGTTCGGAGGCCAGCCACTCGTCGAGAAACGGCACCAACGTGACCTGCGGCGTCGGTGTTGGATGGCTGATGTCGGACCTTTTGACGAAGAAGAACAGCAAGCATGGCCTGGGGTTGAACATTTCGCTGGATTACGACCAGCTCCACTCGGAGTTCGAGCCGTCCATCCGGCTACCGTACGTCTACTTCTTCAAAGGCATTGACCGAAGGGGATGGAATATCGGCGCAGCGCCACTCGTCCGATGGGACGCCGACGGCACCGAGCTCGGAGTGATGCTCGAAGTCGGTTACCAGTTTTAGAAAAAAGAGAGCGAGAGTGAATCGCAATTCAACTTGAAAGAACGAGATGTGAGAGACGGCGACGATGTTATGATCCGGCGGCCGTAGGCCCTGTCCGTTGAATGATCGGGTGGTGGCCGGCGCCAATTCCCATGGAGGGTTGTTCATGAGACGAAATTTCTTGTTGCTCGCGATCTGTGTTGTCCTGGTGATTTCCGGTTGCGGATCGAAGGCTCCTGCAGACAACCCGTTCTTCACCGAGTGGACGACACCGTTCGGTGTTCCACCGTGGAGCGAGATCCATGAGGACCACTTCCTGCCCGCGTTCGAACGGGCCATTACCGAAGCCCGAGCGGAGGTGGTGGCCATCGCTCAAAACCCGGAACCACCGACCTTCGAAAATACCCTGGTCGCACTGGACGCCTCCGGGATGCTGATGAACAAGGTGAGCGGCGTTTTCTACACCCTGGTTGACGCGGAGACCAACGAGAACATCCAGGAGATCGCCAAAGAGGTGGCGCCGATGCGCTCAAACCTCCGTGATGACGTCCTCATGAATGCGCAGCTCTTCGAACGCGTGAAGGCGGTTTACGAGCAGCGGGACGAGCTCGACCTCGACCCGGAACAGCGGACCCTTCTCGAAAAGACCTACCGCGATTTCGTGCGTGGCGGCGCCGAGCTGTCCGATGCCGACAAGGAGCGCATGCGGGGGATCAACAGCGAGCTGTCGACCCTGGGAC
>Ga0315534_1001617_pt1 | contig 15492 bp, 11 predicted proteins | sample SalMarSW160240MG_FD_203094 | JGI IMG/M metagenome (GOLD analysis project Ga0315534, IMG submission 203094) | Salt marsh sediment microbial communities from the Plum Island Ecosystem LTER, Massachusetts, United States - Salt Marsh Sediment SW1602-40 ... | reverse complement strand
CTTTCGGCTCAAAACTAGCATGTTTCCCTCCCTGTGTTTCGGATACGTCCAGTGCTTCGGCGTGTTGTTCTTGCCGGATCGGGATTTCAATCTGCCAAACGCGCATAAAAAAACCGGTGTGCCGGAGCACCTACGGGTACTCTGGCACATCGGTTTACTTTCTAACGAGCCCCCCGAAGCGGGCGGGTTGCTGTTTATCTAGTCGTCCGATGATTTGGCAGAGGAAGGATGTACTTGGCCTTCCCAGCGGTCCTGATGCTACGGGCTTTCGGTTGATAAAACAAGAGCATAGCGTCGTGTAATTGCGAACTTGGAAGACGACTGAAGCGATTCGGTAGGCCTGTTTATCTCTTGTCCCCAGCCGCGTGTCGCCAAGAAACAATGACCTTCTCCGGCGCTCGCCTTTTGGACTCCGCCCCGGAGGGCGTCCTCCGTCCTAACTATCGTCCCTGTAACCAGTTGGCGTTTTTTGGTAGTATTTTCGATGCCGCTCGGCTACGTTGAGTCCCTCTTGCTCAGCGTTCGCTTGGTGAATTCAGAGAGTGTTCATGAAGACACAAGGCGAGATCGAAGCTGCCATCTGCAAGGGGCTGGCCCAATTCGAGCAGGAATACATGGGCCGGGGCCCCAAGGATATCCGCGCGCATTTAGTTGGCGACCTGCTGGTGATTCGTTTGCAGGGTGTGTTGACTGCCGCCGAGCAACACCTGGTCAAGGCGCTTCCGGTTGAGAAAGGACGCGACTTACTGAAGCAAGTTCGCTCGCAACTTATCGAAGTAGCGCGGCCGAAATTGGACGCGTTGGTTGAGGACATCACCGGTAGCAAACCCCGGAGCCTGCACCACGACATCAGCACCCTCACGGGTGAAGAAATCGTGGTTTTTACGTTGACCGAGGCGCCTGGGTATCGCGAAGCCAAGAAGAAGTAGCCCAGTTTTCACTGGCGGATACCGTCGTCGACTGGTCCCACATCGGCCCTTCTATCCACGTAAGCCTAATCTAAAACAGTACTTATGGCCATCCTACGCATAACTCTCTAAGTGGACACGGCACCGGCGAGTACTCCCGCGCTGGGTTGCGTGTCGTAAAAGAGACAAAAAGGGGGCTGACTGCGAGAGGATTCGGCGTTGCCTCTTAAAATCCCGCTTGGCCCGGAGCCTGTTCCGTTTCTGCGACTTGCCTCCGTGTTCGCGGGTGTGCCCCGGAGCGGCAAGCCGTGCACTTCCGCACACTCGCGATTCGCCGGCCGAAAGTCGTCCGGACTACCGTACCCGCGGCGCGAGAATTGCGTATCTTTTTCAAAATACGGCTTTGGTTTCTCTGAGTCTCCAACCGAGGAATTATCGATGAACGATCCGATCCAGTTCGAGAGTCTGCTCGTTCCCGTCGATTTTTCGCCGGTATCGGAAGCGGCTTTCAACCGGGCACTGGCGCTGGCTGGGGGTGACCGTCCGGTGTTGATCCTGCTGCATGTGCTCGACCCGTCGCTGGTCGAATTCGCAGCCGCACACGGGTGGGGATCGAAGGACGAGATCGCCCAGCAGATGCGGGAGCGGGCCGAGCGTGAATTACAGAATTATAAGGAAGGGGCGGGAAGCCGCGCTGAAATCGACGTTATCGTTTCGGCAGGCGTGCCGTTCCTGGAGATCCTCCACAAGGCAGAAGATTTCGCCGTGGATGCGATCGTCATCGGCAAGATCGGCACTCGGGGAGCGATCGAAAAGCTGTTGTTTGGATCGACGGCCGAGAAAGTGCTTCGAGGCAGTCGTCGTCCGGTGATTGTGCTGCCCTTGGAGGAATAGCCACCCGCATCGGAAAAGGAGCACAGACCATGGCAAAATCGATGTATCCCGTTCCTCGTGAGGCCGAGTCGAAAGGAGCGACCGATATCAAATGGTTTGCGGGACTCGCCATGCAGGCCATGATCGCCAAACAGGGGATTCCGGAGTCGGAATCGGCAAGAGACGAAATCGCGCTTTGGGCGTTCCGGATGGGCCAGGCCATGGCCGCGGCCGATCATCGGCTGCACGCTTCGGACACCAGTTAGCCCTTCATGAAAACCGGTTGCCAACGGCCACAACGACGCCCAATTGGCATGGCCATTGCACAGAATAATGATGTTTCATCTATCATGCCATTACGGCATCGCGAAGCATCAGGACAACCCATGACCGAACAAGCACTCCAACAAGAACTCGACGGGGCCATAGACTTTCTCCAGCGCCAGCAACTGCTCAAGCAATTGTGGAAGCTCCACCGCCAACGAAACGGCGGCGCGAACGATTCCGGGTCGGTACGGCCGCGCGAGTCGTCTCGTCCTCCACGGCGTACCGTCTCCCGCCAAGTGCAGCCAGTCGCGTGACGCTTCCCAGGCCCGCAGCCTGGACCGCTTTCCGGCGGCAACCACGGCAGCGGCGGCCGATGGCCACGTGCATCCCCGTGAAAGGTCTGGACCTCGACCGACTCGCAAACAGTGTTGCTCTGCCGGTCTTGGCAGGGACCGCTCCGGATGATCATCTGGAGCGGACGACATTGAAGAGGATTTGCCCGTGGCTCCAGACGAAGTTCGCGATGTCGGCCCGTGTCAATTGAGGATTACGTTGCCCGAGCTGGTCACCGGATGGTGCTGCCGTGCGGTGGCAGTTATTCTTTACGAGTTGGTCTCTCGCTGCCGCGGGCCGCTCTGACCGCTACCGGCCGTTTGGCTCTTTCAGACGGTCAGAGCGACGTCGTGGCCCGTTGTTTCACGTTGTATCGATGCCATGCGGCAATTTACCGGTAAACCCGTATCGCCCGGCTATGCGAGAGGCAATGCGTTCCTACTGGATCGTTTCGCCTTCCCGATGATACCCCACCGCGTAATCGATGCGGCCGCGGTGGACGCTGAGCAAACCCGGTTCCAACTGGCTGTCGAGCGGTCGGTCGAGGAACTTCAGGAACTCAAGGCGCGCGTGCTGGCCGAACTGGGCCATGCGCAGTCGGCGATTTTTGCCGCGCATCTGGGCTTGCTGCGGGATCAGACGTTCACCGACAGCGTATTGAGCCGAATGTCAACGGAATTGGTGAACGTCGAGCATGCTTTGCATATGGAAGTGAACGCTTTGTGCCGTATGCTCACCTCCGTCGAGAACGCTTACATTCGCGAGCGAGCACAGGACATTCGCGATATCGGCGCGCGCGTGATGAAACATCTCGTGGAGTTCGGTGCGGGTTCCTGCATCGAATTGCCTCCCAAATCGGTCATTGTAACGCAGGAGCTATTGCCGTCGGAAACCATGGATATGGATCGAAAGCACGTGGCCGCGATCGTCACGGAAGAAGGAGGGGAGAATAGCCACGCCGCCATTTTGGCGCGGGCGCTGGCCATTCCCGCTGTCACCGGCATCGTCGATGCCACGGCGCAGATCGCACCCGGGACCGAACTGCTGGTCGATGGCGAGCAGGGAATCGTCACGGCGACGCCCAGCACCACGGCGCAACGTGATTTCACGAACTTGAAGACCCATTACGACGAAGACATGTCGGCTGCCGTAGCGGCCCGCGGGCTTCAATGTGAAACCCGCGACGGGACGCGTGTTTCGCTGCTCGCCAATCTCAATCGTCCCCAGGAAGTCGACCTGGTGGCGGCCCATCATTTGGACGGTGTCGGCTTATTTCGTACGGAGTTTTTGTTTCTGGACGCGATGGCACCCCCCAGCATGGAGACGCACTTGGACGTCTATCGCCAGCTCGTCGACGGTCTCCAGGCCGGTCCGCTTGTCATTCGTACGCTCGATCTCGGCGGCGACAAGATTCCTCCGTTCCTGCAGGCCGACAACGAGAAAGTTTCCAAGATCGCGGCGCGTGGACTGCGTTTTTCGCTGATCGAGCGCGCGCTGTTTGAAACGCAATTACGGGCCATTTTGACCGCGGCGCAGGGCTGTGACCGCATTCGCGTGCTGCTGCCGATGGTGCTCGGCAAGAGTGATCTGGAGGCCGCTATCGAAACGATACGAAGCGTGGCCCGCGAAGTGGGTACCAGCAGCGTCCCGTCGATTGGGGCGATGATAGAAACACCGTCCGCGCTGTTCGCCCTGCACGAAATCCTGGAACTCGCCGAATTCGTGAGTATCGGCACCAACGATCTGACGCAGTTCATGCTGGCTGCCGATCGTATGGACGTGGGGATGACGGAAGACTTTTCCGTGTTGCATCCCAGCGTGTTGCGGGCGATTGCCGAAGTCGTCCACGCCGCCGGGGAGGCGGGGCGAGAGGTCTGCATCTGTGGCGAAGCGGCCAGCTACCCTCGAACCGCCTGCCTGTTCGTCGGGATGGGCGTGCGGCAGCTCAGCATGAGCCCCATTCGCACGGCGCGGGTCCGATTTCTGCTGCGTGCCATGACGCGTCGCCATCTCGAGGAGCTTGCCGACGGAGCGCTTCGCAGCGACACGCCCGCTGCTGTCCAGAAGTTGCTGGCCGGGTTGACAGCCGAACCCGTCAATGACGAGTCCCCGTCGTGAAGCGGAGGTCGTCGACAAAGATCTCAACGTGATGACCCCCGCTTTGCATGTTGAATAGTCCGAAGCGGTCCCATGCAGCCCCCGCCTGGCGGTGTTCGGCAGGAACAATCAGCACGTCCTGCCGCTCGTCCAGCCGCACGGTGATGCGGCCGCCACCGCCATCCTTGTCGGGAGCGTAACTTATCGCCCAGCGGTGCGGCGTGCCGTCGGGCAAAATCACCGGACGCGGCTCGTTGGTGCGCGGATCATGTGTGGGGTTTTCGCCCCGTCCGTCCGCCGCGCCATAGCCGGCTCGAAAGTAATGCCCAACGCGGCTGGGACCTTCGATGAGGATACCCAGGTAGTTTCTCTGCCGGGCCTCGTGTTCCGGCCTGCCATTGTTCCGTTTCGTCTCGGCGTCGAACCAGCCGAGATAGACACCGCTGTCCGACGCGGCGCTCCGCAACGCGATCCGGCCGGATGCCACCAACGCGTCCTCCAGTGTCCGTCTGCCGACGCGGGCGGCGAAATAGGCGGGCTGTTCATCCCGAAAAACCACGCCGCCGATTTCTCCGGGGTCTCCCCCGCAAAAACCGGTAAGGGAATGACCAAAATCGTGGAGCGGACGGATGACGCGTTCAGCAAACTCGACTCGGTTGCCCACCGCCTCCCATCCGGGATCGGTCGAAAAACCGTGCTGCTGTCCGTCGACGGTCAGGTCATCGACGTAGACTTCCATCTGTTTGCCGCCGATCTGCACGTTCCAAATTCCGAATCGATTGAAGGTCGCCGTGTCCTGCTTGTGTTCGGGCGGCACGGCCAGCGGCGGATAGGTTTTCCTGTCGATCGTCAGGGTGATCGTGCCATTTTCGTCGCGGCGGCCCGGGTCGTAGTTTAGGGACCACCGGTGCGCGGTGCCGTCGGCTGAAAACGGGGGGGTTCGTGTGGTTTGATATCGGGCGCCATCAAACGCTCCCCGCCCGCCCGTCCGCACGCTGCGCGTGCCGTACTCGTAAAACGCCCAGTACTTGCCGCCGTTGCCGTCCAGGCGGAGGGCGATCGAGTTGGGTGTCCGCCAGCCGTGGGATTCGGCGTGGAACCATCCCAGCATGACGCCGCTGCTGCCCTCGGCCCGGGTCACGGCCAAGGTGCCGGAGGCGTGCAGCGCGTCCTGCAGTGTTCGCGGCGCGAGTCTTTTGGCGTAGCTGGCCCGGGTAGTCGAACGCTGGACGCGGCCACCGATCTCTCCTACGGCATCGCCGCCCGCTCCCCAGGAACGCGACCAGCCGAAATCCTGGCGCGTCAGCGGCACCGAATCGGGCACCAGGCGATTTCGGAAACCATCCCAGGCCGGTGGAGCGTGAAACGTGTGGTACGCGGTGCCGCGCGGATCGTCCGCCTGGATGCTACCAACAGCCAGCAGGCACGCCAGCCCACCGGCCACCGCAGGTCGCAACGTCTCAATCACCGGTAACCGTCACGGGCTCAGCGAGTACAGCAGAACATTCAGTGCGATGCGGGCCGCGTCTTCGCGGACGTACCCGTTGCACTCCAGAGAATCGTGTCGTTCCAAAGCGCAACTGATGTCGTACGGGGAGAAGATCACCCCGTATCGATCCTCGATACACACGCCTTCCAGGTCGGGCGCCACGGACCGCACGCGCGCCCGAAGTGCCTGTTCCGGCGATGCCACCTGGGGATCGCGACGGGACACGGTCGTGATATCGTAACCGCCGTATCGGTCGGTAAACAGTGGGTCGTCGGCAGCAATGCGTTCGAGCGGCCTGTCGGGAAAGATGGTCTTCATTTCCTGGCGGAACGACGTGGTGAAAGCCGGGCTCGCGCAGATCGCGTCGGCCATGATCACGCCACCCCGCTCGACGAACTCGGCGATTTGTTTCCGCTCGGCGCCGGTCAATCGGAATGCGTGGCGGCCGTGCATGAAAGCCAGGTGATAGCGGAACAGCTTCGGATCACTGATCGCCAGTTGGTGCTGGCTGGTGTCCACCCGCATCCCCAGTTGCCGGCTGGCCATCGTCAGTAGATTGGCCAGGGCTCGCGGAGCGGCGTCGCATCCACCGGAATGCAGCAGCTTGGCCACCGAGAGTGTTCCCCGCGATGCGTTGTCCTCAGGCAACTCGGAAAGCTGATCCACGAACATGCGGTCCTTGTAGCGCGGCTGGCGTCCCGTGGCATAAGTCAGCACATTGACACCCATCGCGCTGGCGGCGTCGATTCTCGCGTGTACGCTGTCCGGCCATTGCTGTTCTCTGCCCGCGCCCCGCAACTCCCAGAAACACGACAGGTCTTCGGGGCAATAGACCACACTGGTTCGGCAGCCGTATTCGATTCCCCACAGCGGCTTCAGGTACTTTGGGTCGACCTTCATTTCGGCGCGCCACACCGGGTGTTCCGGTGGTAGTAGATGCAGCCGGTATTCCGGCTCGGGAAAGATCTCCTCCATCAATGCCCGAAAACCGCGATCGAACGCGTCTCCATCGCAGCAGTTCTCGGCAAACAAGAATCCCCCGCGATCGATGTAGTCGCGGAGGCGTCTTTTTTCTTCGGCCGTCAACTGCGGTGCTTCACTGCCACTGACAAACAGTACGGGTGTCTGCAGCAGGTCCACCACGGTGGCAGACGTGGAATCGATGACTTGCCACGTGAGGTCGCGCTGCCAGAGCGATTCGGTGTAGGCGGTCAGATTCGCCAGATCGTTGCGATGATTGTTCCAGTCATCGCCGGGGCCATGTCGGAGCTTACTGACCAGCACCGGCCGGCGTCCTTTGGACAGAAACAACAGCGCCAGCGCGGTGGCTACCTGGGGTTGGTCTTCGGCCGGAACCGAGCCTTTCCAGAAACCGGCCAACCCATCCTGGTCTTGAACGAGTTTTTCGGCGCCTTCCCGGTACCAGTCGTGCGATCCGATGAAGCGACGGGCGGTCATGCGTCCGACGCGTTCGATTCCGTACAGGTAGTAGAAGAGATACTTGCCCGAGGGCCGCATTCCGGCGTTGCGCTGGACCGAAAAGTTCCGCGCCAGCCACGCCAGGCCGCGCTGGACGGCGTCCTCTTCATTCTCGCCCCCGCCGCAGCACTGCACCCGTTCGCCCTCCACCGTCGCGTCGCCTTCGGTCAGCTTACCGGTCGTGATGACCATGCTGGTGATGCCCGCGCTGGTCATACTTCCGGTTCCCGGCGAACGGGAATAATAACCCCATGAACCGTCCGCGTTTTGGCCGCGGCGCCAGTAGTCGGCGGCGAGTCTCCACGTCTCGGGATCGACCGCCACCCCGATGCGTTCGGCTTCATGCAGGGCCAGCGCGGCAAACTGGCTATTCGAATTGTCCGGCATTTTGCCCGGATAGGACCAGCCTCCGCTGCCGTTCTGCGTTTTGATCTGGGTGCGCTCGAGCCACTGGACGCTTCTGTGAATCAGTATCCGGTCGCGGTCGGGCGTGGCCGCGCAGAACACCATCGTCTGTAAGGCGACGGAATAGGTGCGCTGGGGGGGGAGTTTTCTGAGTTCCGCCAAGGCCTTTTCGATCGTCTTGTCGCCTGTTTCGACTCCGCAATTGAGCAGCGCCAGCGTGCACAGGGCCGTGACCCCACCCGGAATGCTGGCGTAGTCCGACCACGAGCCACGCGGCGACTGCTGGCCTTTCAGATAGGTCACCCCCCTGCGAATGGCATCCTGCACCTGATCAGCGTCGATGGCGGCCGAAGCCGGCGCTACGATCGACACCATCGACATGGTTACCGCGACGCAGGCGGCGGCCTGTCTGCCCATGCATGTTTCTCCGTCTGCCGGAACTTCAGGTTTAACTTGCAGCGTCTAACGAGACATCAGGGATGCATTACGGAAAACGGCAGTTTGCAGACCAACCGGCGGTTTTGTTAGAAGCTCTTAAATATCTTATGTTTCAGAAGTTAGCGCGGCAACGCGGCCCCCGGCCTGCGTTGTTGGCCCGGCAGCCCACAGATAGAATATTCGTGCTTCGATACCGCGACCTGGCTTGGAGAGGGCGTGTGCCTTGGCTACAAAAGTTCGCAATCTCGGCGACGTATTGCAGGAATTCAGCCAGCATCGACGGCTGATGCAGGAAGAACTCCAAAAGATCATCGTCGGGCAGGACCTGGTGATTGAGCAGTTGTTCGCGGCGATTTTCACGCGGGGACATTGTCTGCTGGAGGGCGTTCCGGGGCTGGCCAAGACGCTGCTGGTGAGCACGCTCGCCTCGATTCTCGATCTGCGATTCCGGCGGATCCAATTCACTCCGGACCTGATGCCGTCGGACATTACCGGCACGAACGTGCTGGAGGAGGACGAGGCGGGAAAGCGGCAGTTCCGTTTCGTCGAGGGGCCCGTCTTTACGAACATCCTGCTGGCCGATGAAATCAACCGGACCCCGCCCAAGACGCAGGCGGCGTTGCTGCAGGCCATGCAGGAGCGCGAAGTGAGTGTCGGTCAGACGACGTTTTCGCTGCCGGACCCCTTTTTCACGATTGCCACGCAAAACCCCATCGAACAGGAAGGCACCTATCCGCTGCCCGAGGCACAGCTCGATCGCTTCATGTTCCACGTCAAGGTCGATTACCCGACCGAAGAAGAAGAGGAGCGCATCCTGGCCACGACCACGCGCGGGGAAAAGCCGGAAGTCCGCAAGGTACTCTCCGCCCGCGCGATCCTCAATCTGCAAAAACTGGTCGGATCGGTTGCCGTCAGCGAATACATCATCAAATACGCCGCGAAGCTGGTTCGCGCATCGCGGCCGATGGACGGTTCGGCTCCGGAATTCGTTCGCGAACTGGTCGAATGGGGCGCGGGCCCGCGGGCAGGTCAATTTCTGATTCTGGGAGGCAAGGCGCTGGCGGCCATGGACGGCCGATTCAGCGTTGCGATCGAAGATGTCCAGCGCGTGGCGCCGGCGGTTCTCCGCCACCGCATCAGTACCAATTTTCAGGCACAGGCAGAAGGAATGTCTTCCGACGACGTCGTGCAACGTCTGGTCGAAGCGATTCCCACGCCTGAGATCCCAAAATTCTCGTGAACCCTGCTCGCGCCAAGCGGGACAGCCCGTGCGGAACCGCTCTGGGGAACGGTTTTTTCGTGATCTTGTTTGAGATGCTGCGTGCAGGTTCCTGTTGGACGGCAGCGTGATCGTGACAGGCGTCGAAAAATACTTGCGGCCGGAAGTTATTCGCCAGATTTCCCGGCTGGACCTTCGCGCGCAGTTTATTGTCAAAGGATTTCTGCAAGGTCTCCACGCCAGCCCGTTCCAGGGCTTTTCCGTGGAGTTCAGTGAGCATCGCAAATACACCTCGGGCGACGATCCGCAGCACATCGATTGGCTGGTGTACGCGAAAACCGACCGCTATTACATCAAGAAATTCGAAGCGGAAACGAACATCACCGGCTACCTGGTCATGGATTTAAGCCATTCCATGGCGTACACGTACCGCCAGGAGCTCACCAAATTCGAGTACAGCATTTGCCTGGCTGCCGCCCTCTGTTATCTGATGATCCATCAACATGATCCGGTGGGGCTGATCACGTTCGACAAGAAAATCCGCAATAGCCTGCCCCCCCGGTCCAAGCGGCAGCAGATTGGCAACGTGTTGTCGGTGCTTGCCAATCTGCGCCCCAGCGGAGAAACGGACATCGCCGGCAGCCTGACGCAACTGGCCGCCATGTTGAAGCATCGCAGCCTGGTGATGCTGATGACGGACCTGCTGTCCGATCCAGAGCCCGTGATTTCCGCGTTGAGGCGTTTGCGCCACGGGGGACACGATGTCATCCTGTTCCATGTCCTGGACGAAGCGGAAGTCACCTTCCCGTTTCAGGGTCTGGTGGAGTTGGAGGATCCCGAGTCGAGCGAGAAGATGCAGATTGACGGGCGCCACTTTCGACCCGATTACGTGGAACAGATCGATACCTTCTGCCAGATGTACCGTCGGGAATGCTTCCAGTCGGGGATCGATTACGTGCGGTTGGACACGAGTATGCCGTTCGACAAGGCGCTGACGGAATACCTGATCAACCGCAAGACGAGGTGCTAGGTCCATGACGTTTGTGACGCCTGCGCTGCTGTTTGGAGCGGCCTTGATGGCCGTGCCGGTGGTGTTGCATCTGATCATGCGCCAGCAACCTCGCCGCCTGATATTTCCTCCGCTGCGTTTCGTCCAGGCGCGGCGCGAATCCAATCGTCGCCGACTGCGCTTGCGACATCTGTTGCTGCTTTTTTTGCGATGTGCGGCCGTCGCCTGCCTGGCGCTGGCCCTGGCCCGGCCCAGCATCCAGGGATCGGGATGGCTGGGCGGGCGGGAAGCACCGGTGGCCGCGGCGCTGGTCATCGATACGGGGCCCGCCATGGCCTATCGACGCAACGGGAAACCGCGAATCGACGACGTCCGTGAGATCGCCCTGTGGTTGCTCAAGCAATTGCCGCCAGACAGCGATGTGGCAGTACTCGGTTCCCAATACGTTCCCTCGGTCTTCTCGGTGGATCGCGCGGCCGCGGCGGCCATCGTCGAGCGGATGCGTGTCGATCCGGGCTCACCGCCCGTCGCCCGCCGGGTTGACGACGCGCTGCGTCTGGTCGACCAGTCCGACAAGAAGCAGAGGGAAGTTTATGTCTTCACGGATCTGAACCGCGCGGGCTGGCCGGACGCGGCCTCCCGGGCCATCCAAGCCCGGCTCAAGCAGGCAGACGACATCGACCTGTATTTTATCGACGTCGGCGTGGCCGATCCGATGAATTCCGGGTTGGGGGACCTGCGACTCTCCAGCGATACGATCCCGGCCAACGGCAGCGTGCGGTTCCAGACCGAGCTGCTCCACCGCGGACCGGAAAGCCAATGTGGGGTTGAGCTGCTGCTGGTGGACGCGAGTGGCAAGACCAGCAAGCGGGGAAACGTGATGCTGAACGCCCGGGAAGGGACGCCGCAGCCCGTGGAATTCCCACCGATCGTGCTCGACGCGGGTCTGCACCAGGGCTTTGTCCGCATCGTCGGTGAAGATGGACTGGCGTGGGACGACGCTCGCTACTTCACCGTCGACGTCCGGCAAGTGGCTCCGGTGCTGGTGGCCGCTCCGTACCCGCAACGTGCCGTGTTCTTTACCAATGCTCTGTTGGCGGGATCTTCGGCCTTGCGGTGTGAAGTCGTGCCGCAGTCGGCATTGTCGCAACAGCAGCTTGCGGACTTTGCGGCGATCGTACTGTTGGACCCGGAACCGCTATCGCAGCAAGCGTGGAACCAGATACTGGACTATGTGGAACCTGGAGGTCGCGGCGCGATTTTCCTGGGGCCCGCCGCGCGCCCGGCCGACGCCCTGAATTCCGCGGCGGCCCAGTCGCTGCTGGCCGCGCCGCTGATACGTCACTGGCATGAATCGACGTATCTTGTGACGGACGCAAGAACGCATCCCGCGCTGGGCACGTTGCAACAGTTCGAGGTTTCCGTACCGTGGCAGGCATTCCCGGTAGCCACGTTCTGGCAGATGGGCGAATTGGCCCCGGACGCGCAAATTATTGCCCGTTACGCCACGGGGCATCCGGCGATTGTCGAACGTCCCGTGGGTCGCGGGAAGTTTATCACCGTGACGACGCCCGTCTCCGACCCACTCAATCTAGCCGGCCGCGCCCCCTGGAACGTGTTGCCCACCGCGCCGGATCCGTGGCCGTTTCTGTTGCTGATGGACGGGCTGGCGAGCCACCTGGTGGGACTCAACGAGGCGCGGCTCAATTACACCGTCGGCGAACCGGTCTCCGTCAAGCTTCCGGCCGGACCGCGACCAAATATCGTATTGGTGGAAACCCCCGACAACGACCGCATCAAACAGCCCATCGATCCTCAGCAAAACCGGATCGTTTTCACGTCTGTCACGGGCGTCGGCAACTACCGGATCCGGGCCGGCGGCGGCGCGGCTGTGGATGGCGGCTTCAGTGCCAATGTGGCCTCGGAGCGCACGCTACTCGATCGTGCTTCGCCCGGGGAACTTGCGGCGTGGCTCGGCGCTGCGGACGTCCCCATCGCACGGAACCGGGACGAAATCGACCGCAACGTGAACGTAGGGCGCGTGGGACGTGAACTTTTTTCGTACCTGATCTGCGTGGTGGCCATCCTCGTCGGCCTGGAACATCTCCTCTCCAACCGCTTCTATCGTGCAGCGACATGATGGACGTTTCGTTTCAACCCGTGGGGGGATACGGGCTGGTTGCTTTCGTGGCGGCCGTCTTTCTCCTGTTGATGGCCTTTGCTCCGGCCCGCGAGCATGTCAGCGCACGGCGGCGGATGGTACTGGTCGGCTTGCGGGCCGCCGTCTTCCTCTTGATCGTGATGGCCATGCTCCGCCCGGCCCGGGTAGTGACCGAAGTCCGCCAGCAGCCCGCCACCATCGTGCTGCTCGTCGATCAATCGCGCAGCATGCGCGTGGCGGACACGTTTGGCGGCAAGTCCCGCTGGGAGCAGGCGAGGGACAGCATCGAGGCCGCACAGCCCCAACTCCAACGACTGGCCGAAAACCTGGAAGTCGAAATCTACGCCTTTGGGGAAACACTGATACCGGCCGGCGGATCACCGTCCGACGACGAACGGCTCAAGCTCGAGTTACCCGCGTCTCCCGAGGGCCGGCAGACGGCAATGGGTTGGGTGATCGAAGAGGTGCTCCGACAGGAAGCGGGAAAGCGACTGCTGGCGACGTTGCTGCTCAGTGACGGGGCCCAGCGCGCCTACGCGCCGCGAGATACGCCACCGCAGACCGCCGTACGGAGAATGGCGGACGTGGGATGCCCGCTGTACACCTTCGCTTTCGGACAGGCCCGCGGACTGGGCGATATTCGGGACGTTGCCCTAAGCGACCTGGTCGTCAATCAATCGGTGTATGTCAAAAATGTGCTGCAAGTCCGCGCATCGCTTCGCGCCGAAGGCCACGTGGGACGTCCCATTTCGGTCCAGCTGGCCTTTGAAACAAGTTCTGGAGAAATGGAGGTCGTCGCTGCCGAAGAATTCGTGGCTCGCAGCAGCGACCAGCTCGTCCCGGTGTCGCTCCGTTACATTCCCCAACAACCGGGCGAATACAAGCTGACCCTCCGCACGCCGCCCCTGGAGGGCGAACTCGTTACCACAAACAACGAACTGAGTACGTTTGTCACCGTCCGGGAAGGCGGTATCAATGTGCTTTACCTGGAAGGTGAACTTCGCCGTGAGCGGACCTTTCTGGCTCGATCCCTGGGAGCCTCGCCCAACATCCGACTCGACGCGGAGTGGATCGACAAACGGACGCGGGATCGCTGGCCGGTGGACATGGGCCAACGCCTCGCTCCCGGTGCCTACGACGTCGTGATCATTGGGGACTTGGATTCGGCCGCCTTGTCGGATGACTGGCTGGCCACGCTCGCCGATCGAGTGGATGCGGGCACCGGGCTGATGATGCTAGGCGGCCTCCATAGCTTCGGGCCCGGGGGTTACCAGAACACGCCCCTGGCCGACGTTCTACCCATCACCATGGACCGGCTGGAACGCCAACGTTTCGGCGAGCCGGTGAGCAAGGATCTGCACGTTGCAGGTCCCGTCCGCCCGGTGCCCGCCGAGGCCCTGGCCATCGGCGCTTCAATCGTTGCGCTGGCAGCCGGCGAAGACAACGTGGCCGCGTGGCGGAAGCTGCCGCCCCTGGAGGGCGCGAATCGGTTCCGGGGCCGGAAGCCCAATGCGGCTGTTCTGCTCGAGTCGGACGACGCAACAGCCGTTCCGTTGCTGGTAGCCGGAACCTGGGGCGGTGGGCGGGTGCTGGCCTTCGCGGGCGATTCCACGTGGCGCTGGACGATGGACGGCTATTCTGCTGAACACCGTCGCTTCTGGCGACAAGCCGTGTTGTGGCTCGCCAAAAAAGACGCCTCCCAAGACAAAGCCGTGTGGATTCAGCTCGATACGCGCCGCTACCGTCCCGGCGCGCCAGTCACGTTTGTTGTCGGAGCATCCGACAGTCAGGGAATGCCCTTGCCAGATGCCACGCTGCAAGTGAATGTCGTCGCGCCCGACGGTCAGCGGTACCCGGTGCGCCTCGACCGCCGCCAGAACCAAACAGCAGGAACGTTTCGTGAAACGCGGCTGGCCGGAGATTACACGATCGAGGTGCAGGCCGAGGCCGATGGGCAGCAAGTAGGCCAGACACGCGCGCGGGTGTTGGTTTACGAGCAGGATCTGGAATTGGACAATCCGGCGGCGGATCCCACCCTGCTTTCCAGCCTCGCCGCCATGACTGCCGGCGTGGGCGGCGAGGCACTCGTTCCCGAACAGTTGACCGGATTGATGGACGCGCTCGTCGAAAAACCTCGCGACTTGCGCGTCGAAACCCAGCACAAGCAAAACTACTGGGATACGTGGCCCTTCTTCCTGCTGCTGGTGACATTGTTGGGTACCGATTGGTACCTCCGCAAGCAATGGGGCCTGGCATAGTCGACCGGAGGGACTGACCGACCCCATCAGAACGCGTGCGTCCACTCCTGCCTCGTGTATCGCCGCTCGACCAGTCGCGCGACCTCGTCGCGGGGCCAGCACTCAAGGGGTTCGCCGGCGTTCCAACATGCCATTAAAGCTTGTCGAAGATCCGCAACGGGGGCGTTCAGGTTGGAAAGAAAACTGCTATGATCGCGCCGCTCACGATATGCCGGCTGGCGGGGCGGCATCGTCAGCAGCCGCTGCACGCCGTCCACCGAGAACTCATAGAGCAGCGTTCCGTGGTACAGCATGTGCGTGCGCTTGATGCGGAGACTGTTGCCGGAGACTTTGCGATTTCGCACCGCCAGATCACTGGTGCCCTGACGTCGAAGATCGGGCGCGAACTTCCGCAACGACGCCACGTGCCGGTCCAATACGTGCGCGTGGGCCTGGGGCACGGCTCGAAGATCGGGCCGGTCGCGCAGGCTGAGCACCAGGGAATACATCAGGCAGCCCGGACCAACCAGGACTGTCGCGCCGCCACTGCTTCGCCTGAGGATCGGGACGCCCTCCT
>Ga0315534_1001616_pt1 | contig 15498 bp, 13 predicted proteins | sample SalMarSW160240MG_FD_203094 | JGI IMG/M metagenome (GOLD analysis project Ga0315534, IMG submission 203094) | Salt marsh sediment microbial communities from the Plum Island Ecosystem LTER, Massachusetts, United States - Salt Marsh Sediment SW1602-40 ... | reverse complement strand
TAAATATTAGTATAATAAATATTGCCAGGGCTACCAGCTTGAATCCTGTAACAGTGAAGATCCGTTTATCTTTATCAGGGTAGTCGTTCCAGAACAGGAAAACAGCTATATACATCAAAAGAGCCCACAGGTTTTTACCCATACCGGTAAGTTCGGGATCAACCCTGCCGGTATTGAGCATAAGCACCCCAATTATAAGCAGGCCGATGGTCCTGGTCACAATATGCCGGCTGATTTCATACAATGAATCACCCCTGTCAAATCTTTTGGAGAAGGCAAACGGGATTGCCATTCCGACAATAAAGAGAAAACCCGGGAATACCCAGTCGGCCAGGCCCATACCATCAAAATTTGCATCCATATGACCCAGCCATGACGGGGCTATGTTCATGTTAAGGTCATTTACAAAGAGCATCAAAAGCAGAGTTAATCCCCGCATTATGTCTATTGAATATACCCTGTTCTGACTTGTCATTGGATTGCATTAGTTAAGAATGTAAAGATCATAAAATTTTATTAATTTTGGCATCCGGTTATTATAGTACGCCTTCGCCAAGGCTTCGGCGTACGAAGCGGGGTGTAGCGCAGTTGGCTAGTCCCGATTGAAATTGTCGGATTTTCGGAGAGTAGCGCAGTCCGGTAGCGTACTACGTTCGGGACGTAGGGGTCGCGGGTTCAAATCCCGCCTCTCCGACAATTTCTTATCGGGATTCGGGACGTAGAGGCCGCTGGTTCGAGTCCAGTTACCCCGACAAAAAAATATGTCTTACTTTGTATATATAATCCAAAGTATAAAAGATAAAAAGTATTACATTGGGAGTACCAGTAACGTTGAAAAAAGACTCGAATTCCATAATTCGGGAAGGCAACGATCAACTCACCACAGAACTCCGTTTGTTTTAATCCAGGGGCTCTGGTTGGGTACTTAATCTCAATTGGTGAAAAAGAAGAGCATCACGACTGAAATTGTGCTTAAAAAAAGAACCATGGGTGTCATTAACCTGATTCTTCCTCCCGAAAGGTCTTCTATATGTTCCCAGCTTTTATTTAAATTCTTCAAACTCAGGGATAAACCTGAAAGTATCAGCACGGCCTGAATGATCGGAACATATCTTGGTAAAAACTGGTGCCATGGTGTATTTGCAGTCCCGAGAATGTCCCAGCCCCACCCAAAGGGATCGGAGAAAGACTGAAGGATGAAGCTGACGTTAGTAAAAAGCATAGGAACTACAAATGCTATCCAGAGCATCATACCTAAAGGCAGCAAGGTGCCGGCGGATTTAAGGAAAACAGATCGTAGAGCTGTCTGAAATCCGGAAATTCTGCGGCTCAATATAGCGATGATATAAAGAATCCCCGGCATTATTACCAGAGTCAGGCTCCATACTATCAATGTATAAATACCGAACAGGTCCCAGTTTTTCATGTCAAGAATATTTACATAGTCCCTTACTATCGGCCAGTGGCCTTCATACAGAATGCTGTAGACAATAGCGAGGGTGAATATGGCTATACTGAGCCAGGCCTGCCCCAGGTTTCTAGTCCCGGTTTCTGAAGCAAAAGGCCTTGTTAAGATTGACACATTATTGTAAGGGCATGTGCGTAAACATTCAAAACATAATCCACAATCAGAATTCTCTTTAAGTTCTCCGACATTTATGCCATAAGGGCATGCCCAGCCTTCCGGACTCCCTTTCTGACAAAAATGTGATTTGCACTTGTCACAGACCTCCTGATTCTTATTCCTTAGCTCAAGTGGGCTCATTCTTGAAAAGGGACCGACAAATACACTCACCGGACATAAGTACCTGCAGAAAGCACGTAATTCCCATATACATGACATTATTGTCGGAACAAGAAGTAAAAGTAATATAGTAAGTCCCGATATTACAGGAGTTGCAACAAGAGTGGTGGAAAAGGTCGCAAGAACCATGAAAACAAATAGTTTCGGCCAGTCATTACTTAAGAACTCCGGCCATTTGAGAAACAGGCCTGAAAACTTGTTATTATAATCCCTGGTCTTACCTTTAGCAGGTGTAAAAAAAGATCTGCGCTGGATCCAGTCGGCAAACAGCGGTAATGGACAGATGGTGCACCATATTCTTCCGAATAAAGGTGTAAGAAGGGCGACCACAAAGAACAGCCATACAGCCCACATAAGAAGGACCCCCAGATTTCTCCCTGACATCTTTGTCCCGAATACGGTTGTAAGGATCAAAACATAGATCATTAGAAGTGCGATGATCATTATAATTAACTGCGGCCAGCGTGATATAACCAGTTTTTTAAGGAAACGGGATCCGGATAGAATATCCCGTCCTGCAATATTTTCACTGTTCAGATTGGAACTTGATTTTATTTTCCCTGAGACCCGGATTAACCATAAAAAGAGGATTCCTGCAACACACCCAAGACTAAAGATGAGTAAGGAATTCGGAAGGATCACCAGTTTCCCTTGTTCGAAAGCATGCATGGGTCCGCACCACACGTGACACCTGTAATTGCTGCGTGATACAACATAATTCAGAATTCCGGGATGACGGGCTATTATCATAACCTCCCTGGTAAGAACAGGTTCTGCACTAGGATCACTGACCTTGAAGACTGTGACCTCATCTGATGAAGGACTTACTTTGGCGTCAATGTCAAATTCCTCGAGATAAAAAGAGTGACCAGTATCATCTGATGAAAACGTTAGTATAAGAGTATCGCCTCTGTTACAGCGTATTACAGACGGGTCCTTGCCATATCTGAAGCTTCTGATATGGATATTTTTTTTTACGGGTTCATGAATAGTAAGCTGACAGACTAGTACCGGAACCAGTACAAAAAGAAATATAATAAATATTCCAGTAAAGGGATGCCTAAAAATCTTCATACAAATATAATACCTCTGATTACTGATTGTTAAGAGATGTTAAATCCAGGTTATTTCAGATTTCAAAAGATAATTATTATTTCTTTTGAAAAAAATGATGGTTCTATTTTTGTTAGATTTGCTTTCAAATATTGAAAATAGTAACCACAGTACGAATATGACAGAAAAAAATAACTCTAAAAAGGAGGGTAAAGTTTTAAGAGACTTGATACTGGGAGCCCTGGTTGTTATCGTGATTGTAGGACTTCCTGTTATGTTTCTGAATTTACAGGCAAAGCGAAGTGGACTTACATGGAGCGGAGTTATACACAGAATACTTAACAGGGTAGGTGAAAAAGACAAAGTATCGGGTATAATAGGAGACAATTCAAGTGATCAGAGTATAAGTTTTCTTGAAAAAAAACCTATTGGAAACAGCTACATCAAACCACCTCTTATTTCAAACCTTGCAGCTGATGATCTCGACAAGGATGGCAACCTTGATGTGATAGTTTGTGATGCTAGAAGTAATACCGTCTCATGGATCAGACAATCCCCGGAGGGAATTTTCAACGAAATAGCTCTTGATAATACTCTGATTGCTCCGGGTCATCTTCAGGTAAAAGATTTTGACGGTGATGGTGACAAGGATATCATGGTGGCAGTTCTCGGATTGCTTTTCCCGAGCAATGACAAAATTGGATCAGTTGTTATTCTGGAGAATGACGGAACCTGCAACTTCAAGAAGCATATAATTGAGGAAAAAATAGCAAGGGTTTCTGATGTTCGCGCCTGTGATCTTGACAGTGATGGCGACATGGATCTCGCAGTGGCTCAGTTTGGTTATGACGACGGAGAAACAAGATGGATTGAAAACCTTGGAAACTGGAATTTTGAAAGCCATATGCTGCAATATTTGTCGGGTCCGATAAATGTGGAACCTGTTGACATAGATAAGGATGGTGACCTGGACCTGATAACCCTGGTAAGCCAGGAATGGGAAGAAATATATCTTTATCTTAATGATGGAAAAGCAAACTTTGAGAAAAAGCTAATATTCGGATCAAGCAATGAAGACTTTGGCTCAAGCGGCATCTACATTGCCGATATGGACCGGGACGGAGACCAGGACATACTATATACCAACGGTGACGCCTTTGATTACATTCCACCCCAGGGAAGACCCTGGCATGGAGTTCAATGGCTTGAAAACAAAGGAAACCTGACCTTCGAATACCATCGACTATCAAACTTAATAGGCGCCTATAATGCTCGCCCAACGGACATTGATGGGGACGGGGATCTTGATATTTTTGTTGTCAGTGCTTTTAATCTTTGGGAAAATCCTGAATCACAGAGTTTTATATGGCTGGAAAATACAGGTGACATGCATTTTACGACTCATAATATTACAAATAATCCTACACATATCATCACAATGGAACTGGGAGACTTCAACAAAGATGGTCTTGTGGATATGGTCACAGGCGGAATGCATGCATATCCTCCTTATGACAGGATGAGCAGGATAATGTTGTGGATGAATAATAATAAACTATTAATTAATAATTAGCCGCATTACTGCTTGCTTGTAGTCAGCCTGTATTTAAACTAATCTTTAACACAACGGACTGACAAACCTATTCCCTTATTGTAAATCAGAAAATTTATATCGCAGTCTTCATAATTGAGCATTCGTATCCAGGCGGTAGTCTCTGAGTCCTCAGTGGAAGTCCACCAGAATCCGCGACTGGTTATCCCGTAAAATGTACCATTTATTGCCCGTGCACCGGCGGGAAGTCCTGCGAATCCTTTCTCTTTGTCATTCGCAGGTTCCATTCCTGTTACCCTCATTCTAAATGCAGCAATAACTCCGCCACCTAAATAATTAATCAAAAAAGTCCAGTCGTCATTAGAAGCAATATGCCAGCCTTTTGGAGCCAGCCCCCTGGGATCGTTAACCGCATACCAGTTATATAACTTGCCATATTTAATGATATTTACAGAGTCGTTTTCAAGTGCACACCATGCCGGTTTCCCGTCTCTGCCAAACTTAATCCATTCTTCAGCCGATTTTGCTTCGGGAATAGAATCTCCATTTCTGAAGGTGCTAACATTAAGGTTTTCTGTCATCCAGACCTGCTTCCCTATTTTCAGTGTACAGTATCTGTTCCCGTCAGAATCCTTCACTTTACCTGTACAGTCAACCAGGATCACAAGCAGTATAAGTATATACAATCTTGAAAAAAACTTTCCTTTCATCTTATGAGAATATATTACTATGGCATTATTTTAAATTACTGCTTATCCGGAAGAATATAGAATCCATCAAGGTTTCCATTGTCATTTAAAACAAACCTTATGGAAATGCTGTAAGAAACTGCCACAGGCTTTCCATTGATCATACCGGGCGTCCAGTCAGGCATTCCATTTAACACTCTAAAACATTCATTATCCAGATCGGACATGACGCTTCTGATGATCTTTAAATCTGAGTGTTTCCCGGTTTCCCTGATAATGAATTTCACTATTACCCTTCCCTCTATTTTATCTTTAATGGCATTTGGTGGATACTTAACATTTTTTCTCACAAAGCTGGTAAATGCATCCTCACCACCTGGAAATACTGGCATTTTTTCGCAATACATATATACTGGAACTTTATCCTGATTTTCAGTATCATCTATCAGATAATTATCCGTATCAGTGTTACAGGCAACTCTTTTAACCGCAGTATCAGGTAACGCCTGTCCGGCAACCAATCCGGTCTTTTTACCTTTATCACCAACATTGCAGCCACCAAACAAAGAAAATCCCAGAAGCCAAATGAATATTATATTTTTCATTATATCAATCCGGTTGATTGTAAATAAAGTTAAGATACCTGCCCGGTTTTAATGATCAACATATTTCCTGATTTCAAAAATAATGCAATTTTCTTTATAGGCAATTCTGAAACTCAGGCTGTCAACTCTAAAGAAGCTATCAAAATCAAATAGCCTTGTAAATCAAGTATTTACAAGGCCATTTTCATTAGTAGTATAAAAAGTAGTACATTACTATTTAAAATATACTATCGTCAATATACCCGGCAATGAGTAATTCTTTGTAGAATTTCTCAACCCTTTTTTTAAATTAGCCTCATTTCTGTTTAATTACTATAAATACAATCAGGAAAAATGAATTCAGATGAAGAGGATGATATTGTACAGCCGGAAAGCCTTCCTATTTACCGGAAAGGGAAAGAGATCCTTGATATGGTATTTAAAATTGCCGCTCTTATCCCTGAGAATGATGAATACCTTGAGGATGTTAAAGCCTGCATGTTAAGTGATGCGGCACAACTGACTGTAAAAGTGGCCGGGGCAGAGGCAGCAGGGTTGTTTGACCTCAAAATGGAAAATGCTGCAATAATACGTAAAGCAGCACGCGACCTGATGGTACAACAACATTCACTCGATATGTTTGGTTTTGAATATGTCGAGTATTATCAAATTGTAAGAGACCTAATTGAAGAATACCGACTCCTATTCATAGACTGGGTGGCAGGATTTGATAAATGGGATTATATAATTGACCGGTGGGGACTTTTTAATCCTCCAGGTATTGGTCCGTTCGATAAAGACCCAGTGTAACCAAGAGCCTGATCAAACCATGACCTGATTAAAGAGCGATTTGAAAAGATCTATACTGCTTGATTGGATTATTGGTATGAAATAATGATTATTACAAAGTTATTCTATGAAGAATCATAGTAGATATTTCACACAGGTATCTTTATGTAATATTTTATTTTAATTTTCGACAGCAAGACCGCACGACCTATTTTGGTTCCACATGTATATTAACAGTAAGGTTTTCATAAGTAGCCATAAGTTTATCCTCAATCATATCGCAATATTTGTGGGCATTCCCAACTGATTCATCTGCAGGCACTTCTACATGAATATCAATAAACCTGTAGTTTCCTGCCACACGTGTGCGGAGATCATGATAAGAAACTCCCATTTCCATGAGTCTTTTCTTAAGACCGCTAATTTCTTCATCACTCCAGGCAATGTCAAGCAACGGGAAAAAAGCACGTTTGAGCAGGGAATATGATTCTTTGAGGATAAACAGTGCAACAAGAATAGCAACAAGCGGATCTAACCACTGGATGTCTGTAAGCAGAATTAGTATCAGCCCGGCTGCTACCCCAACCGAAGTGTAAACATCGGTTTTAAGATGCAATGCATCTGCCTCAAGGGCAACTGACCCTGTTGCCCGGGCAACCTTGTATAATCTTTTTGACACGAAAATATTTACAATTGCAGATACTGCCATTACAAGGGAACCAATCCATATTTTTTCAAGGATTATCTCACCGCCAAACAGTTTTTTTACAGATTCAACTATGATCCATATTGCTGCTATAAATATCAGCAGTGCCTCTATTACACCGGAAATATTTTCAAATTTTCCATGTCCGTAAGGATGTCTTTTATCAGGCGGATTATCAGATACCCTGACAGAAAATAAAGCAATTATTGCTGCCACAAGGTCCATGGAGGAGTGAATGGCTTCTGATATTAGGCTGACTGAACCGGTTATGATCCCGACAACCACCTTCATTATTATCAATATTGTATTGGATACAACTGATAACCTTGCAGCTTTGACTTTTACATTCATGATGAAACATGGAAGTGGTGATCAAAGATAACCAGAAAAGAAGCGAATCTGAAATTATTAGTTCACTTTTATAAGTTCATAGCTGGTATTACCCAGTCCGATCTTTTCGGCATGTTCAAGTCCGGCCTGCCAGAAAGTGTCAGGATGAGTAAGTTTGAATTTATCTTCTCCCTGTAGGCTGCCATGATCATAATTTTCACAGATCTTGCTTCCGGGGAGTGCCGGGGCCGCTTTGACGAGGTCGGCACAGGCCTGATCGAGTGCTACCGGATCGAACGAAGCAGCCATCCCTATGTTCGGGACAATCGGATAATCATTTAAGTCCCAGCAGTCGCAATTGGGCGAGACATCCATTATGAAACTGATATGGAAAGATGGTTTGTCCTTAACAGCAGCATAAGCATATTCCGATATTTTTTTGCAAGCCGTCTCCGAAGAATTTTGCCATACAACTCTTGAAGCATCATATTGGCATACGGCGACACATTGTCCGCAGCCAACACATTTAACATAATCTATATGTGCAATTTTATCTTTTCCCACGTGGATTGCATCATGAGCACAATATTTTTCACATATCCGGCATCCTGTACAGTTTTTCTCAAAAATCTCAGGTGAGGATCCGGAATGAAGAAATAATTTACCTCCGACAGAAGCACATCCCATTCCAAGGTTTTTCAGGACTCCTCCGAAACCTGTCAATTCATGCCCTTTAAAATGAGTCATAGTAATTAAAACATCGGCATCAGCAATTGCCGTGCCTATTTTAGCACTGGAACAAAATTCCATATTTAATTCTATTTCCCGGAAATCAGTCCCTTTTATACCGTCGGCAATTATAACCGGGCAATTTATGGCAAGCGGATTATAGCCATTTTCAAAAGCAGCCTCAATATGGTCAGGAGCATTTGAGCGTCTTCCGTAATATAATGTATTACAATCTGTTAAAAAAGGGGTAGCTCCTTTTGATTTCAGCAACTTGACTATGCTTGCGGCATAATTTGGACGGAGGTATGCGAGATTTCCCGGCTCACCGAAATGTATCTTTAATGCTACAAATTTCTTCTGAAAATCAATTTTTTCAATACCTGACCTGACTACCAGGTTTTCAAGTTTATTGAGTAGGTTCCGGGATGGTTTTGTCCTTAGGTCGGTAAACCAGACTTTTGAAGATGTCATAATGCTGAGATTATATTGTAAACCTGTTCTATCAGCCATTTAGGTGTTGATGTTGCTCCGCAAATCCCCGCTGATTGCTTTCCATTAAACCATGATATATCTATCTCATCAGGAGAGGACACGAAGTGAGTGTCAGGATTAATACTTTTACAAATTGAATAGAGCATTTTGCCGTTTGAGCTCTCCCTGCCGCTGACAAAAACCACGACATCATGTTTCCCGGCAAAACTACTAAGATGAGGTTCCCTGTTTGCAATCTGTCCGCAGATCGTATTGTTTACAGTTAGTAATTTATCAGGATCGTTTTCACCCTTTTTTCTGATTTCGGCACGCAGCTGATCAACAAAATTCAGATAATCCTGGAGATGCATTGTTGTCTGGGAAAAAAAACTGATTGGTCTGGTGGTATCTATTTGACACAGATCATTCGGACCTGTGATAAGTATACCTTCGTTTTCTGTGTGTCCCAATAATCCTGCTACTTCAGCATGACCCTTTTTTCCGAATATTACAACTTGTCCTCCGGTTTCTTTTGCTTCGAGCCATGCCTTCCTTATCCTTGACTGCAGTTTTTTAACAATAGGACAGGTTGCCTCTATAATTGTAATATTGTTTTTTTCAGCTGTCAGATAGGTTTCCGGAGGTTCGCCATGAGCTCTTATCAGGACTTTGCAATTACTAAGTTTTCTGAACTGCTCCTGGTCAATTGTTACCAGGCCGAGTTCAGACAAACGTTCCACCTCTTTGTCATTATGCACAATAGGACCAAGGGCATAGACCTTTTCTCCTTTAAGAAGGGCTTTTTCTGCCACCTCCACAGCATTTTGTACTCCGAAACAGAAACCTGATCTTTTATCAATCTCTGCTATCATTTATTATCTTCTCAATAATCTCCATCACCCATTTCATTTGCTCTTCGACAGTCATTTTACTGTTATCAAGCAAAATAGCATCGTCAGCTCGTCTTAAAGGGCTGATATCCCTGTTCTCATCCGTTATGTCACGTGCAATAATATTGTTAAGAACCTCATCAAATGGAACATTCATACCCTTGACTTTCATTTCATCATATCTTCTTTGGGCTCTTATTTCCACAGAAGCTGTCATAAATATTTTAAGATCGGCATCAGGAAAGACTACAGTTCCAATATCCCTCCCATCCATTACGATCCCTTTATATACACCTATTTGTCTCTGCAGTTCCACCATACGTGAACGTACTTCCTGTATCATGCTTATCCTGCTTACATTTGTTGAAACCTCTATACCCCTTATTTCTTTCTCAACATCTTCGGAATTCAGAAAAGTTTCATATTCACCCTTATCAGGATTATAGACGAATTCAATATGTATATTTTTTAGCTCTTCCAGTATCCCTTCCAGATCCAGTAATCCTTTGCCAATAAAATTTCTTCTAATGCAATAGAGAGTAACTGCCCTGTACATTGCCCCGCTGTCTATATAAATATAGTTGAGCTCCCCTGCAATTTCCCTTGCAAAGGTACTTTTCCCGCAGGATGAGTATCCGTCGATGGCTATGATCAGTTTTTTAATCATAAGATATTAAAGTTACAGATTACTGCTATAATTTCAAAACTGCTACTTCCTGATCCTGTTATAGATTTTATCGGGTTTGATTATAATGGAGACATGATTTGATGACCCTGCCAGGTGATACGTAGCTCTTCCGAATTCAATATTCATAAAGGAAGTATTGATACCGAATCCCCAGGAAAATCCTGCCAGAGAAATCTTAGATTCAGTTAATAGTTCACGTCTTCTCTGGTAGTTGAATCCTCCGCTTAAATAAAAATTTTTATGGGGGACCAGCTCTGCACCCACTACAACATGACGCATCATATTTTCAAAGAATTCTGAGCTAAGGAGAAAATCAGCATTCGTCGAGATTGAATCATTATACTGAAAAGCAAGGTCATATTTTTCAAGATGTCTCAGAGTAAGTGAAAAGCGTAATGGAGCATATGCCAACTTTTGTGATACACCTGCCTGTATTTCAAAAGGCAGTTTCTGTCGTTCTTCTCCTGCATATCTGGTAACCTGAAGACCGGCATTCTTTATTACGAAACCGGCAGAAAAGAGACCGGATCGGCTTCTGTAACCGGCTCCTATGTCAAATGCAAATCCGAATGATGTATAGTTTTCAAGATGAGATAATACCGGTTTAAAATTAATCCCGAAGGAGAAAAGTGTATCAATCTCCCGGGAGTAGATCATTGACATGGCATATTCTGATGCTTTGAAAGAACCTGTGATGATCCCTGAAGCATCTGCTGCGATGAACGAACCATAATTCAGATAGGTCACTCCTGCAGCAAAATTACCGGTACCGGGAAATGATCTTGAGTACATGGCAAGACCATAATTTACCCCTGCAAAATAATTGACATAATTTAAAGCAATACTATTGTCCATATTTGCCTGCAGAAGAGCCGGGTTATGGTATGCAACATTAAGATTGTCAGTATTAAGCGACACGTTTGTGCCTCCCAGTGATGAGATAAGACCTGAGTGAGTCAGGTTCAGAAATTCATATACATTATCACCACCTGTTTGTGCTGTCAAAGCCGGAACAAGCATAATTGCCAGGAGGATATGTATGATTCTTTTAATCATCGCGCCAATCAGATTCAAATATAGCAGGATTTTACATAAACGGACTCTTAACGTAAATTAGTATTAATGAGAAGGATATATAATGGAGCGATTAAGCGGTTTTGCCCGTCAGTGCAAGACCTTCATCAGTTTTTTTCTGACGACTGTTTATCTGTGACATGAAAAGGCCTGTAATGACAATTGCCATGCCTGCTATATTCTGTAATGTAAGCTTGTCACCAAGAATGAAGAATGAAAATACAGCAGTGAATATCGGGATGGAGTTTGTAAAAACATTTGCCCTCGACACTCCAATTTTTTGAATGGAATAAGCAAATAGAATAAAGGCTCCGCACGAAGCAAAAACCGATAGCTCAATAATGGGGATAAAACTTTTAGCAGCAAACGGTGTATTAATGAACTGGCGGAGGTCGGCAAACAGGAAAATAGGAAGGAAAAGCGCCACTCCTATAATGTTCTGTACTGTTACAATAAATACCGGGCTGTAGGTTCCTACAAGCCTGTTCAGGGTAAGAGTAAAACCAACTGCTGACAAAACAGCCAGGAGCAATAAAAATAATCCCTTGATGTTGAATGAGATAGCTCCATCCTTGTTGAGGATAAAAATTATCACCCCGATAAATGACAGGATAATACCTGCATAATTGATTATTCTAAGCTTCTCCCTGTAAAAAATCCATGCACCCAGTGCTGCAATTACCGGTATTGTTGAAATGATGACAGATCCGACGGTAGCTGAAACATAAGTAAGCCCGTAACTTTCACCAAGGAAATAAAAAAATGGTTCGAATAGTGCCAGAACAAAGAAGTACTTTCTGTCAGCTTTCTTTATTTTCACGAATCCCCCTGTAAGAAAAAGAAATATAGTAAGGAGCACCACTGCAATAACAAGTCGGATAAAGACAATTGTCAGAGGAAGATATGTTTCATTGGCAATTTTGAACCAGATAAAAGAAAACGACCAGAAGATCATTGCCAGAATGATAGCAAAATATGTTCTTAAGCTAGTCTTCAAAACATTTACCGATTATTTATTGATTCCGGAGCCGCGAATTTATACTATATATTTATAATTATTTAATAAACTTCCCGGAAAGTCTGGTTAACGTGATTATTTCAACGATATGAATATTTCGAACGAAATCTGATTTATTGTGATTTTCAACATACAATAGTCAGTAATTTAAACAGATAACTTAAATTGTTATTTCGAACATGTTTAAAAAATGAGACACTGGTGATTTGTAACTGAACCATATTTTGCTATATTTGCCGCCTCAGGTCAGCCTGACTGAACCTGTGATTTTTAAAAATGAATTGAATATTAATTATAAAACTAAAAATCAGCCCTGATGAAGATACTGGTATGTATTAGCAATGTGCCTGACACAACAACAAAGATAAAATTCAATGAAGGGGATACTTCCATTGACACGGCTGGTATTCAGTGGGTTATAAATCCATGGGATGAGCTGTCACTTACCCGGGCACTGGAGCTTAAGGATGATCAGTCAAGCGGGATTAAATCTGTTACTGTTGCCCATGTGGGTCCGGCAACATCCGAACCGACAATAAGAAAAGCGCTTGCTATTGGCGCTGATGATGCAATCAGGATAAATTCGGAATCATCAGACGCCTTTTTTGTTGCCGCCCAGCTTGCTGAGGTTATTAAAAAAGAACAGTTTGATATAATTTTTTGCGGCATTGAATCGAGCGATTATAACGGTTCCCTTGTTGGAGGCATGATAGCCGAATTCCTCAATATACCATCTGTTTCGGCGGTTTCAGACATCACAATAGAAAACGGTAATCCGGTAATTATCAGGGAAATAGATGGAGGAAAAGAGGTTATATCAATATCAGTGCCATTTGTGGCAATAGTCCAGAAGGGAATTGCCAAAGAACCCCGGATAGCTGCAATGAGAGGAATTATGATGGCAAGGACAAAACCACTGAAACTGTTTGAACCCCTTCCTTTTGAATCCCTCACAGAAATTGACGTTTTAGAAAAACCGCCTAAACGGGAAGCCTGTAAATTCATTGATGCAGAAAATCCAGGACAACTTATCGTGTTGCTTCAGAATGAAGCAAAAATAATTTGATCATAAATATTTAAGTAATCAATTAAGAATAAGAAGATGTCAGTATTAGTATATACCGAAAATTGGGATGGAAAATTCAAGAAACTCACTTTTGAACTCGTCTCCTATGCATCAGAGGTAGCAAAAATGTTCAATACCTCTGCAACAGCTCTCTCAATAGGCAAAATTAATGAATCAGAACTCAAAAAGCTTGGAGATTACGGAGCAGGGAAGATTATAAATATTGATAATGAATTACTTACAACACTCGACAGCCAGGCTTATTCATATGTGATTTCTGATATTGCACTGAAAGAAAATGCATCGGTGATAGTAATCTCAAATAATAACACAGGAAAAGCAATAGCTCCGAGGTTATCGGTACGACTGAAAGCCGGAGTGGGATCCGGTGTAAACAAACTGCCTCTTAAGACAAGTCCCTTCACTGTTCACAAAAAGACTTATTCAGGCAATGCATTTGCACACGTTATTATTAAATCAGATATTAGAATACTTACTCTTACCCAAAACTCGTTCGAGCTTATCAAGACTCCCAATAATGCATCAATTGAAAAGGCAGATGTTACTATTGATAGTTCTCTCGTTAATACTAAAGTGAGGGATGTCATGAAGCAGGCCGGGAAGATATTACTGACGGATGCCGACATAGTAGTTTCCGGCGGAAGAGGAATGAAATCACCAGATAACTGGGTTCCCCTGGTTGAATTGGCTGAAGCCATGGGAGGAGCTACGGCATGCTCACGCCCGGTTTCGGATGAAGGATGGCGGCCTCATGAAGAACATACGGGACAAACAGGAAAAATAATTGCACCAAACCTCTATATTGCAGTGGGGATATCAGGAGCCACACAGCACCTTGCCGGAGTAAGCGCCTCAAAATATATCGTAGCAATAAATAATGATAAAGATGCTCCGATCTTTGAAGCTGCACAATACGGAATAGTTGGTGATGCAATGAAAATTCTGCCTAAACTGGTTGAAGCTGTAAAAAACAGAAAATAATGGATTATAATAATTTCATGACCCGACAAATATTATTTTCTGTTATACTACTAATTACATTCAGTATATTTTTTTTTACGGTTAATAATCTTATCAGATATTTTAGACTTACAAGACCCGCCTTTCCTGTAAAGAACCTCGGAAAAAGATTAGGTTTGATGATGCGTGTTGCTTTCGGGCAAACAAAAATTTTCCGCAGGCCGGTCATAGGATTTTTTCATGCGATGGTATTCTGGGGTTTCTGTGTCATCATAATCGGAAGCATTGAAATGGTCATTGATGGCCTGGCAGGAACAGACAAAGCCCTGAATATCCTTGGTCCTGTACATGATATAATTATGGCTTTCGGGGATATTTTTGCTCTTCTGATTGCGATTTCAGTTATTATTTTCCTGGTACGGCGTATATTCCTCCACATTAAGAGGTTCGGGGGAACCGAAATGAAGAAAAGATCACATATCGACGCCAATATTTCTCTGACCCTCATACTCCTGCTGATGATCTCCCTCCTGACAATGAATATGGGGTATCTTGGATACAAAACAGCGGCAGGAGAGGAAATCTATGGAGTATACCCTGTTAGCATACTTTTATCTTCACTTTTTTCAGGCATTTCGCTAAAAAACTTCGGACTGATATATGATATCTCGTGGTGGACACATATACTTTTAATATTCATTTTTGCCAATTACCTCCCTTATTCCAAGCATTTTCATGTTTTTTTGTCAGTGCCCAACGTGTTTCTTTCAAGACTTGAGCCAATTGGTAAACTGACTAATATGGACAGCATTACCAGGGAAGTCAGGCTGATGCTTGATCCAGGTGTTGCAGTTCCTGCATCCGATACACCTCCTGAAAGATTTGGAGTAAAAGATGCAGAGGATGCAACCTGGAAGAATTACTTTGATTCACTTTCATGTACTGAGTGCGGACGATGTACTTCGGTTTGCCCGGCAAATATTACAGGGAAGAAACTCTCTCCGAGGAAGATAATGATGGATCTTAGGGCACGTATGAAGGAAAAGGGCCCCATGATGGTCAGGAAGGGCAGGG
>Ga0315534_1001615_pt1 | contig 15499 bp, 16 predicted proteins | sample SalMarSW160240MG_FD_203094 | JGI IMG/M metagenome (GOLD analysis project Ga0315534, IMG submission 203094) | Salt marsh sediment microbial communities from the Plum Island Ecosystem LTER, Massachusetts, United States - Salt Marsh Sediment SW1602-40 ... | reverse complement strand
TATAATGCTCACTCTGGGCAAGGTTGAAGTAATTGAAGAATATACCAGGGAGGTCCACTCAGTCAGTTTTGCCATAAAGTTACCAGCAGTTGTCCGACTTTTAAGATTTGTTAAAAGGCCAAAGATACCAGTAAGGTTTAGCAGACAGAATATCTATATTCGGGATGATTACAAGTGTCAGTATTGTGGCAAGAGACTCACTCCAGATGAGCTTACGTGGGATCATGTGTTGCCCAGAGCACGTGGAGGCAAGACAGAATGGAAAAATGTTGTTACCTGCTGCGTTAAGTGTAACAGAAAGAAAGGCGGAAGGATTCCCTCAGAAGCCTCAATGACCTTGATCAAGAAACCAAACATTCCTGAGTGGCTACCTATTTTAAAGGTCACTTTTCATTTTAAGAATGCACCACAGTCATGGAGGGACTATATTTATTGGAATGTGGAGTTGGAGGAGTAAGGAGTATTAAGTAAGCAGTATGCAGTATGCAATTTTTTTTACTACTTACTGCTTACCCCTTACTACTTCCTTTCTAAGAGCTGGGGCCAGTCGATTGTGGTAAATGTTTTGGATAGGCGGTGGTCATCCTCCATCACGGTGAATGTTAAATCAGGAAAAACCCTTTCAGCAATTACCTGTATAGGATTGAGAGGAATTATCTCGTCATTCTTCCCGTGGAAGATATAAACAGGGAGTGAGAGTTTTTTCGATAGATATTGGCTAAATTCAGAAAGGTTAATTGCAGGGGCAAGGAGGATGAGTTTTTTCATTCTATTTTGATTTTGGAAGGCATAGAGGGAGGCCATCAGTCCGCCTAAAGAAGAACCTATCATAATTATCCCATTTTTGTCTTTGAGGATTTTGTTCAGTTTTGACATCCTGGTTGCTACATCACCCACAAAATCTGGGATAATCATCTCGGGAAAAAGATCTTTAAAAAATACTGCCTTATTACCTTGGCTGCTGCTTTCTTGTCCGTGAATAAAAATAGTGGAATTTTTTTCCATTTTTTCCATTACTTTTTTTTACTTCCAAGGTTGGCAATCTTTTTCTCCAGCTCAGCTATTCGTTTTTCAAGCGCTTGAATCCTTTTTTGTCTTTCAGCATTAACCTTCTTTGTAGCTGCCTTTTTTGGACCTTTTTGGAGTTCTTGCTCTTTCACTATTCTATGTACACTCGCCAGACCTACGCCAAATTCTTTGGCTATTGTTCTCATGGATTGTCCACTTTTATGGGCCTTTATAACCTTTTGCCTTGTAGTTTCATTAATCTTCCTTCGTGCCATTGTACACTCCTTTCAAGGTATATACTTTTTTGAAATTCTAGGAAACTTTATAAGCCTAAGGCTTATTAATTAAAGGTTTATCTCTAAGTCTTGTTACACCGCTAATATCCAATGATTCAAAAATAGGATATATGCTGATTATATCTCCCTCAGAAATAATATGGTCAAAAGGAACTGATTCACTGTTGACAAGAACAAGATCAACCTCTTCAGGTGGCACTCCCAGGGAGCAAATTGCCTCATCAACGGTGGTTGGACTTTTTAAAGAGAGGCTGAAAAGTGTTTTTCTCTTATTCACAGGTAGATAATCATTCAGCTCTTCATAAAGGCGAAAATATGCAGTATAGCTCATGAACAACAAACTTTCCCTTTAAACAAGTGGCAATAATGTAATAATTTAGTATTATTTTAAGCCTGTTATTGTTAAAATACCATACCTTTCTTTTCTTTTGCTACTTATTTTTTAGACAAAATTCGATGGTTCACCTCAAAAATCTATTTTCTAACCATATGGAAGCAATGATATCTAATCAGATAGTATCCAGAGGAATAAAAGACACACAGCTTATTGAGGCAATGAGAAAAGTGCCTCGACACCTTTTTGTTCCGGAAAATAGAAGGGATTCTGCCTATGATGATAGGCCTCTTCCGATTGGAGAGGGTCAAACAATTTCACAGCCATATATAGTGGCATTTATGACTAAAGCATTAGACCTCTCTTTAGAAGATATGGTGTTAGAGATAGGAACAGGCTCGGGGTATCAAGCGGCTATCCTAGCAGAGATTGTGCGGGAGGTGTATTCAATAGAGGTAATTCCTGGCTTGGGTGAAGCTGCTCGAGAAAGATTGGAGAAGATGGGTTACAAAAACATTTCTGTAAAGATTGGTGATGGATATGAAGGGTGGCCGGAAAAAGCGCCTTTTGACGGTGTGATAGTTACCTGTGCCCCAGAGAAAATTCCAAAATCACTCATTGATCAACTTGATAAAGGTGGAAGGATGGTTATTCCTGTAGGAGAGAAGAGGGGGATACAAAAGCTGGTTCTTATTCGAAAAGACAAAGGAATGGTGATAGAAAAGGAGGTAATGGATGTGCTTTTTGTCCCCATGGTAAGACATGAGAAGCCTAAGGATTGATGATTACCTTTATCGAATCTTGGGCTTTTGCAACAAGGGAGAATCCTTCATGTGCCATTGCAAGTGGAAAACGATGAGTTATCATATCCTTTACGGTAATGGTTTTTGATTTGATCAACTCAATCGCTTCACGAATATCTAAAGGAGATCCAGCATAAGATGTCGTAATTGTTATCCCATCATGCCAGATGTCAAATAAGGGCAGAGCGATATCGGTGCCTGGCTCTGGTGGAGCAAACATAAGAACAGTCCCCCCTCTATCAACAGTTTTCCAGGCCATAGAAATTGCCTCTAAGGCAGCGGTAGCAACTATTACCACATCAGCGAGGCGCCCATCATTGATCTCTTTAAGTTGCTCGGCAATGTTATTATCAGCCAGAATGCCTTCTTTCGCCCCACATTTCTCGGCGAATACCAGCCGTTTTTTATTTATGTCTGTTACTATCACAGAACCAGCACCTAAGGCCTTTGCCAGTTTAACATGAAGCAGCCCTGAAATTCCTCCCCCAATTATAAAGACTGTTTGACCTGGCTGTAGGTGAGTAGTTTTTTGTCCCCTTAAAACACAGGCCAATGGCTCAATAAATGTTCCCTCTTCATAGGAAATCTCATCAGGCAAAAGGAATACTCCCCGGTCAACATTGATTCCAGGAATCCTAATAAACTCAGCAAATCCTCCGGGATCGAAGTTTGTTGTTCTTAAGGTGTCACAAACAGTAAAATGACCATTTAAACAATAATGGCAGGTGTTACAAGGCACATGATGGGACACAAAGACCCGATCGCCGATACTATATTTATTAACATCTTTTCCCACTTTGACGATCTCTCCTGTCATCTCATGGCCGAGAACAAGAGGGGCCTTTTTTATTCTGTACCATTCTAAAACGTCACTGCCGCAGATCCCGCATGCATGCACTTTGACCAGCAGTTCATCGGGTTTAATTTTTGGTACAGGTATTTCTTTAAGTCGTATATCGCTATTATTGTAATACATTGCGCATTTCATAGTGTCCATCGTCCATTGATCGTAGTCCGTTGGTCTTCAACAACTGACAACTGACCACTGACTACTGCCTTTTGGCTAATTCCTTGAAAAGTTCCTGAGCTTGTTTTGGTGTAAAATTTCTATGAATAATTGCGTTGAGTGCCCTCATCATGGGGACTGGATGAGGATTTTGCCAGACATTTCTCCCTAGATTAATTCCTATTGCACCCTTTTGAATGCCATCATAAACAAATTCAAATACTTCAAGTTCAGTCTCACATTTCGGACCGCCTGCAATGACAACAGGAACAGGGCATCCTTCTGTTACCTTTTCAAAATCTTGTGGACAATAATAGGTTTTTACAATCCTTGCTCCCAATTCAGCCGCAATTCGAGAGCTCAGGGCAAGATATCTGGCTGTTCTTTGTTCTAATTCCTTACCCACTGCGGTTACGGCCATAACAGGGATACCATATGGTTCACATTCATTAACAAGCTGAGCAAGACTCGTCAGTGTCTGTTTTTCATAGTCGGACCCCACAAATATAGAGATACCCACTGCAGTGGCATTCAGCCTGATAATTTCATCTATTGATGTTGTGAGAGTCTCATTGGCGAGATCTGATCCAATTATACTGGTACCACCGGAAACCCTCAATATGATGGGGGGTTGGCAGTTGGGGGGAACCGAGGAGCGCACTATACCCCGGGTAACAAAGAGACCATCAGCGTAGGGAAGAAGCCCTTTTATTGTCTCAGAAGGTTTTTCCAAAAAACTGGTAGGACCTTGAAAATAGCCATGGTCAATGGGCAAAAATTGACAGCGACCATCTTCTTTAATTAATCTGGAAAGCCTGTTTTCTATGCCCCAATCCATATAATCCTCCTTGTTGAAAAAATAACATCATTTTGCAAAAAAAGAGTAAGCAGTTCTCTTTTGACTGCGAACTGCTTACTCCTCATTTATTATTCTTAATCCTCTCTTTTTCCTTGAATAAAATCTTCTGTGAGCCTGAATGCCTCATCATCTGTAAACTGTTTTGGAGGATGTTTCATAAAATACGAGGAAGGAGAATACAGAATGCCCCCTTTGCCTCTTTCAAGTGCAAGTTTACAGCACCGGATTGCATCAATAACTACCCCACCAGAATTTGGAGAGTCTTCAACCGAAAGCCGCAACTCTAAGTTCATGGGGATATCACCAAAGAGTTTTCCTTCCATTCGAATAAAACCTACCTTGTTATCTTTCTGCCATGCAATCCAGTCACTGGGACCTATATGGATATTTTCTTTTGCCAATCTCTTTTCAAGGAGTTGCGATTGCACAGATTCTGTCTTAGACTCTTTTTTGGATACAAGACGGCTTCTACTGAGCATATTTAGAAAATCCGTGTTCCCTCCTGTATTGAGTTGATAGGTCCTTTCAAGCTTTACACCTCTGGCTTTAAAGAGGTTGGCTAACACCCTGTGTATGATAGTTGCGCCGAGTTGCGATTTTACATCGTCACCGATAATTGGAATGTTTGCTTTTTCGAATCGTGCGCCCCACTGCTTATTGCTTGCAATAAATACCGGTATGTTGTTGATAAACCCTACTCCGGCCTCAAGAGCACATTGGGCATAAAACTTGGTGGCATTCTCTGATCCTACTGGGACATAATTGAGGAGGATCTCAGCCCCAGACTCTTTTATTATGTTAATGCATTCTTTCGTGGATGGTTCTTTTTGATTAGATGGGATAAAGGTATAGTTATCCTCGTAATCTCGCATATGCTCAGAAAATCCATCTAATATGGATCCCATTTCAACTGTGACACCTGATTTTGGCATATCTTTACAGAATATTGTGGTGCAGTTTGGCAGTTCAAATATGGCCTGAGTGACATCCTTTCCAACCTTTCGTTTATCAATATCAAAGGCAGCTACTATTTCGATATCATAGGGTTTGTAGCCTCCAATATCCCAGTGCATCAATCCAATCGCATCGTTGCTATTCTTTCCTTTATAATATTCTATGCCTTGAAGGAGAGAGCTTGCACAGTTACCAATACCCACGATAGCGATTTTGATTGTATCCATCAATAGCCTCAATTAATCAAATATACCAAAAAGCTCAGATCTTAAATCCGGAATTAATTATAAAAGAAGAAATTTTTGCTATTTCAATACGTTTGTTTCCCCTTTGTTAAAAAGTTTCTTCTATAATATGAACAAGTAAACGATCAGGTTTTAAGTAAAGTGTCTAAAGGAAGAATAAAAAAGTTTAATGATATAAATTAACTAAAATATCGATTATTTGCAAGAATTTTATTCGCCTTCGCCAGAATACTCTGTAGCTTGCTACAGGGATGAATGGCGTGGTGAACCGCGCTGTAGCTCAATTAGCGAAGGCGGGTTGGCTTCGGCGCAATTTCGCTCTGATACCCCGTCCCGCCCTAGCGGGACTGTGGGGAGCTTCATTAAGAAGGGGGTCTTCTAATGTGATGATCCTACTTTTTAGGCCGAGGTTAGATTGATGGGAGTAAGGTGTTAACATTCGAAAAGCGAAGCGACGACTAAACCAGTCCTTTTAGCGATAGAATATCGATACTCCGTAAAAACAGACGAAATCATAACTGCTGAAGGCGGTCCTCATATAATCAAGGATAGGCCGTTGAAAGTGTAGTTGAGGATTCGGTTAACGTTCGTACTCCACTCTCTTTCAATAGGGAAAAAAATGAATTGATAAAAGCCCTTCGCGAACTTGATCTCATCAGCCGGAAAGGGGTTTTCCTTTCCGCGATGGAGCAAAATAACGAAGCGATGCTGGAGAGAAATATCAGGAAGGATAAAAGAAAAGTAAATACTTGAAAAAACGATAAAAACATTGACAAAGGCATTTGGCAAGATATAAGTAAAAATACGTAGAACAATCCAAAAACCTACAGAGGCCTGCTCATGAAAAAACACCGTTTCTATGGCGGCCCGTTCGTTACTCTTTTACGCATCACAACAAGTTGTAGTTATTTCACAAACAATGTAAAAAATACCACCAATCCCTCGATTCCCATCGAACAGGCAAGGCACGCACAGGCACAACTCCTGGCAATCCAAACAGCGCCTGATAAAAAATCCAGCCCGTTACTCCGTTTCCTGAAAAAATACAAAAGAAAGATCAGCGGCCTCTTGGGCCTTCTCTGGCTCTGGACATTGGCCAGACTCTATGAAGCCGAAAAGAGGCGCCGGATCTCCAGGTGGCACCTGGAGGACCTAGCCCTTCTAAAAATCATCAAAACCAACGCCCTCCGCCTCTGGAATACCCACCGTCCGGACAGAAAAATCATCTGCCTGGAGGAGTGGAGATAGCATACTTTACTTATAGTTAGGATGTTATTTGGTAGCTTGATAGCTGCTATTTTACTATGCAGAATACAGAATCATTGCCACATCTATAATCTGCCTATTATATAGGAATTAAAAATGCATATCAGTCATGCAGAAATATTCAATTTTAGGGCGCTCCAGAGTGTATCTATTCCCTTAAATCAATTTAGCGTACTTCTTGGTGAAAATGATGTAGGAAAAACAGCTTTTTTATATGCATTGGACACATTCTTTCAAGGCAAAAAAATATCTGATGTTGATAGTTATTTCAAAAGAGATACAAACAAAAATATTATTATAATCCTCACATTCGATAATCTCCCCGATAAGGAAGGATTGAATGCAATCAAAAGAAAGGATGGAAAAATTGTAATTTCAAAAAACTTTTCTTTTGAAAAACCACCTATGGTTAAAACAATATTAGATGACGGCTCAAAGAGGGACATTGATAAAAATGTTTTAAAAGATTGGTTTTCAACTGATAGCTTTCATTTTGTACCAGTGAGACGCGATCTTAATGTTCAATTTTCTATGAATAAAACTGCCCTCCTTGGAAAGACACTCAGGGCAAAAATGAAAAGCGTTATTGAAAGAGGCGATGCTAACGAATCTTTGCAGCAGGTACAACAAACCTTAAAAGAGTCACTTGCAGAGCCTCGATCGGCCCTCCAAAGCTATCTTCAAGAACAGCTACATGATGCTGATATCAAATTGAATTTTGAAGATGTTGAAGTAGATCCTATCGAAGGAGTTTCCTTCTCGATAAGGCTTTCTGATGATCGCATTGATAATATTTTAATTGAAAACCGAGGTGCAGGAACTCAAAACAATCTAATTATAGCATTGTTCAGGTTAATCGCAAATATGCGGGTAGGTGAATATTTTATTTTCGCAATGGAGGAACCCGAAAATAGTCTTCACCCTAAAGCTCAGCGGCAACTCCTTGCTGTTTTACAGGATATAAGTCAAGAATCTCAGGTTATTGTTACAACACATTCACCAGTTTTTTTGGAAAGAAGTAAATTTGAGAATAATATACTGCTAACAAGGACTACAAAAGGCAACACTGTTGCTAAAACATTTAATGTTGATCTACTTGGCCAATTAAGAACAGATTTGGGGATTCGACCATCAGACGCCCTCTTAAAAGGAGGAGGGAACTGTGCAATATTAGTGGAAGGCAATACCGAAGAAGATGGTTTTCCTGTTTTCATGGAGATGCATGGAATGAGTGAATTTAAGTTAGGCATTGCCATTATAAATATGCGTGGTTGTGATCCCAAAAAAGTTAGCAATACCGCAAGGCTACTTCTTGCATATGATATTCCATGCATTATCGTTTTAGACAATAATGCCGTTGAAGCTGAAAACGATATCAATCGAGAAAGCAAGGCAAGTCTTACAAATGTAAAAAAGGTATTTCGCTTATCAAAAGGTAATATCGAAGATTATTTTCCATTAGATATTATTGCTGAAGTTATTAATAAGGAGCTAAAGCCCACAACCCCAATATTGCCAAGTGATTTTGATGAAAGCAAACATGGTGATGATAGATTGCAAGATTTCAAAAAAGTGATGTACGAACATGGAGCAGGAAATTCAAAAGGAATACTTAAAAGGAGTTTAGGGCTATTTGGCACAAAAATTATGCGTGACCGAGGCATCCCTCTCGATCCAGAGCTACAAGCAATTTTTAATGAAGTTAAAAACATCGTAGATGTGCAATAAAGGGGCTCTGTTTGACTCTTTTGATTTTTTGACAGGGCTCCAGGTGTGTTTCTGACTCGCAATTTCTAAAAGAATTTGTGGCTTACATTGTTATTCCTGCCATAAAGCGGGGCACTCTCAGAAAGGCTATACTATATTGAATATTGAAAGTGAGCAAATTTGCCTGTTTGCCTGTTCAATCCCGATATATCGGGATCAGGCAAAATTGCCTTATATTTAAATGTTAAATTTCATACTATTATCTTCCATATAGGTGTTGAATGAAAATATCATTATTTAAAGCCATAGATTTTGCTAAAATCGGTGATACCCAAAACGTCAGAAATACACTTGGCATAACGGATAAGAGTGTTTCAGATAGTGATATCGTACAATCATTAATGTCGTTTGAAAAAGGATACAACTTATTATTATCAGGCCACCATACTAAGGCGTTTGAACCTCTTAGAAATTCTTTACCTATACTCAAAAAATCATCAGATTCTGATGCCCAATTTATTATTGAGTTGTTAGCAGATTTTTCGGAAGGGATTGCGAGACTTTTTTCTGGGGATGCAACCGGAGCTTATGACCTATTAAACTTCAGTGCTGATTCATTTGAAAGAGTGAGCTTCTTTTTTCCAGACTTTAAAAAAGTTGCTCTTAGTACAAAAGCAGCTGCACATATCGCACTAGCACGGAGATACCTTGGTATCGGTAATGTTGAAAAGGCTGAATCTCTATCAGGTGCGATACAGCAAATATATTCAGATTTAATTGTAACATTAGACGAAAATGATGAAAAAGATCGAATGTTCTTTGCTGAAGCTAATGGTATCCAGCTAGAATTTGCAAATATGATGGCGACCTTCGACTTGAGTGTAATCAATTTCAATGCTGCGGAGAAACGCCTAAAAGCTGGGGAAACGCTATACAAAAATCTAATTGCTCTATTGCCAAAACTTAAAGATTCTCCAATTAAACTAGTGCTCCAGATTGATTGCTACATATATTCAGCTTTAAATAAGATTATAAGAATCGGGAAAAAAATAATCGAGGAAAAAGCTTTTCTTCAAGAAACAGAAATAATTGAACTTCAAGAAATAGATAGCAGCATGTTTGCCTCTAGGTCTCTTGCCCATAAAGCTCAGGATCGGGGGCAAGGATATATTTTTACGATTAATCAGCTTAGTCGTTTTCAAGAGCGGTTATTGATTATAGGCAGAATACAAAAAAAAGACTTTCTCAATATCAGCGGCCCTATTACTCTGTTATCTTTTATTATACTATTGTTTGCTGTTCATTTAACTATTCACCCTTCTGGATACGAGACAATCCTATATTTCTTTGGTGAGCTTATTCTCTCGTTAATTGTTGGTTTTGGTTATGGAGCACTAAAATTTATACCACTTATTAAGTTGTTTGCTAAGGCTATCGAGAATAAAAAGGATAAAATAGATATTTCAACGGAGTAATTTAACCATGTGCTGGACGCCGACTGGGGTTTCGCTTGCGCTCAACCCAGCCGGGTCAGCACCACGTTGGGCGGCGAACAAATCACACATTGAGTATTTGAAGAATAAGATCGGCTTAACTGATGCCACAGGAAATTACACGAGAGAGACTGGCTGACCTATTAATCGACCCCCGTGAAGATCTCGACTTCGAGGTCAAAAATTGGTTGAATCTGCAAGGCAGCAATGAGGATAAGGCGACATTTGCAAAGGCTGTGTTAGCGCTTGCCAACCATGGTGGTGGCTTTATTGCTTTAGGTTTATTAGAAACAGATGTGGGAATAGTAGAGGCAGAGGGACGTCCAGCAACACTGGATGGATATAGTCAGTAAATGGGGTCAGGCTTAAGTAATTAAGTATTCTGAAAAGGAATAAAGTCCCCGCTTGACTCTTTTGATTTTTTTTAACAGGGCTCAGATGTGCTTTTAACTCGTAATTTTTAAAAGAATTTGTGGCCTACATTGTTATTCTTGCCATATTGTCTTATATGTAAAATGTTATTTTACCATACAGCAGGTTTGTGGATTGTTGTACCGGGGATGGGATCAGGTAATTGAGATGCGGCCAAAACGCCTTTTCTGACTCGTTTAGTGAAATCTGAGTATTTCAAGAGTTCTCTTGATGGGTGCGTTTTCCCTGGAGTGATTAGCCCGATTTTCTTCTTATGCTGCTCCTTTACGAGCTTTAGTGATTCTGATAGATCGCTATCATTGGATACAATTACGGCACAATCATGAAGGTTAAGCCAAGCGTCATTTAATAGGTGCACTGCAAGATTAACATCAGACCCTTTTTCCTCGGTCTTAATGACCTGAACAAATTTTATATCTTTTCCGAAAAGGTTTTTATTTATCGGGTACGCTAGTGGCTTAAAAATATTGTGGCTTAGAAACTTGCCGTAATAAACTGAAATTTCGGGGACATATTGTTTAAGCGCTCTTATATACGTTTTTTGCCTTATGGGTTGGTTGGGGTCAATTTTCCCCGTAACCAGCGCTGTGAAATATTTGATAGAAAGGATTTGATGTGATGAGTCGAGTAAATATTCGAATAATTTTTTAAAATTCAACCATTTATAGGGCGTATCTTTTACAGCTCCATAATAAAAATTGAACCCGTCAATATAAATGTAAGTTCGCATACCTGTAAGCTATAAATAAGCAGAGGCCACCGAAGTGGCCCCGCGCCCTAGGTCGAAACCTTAGGGGAAGTTAAATGATGGGTCTATCATTAATTACAATTTACCAATATGTCAAGAAAAAAAATGGAGGAATCAAGTCCCCGTTTGACTCTTTTGATTAGTTTTTTGAGTTTAAAGCTTGGGACGACATGCCTGGGCTACAGACAAGGTAAAGGTTATTGTAATAGTGGGAAGCAGATTTTGTTAATTTTTGAAGATTAGATGATATGCGCTTGCTATATTTTTGTATTACAGCTCTCCATTAAAGAGATGTCCTTGCCCGTGCGGCTTACTTTCTATATCCTTGCCTTTATTGTTTGTCTGAGCAGAGGAGTCTCCTTTATAAAAATATCGTTGTAATAACTTATTAAAGACTGTCCATGAACCCTCTTGCCTGTCATCCTTTAGGAGCCTGCTTAATCCATGTATCTTGGCATCCATATCATCGATAAGATGAAGGGCAAAGGCCTCTAAAAATTTAGGCCTTTTTGGCGATCCAAAATCAAATTCACCATGATGACTCAGGATAAGGTGTTTAAGGCGAAGGGCAAGCTCAGGAGGAAAATCTTTTAGAGACTTCAATTTTTCCTCAACCATCAACACACCTAAAACAATATGACCCAAGAGCCTTCCCTTGTTTGAATAGTCTATGGTTGGTTCAAAGGTGAACTCTTCAATTTTACCTATATCATGAAGTATCGCCCCAGATAAAAGAAGGTCACAATCGAGTTCAGGATAATGCTCGCTCACTATTACTGCCATTTGAGAAACGGAGAGGGTATGTTCAAGGAGTCCTCCAAGATAACTATGATGGAAGTGTTTTGCTGCTGGTGCTTTTTTAAACTGTGTGACAAAGTGGTGGTCGGCCATAAAGGAATCTATGAGTGTTCTAAGATGCCTATTTTGTATCTGGTTGGCCAATGTCTTTAGATCTGAAAGCATGTGTGGTATATCTTTGGGGCTAGATTCCTGAAAGATTGCAGGATCGACAGGGGATTTATCCTGTTTTAGTTCATGTATCTGGATTTGAATTTGGTTCCTATATGTGTTTGCCTGTCCAGCTATGGTAACAATATTACCTTCTTTACAGTGGATTGATATCTCCTCAACCCTATCCCAGACCCTTGCCTCAATCTTTCCTGTCTTATCACCTAAAGTGATGGTGAGAAATGAATTTCCCTGCCGTGTTTGACCAATCGACTTGCTTTTAACCAGATAATTTCCTTCAATCTTCGTATTTTCTTTGATGTCTTTAACCCAGAGATGTTGCATGTATTTTCCTCTATTCATTTAAGTGAATGCTTTTTCCCTTCACAGTGCTTTCTAAAATCTGAAAGATATTTCAGAACTTTTGAATCTAAAAACAATGTAACTTTCCCCAGGTCCCTGGTGAATAGTTATTTGTCCTTAAACTGTCGCTTCCTTATATTTCTTGTGTCTACTCCTTTTTTTTCTCCTTGGCCTCATAGAGATGTTTGTCTGCTTTATTTAACAACGCTTCAGGAGTTTTGATTCCCGGATCTTCGGTAGATGCTATTCCGCAGCTAAAGGAAACAGGGATAATAGAATTGTGGTATTTCAACGGATTTTTTTGAAAAAAGCTGCGGAGTCGTTCTGAGACTTTCATTGCTTCTTTTGACGTCTGATTGGGCAAAATAATAACAAACTCATCGCCGCCAGGTCTGAAAGCTGTATCATCTTTTCGGATTATCCGTATTATTTGGTTAGCTAAGTACTGAAGCAGGGCATCTCCACAGCTATGACCATACGAATCATTCACCATTTTAAAATCATCACAGTCAATAAATAATAAGGATAAAGGGGTCCCGTAGCGAATAGCCCGACTTAATTCTCGTCCCAATAGGATCTCCATTTCCCTTCGGTTAAAAAGACCGGTAAGGGCGTCTCTTGTGGCAAGGTAATTGAGCTTTTCTCGGGCAGTAACGTTTGCAAGACAAATGGAGATCTTCACCGCGATTTGGGAAAGAAAAAAGGTATCCATATTAGGTTGAAAGCGGAAGCCTGAAAAATCACCAAGGTTTAAACTGCCGATCACCTCCCCATCAAGTATAAGAGGGACAATGGCTAGGGATTTAGCAAAATACTTCTCATTTTTTGGCAACAGCTTATAAAAAGGCCTCAGATAGGCGTTGATTAATATCGGAGTTTTTTTATCTTTGATGAGGTTTAAAAATACAGCCCTTTCCACAATATTCAGACGTTCTTTAAGTAATTTTGATGATTCTAATGCCTCTAAAAGATGTGAAATATCGCTTTCGCTGATGATTGAAATCCACACGTGAGGGATTCCGAGTTTTTCTTCAATTAATAAAAGCAATTTTTCGAAAAGGTCTTTAAAATTGCCGATGGTAAGAATACTCACTTCGATTTCAAAGAGCTTTTTTGCAATTTCTTCATTAATTGTAATGTTTTCAAAGATTTCATTATTATCAAGCATGATCTAACCCCTGGTGAATCAATACAGTAGTATAACTCTATAGTACAACTTACCCCATTTGTCGCCTTTATTACATGAGTAATAAAAAATATAATTTCAGCCCTTTACGTCCCTTTCCGTCAGCAGTGAATACTCCTCAGGCCTTCGATCGCTGAATAGATCATTTTTCTTTGTAATTATTTTATCTCTTGCCAATTTAATATCAATATCTTTTATTACAGCTTCTTCTTCAGTCTGAGAGGCTTGGAAAAGTATGTCGCCATGTGGATTTGCAATTGTTGAAAGACCTGAAAATGATAAATCTCCTTCGGACCCAATCCTGTTTGCAGTAATCGTGTAAATACGATTGGTGAGCGCATGGATTGGGACAGCCTTCTGAGCCAGACCTGGCAATACAAGATTTGAAGGGTGGCAAATGATTTCAGCACCTTTTAGGGCTAATATTCTCCATACCTCCGGGAATATCCAATCAAAGCAAACAAGCATACCTATTGTGCACATTCCTATGTCAAAAACTGGCAAGCCAATGTTTCCTGGTTTGAAATAATCTTTTTCATTCATAAATAAATGGAGCTTGCGGTATTTGCCGATATATCCTTTTGGACCGACTAGTATAGCTGAGTTATACAAATCTCTATTATCTCTTTCATTAAAACCAGACACAATGTAGAGGTTGAATTGTTCGCATTTGGATAGTAAGTAATTGATAAAAAGGCTATTGTCTATCTCTTCTGATGTTTTCCATGCTTCCTCAAAAGAAGTAAAGTTATAGCCAGAATTGCATAATTCTGGCAATACCAAAATATCTGTAGTTTTACTTTGATCAATTAACCCATCAATTTTACGAATTGTTGCTTTGACATCACCTAATGCAGGTGCAAATTGGATAAAACCTATCTTCAATTTCTTCTCCTGTTATGCTACTTATAGTGGAAATACAAACCCTGCCATCAAAAACAACTTTATGAAATACGGCCTTATAGACCATTTTCTTAACTACTAACTTCCATCCCCGAACATTCTATTCGCCTTCGCCAGAATACCCTGTAGCTCGCTACAGGGATTAATGGCGAGGTGAACCGCGCCGTAGCTCAAAGAGCGAAGGCGGGTTGGCTTCAGCGCAATTCCGCTGTGATACCCCGCAGCAAGCTGCGGGGAGCTTCATTTGCACGAGAGCATCTCTTTCGACTGTTCTAAAACAATACATTGAGTCAGCAGCTAGTAGTCTTTCGGACGTTCTTTCACATCATATGGGACATCAAATGCCTCTGATAGTGCTTGGATAGTGGTAGTAAGGTACTGACCTTCTACTACACACGATACGCTGGACAGCGAGGTGCTAATCGCTAAGGAACTGATTCCCACAGATGCTATGGAGGAAAACATCATGCCGTGAATGCGGGGTTTTTCACGTAGGTGAGGTGCAAACACTGTAATTACGACCACATCTGGGGTGTACGAGATGGCTTTGGCATCAATGGTAGGTTTTAACTCCTCTAGTACTTCTAGAGCATGATCCAAATCTTTTTGGTCGATAACCACAGCGAAATTACCACAGTCATCAAGATCGTAACTCTCCACAAGGAGTTCGATATTTATGCCATTTTCTCCCATGGCTTTAAATACAGTGCCTGCAACGCTGGCGTGATCAGGCACTGACATAATTTTTATCAGTGCACGTCCATCGCTTTGCATAATTCCGCCGATTTTATTATTTTCCTCCATAGATACTGCTCCTGGAGTTTATAATTATTCCCAGGTTCGTCTGTCATCGATCTTCTTGTGAAGATCGGGAATGGTTCCCCGTGGGACAATTTGAACAACACCTTTTATAGTCAATAGATCCTTTATGTCCCTTTCAATTCGTCC
>Ga0315534_1001614_pt1 | contig 15516 bp, 12 predicted proteins | sample SalMarSW160240MG_FD_203094 | JGI IMG/M metagenome (GOLD analysis project Ga0315534, IMG submission 203094) | Salt marsh sediment microbial communities from the Plum Island Ecosystem LTER, Massachusetts, United States - Salt Marsh Sediment SW1602-40 ... | reverse complement strand
CCCAACGTCAACTGCTTGACTGCCTGCGCGGCCAGCAGCCAGGCGGTGGGCGAGGCGGTGGAAATCATTCGCCGCGGCGACGCCGACGCCATGCTCAGCGGCGGCGCGCACAGCATGATCCATCCGTTTGGCGTCACCGGTTTTAATCTGCTCACCGCGCTCAGCACGCGCAACGACGAACCTCAGAGAGCATCGCGACCGTTCGACCGCGACCGCGACGGCTTCGTGCTCGGCGAAGGCGCCGCCATGGTGCTGTTGGAGGATCTGGACCACGCCCTGCAGCGCCAGGCGCCCATCTTGGGTGAAATACTCGGCTACGGTTCGACGGCCGACGCCTATCGCATTACCGATGCGCACCCGGAAGGCCGCGGCGCGATCCGTTGCATCGAATTGGCTCTGGAAGATGCCCGGCTCAATGAAGACCAGATCGATTATGTCAACGCCCACGGGACGAGCACTGAGGTCAACGACCGCGTGGAATCTCTGGCGATCAAGACGGTGTTCAAGCAACATGCCTACAAGATTCCGGTTTCCAGCACCAAGAGCATGCTGGGCCATCTGATCGCCGCGGCGGGCGCAACGGAATTGATTGTCAGCCTGATGGCGGTGCGGGAAGGCGTTCTGCCGCCAACTATCAATTACGAAACACCAGATCCCAATTGCGACCTGGACTATGTTCCCAACGAAGCGCGCGAGGCCAAGTGCTCGATCGCACTGACCAATAGTTTCGGCTTCGGAGGACAAAACATCAGCCTGATCGTGGGGCGATACGAACCCAACGGAACTGGCGGCGCCTGAGGCGCGTCCGATGCCGTGCCACGGAATTTCGTGGGGACCTGCCCGAAGCGGACGGCCGACCCAGGTACTGCCATCGCCGCCGCGGAATGCGTCACCGGCCTGGCGTGCGAGGATGATCGGCGAGAAAATCGCGCGGACCGCGGGTTGTGTAGTAAGGATACGTGACGGTCGGGCTCATCGGCCCGCCGTACTGCGGGGCCTGTCGGGTGAAGTGCTCATGCAAGCCGCGCTGCAACGGGCCCCCCCGAGCACAGCTCGCACCGTCTCCTCCGGGCGAGCCGTGGCTCGCGAAATGCGCGCAGCCGGAGGTTAAGCTAGAAAGCAATAGCATTGCCAGCAATCGTCGGCCAGGACGCATGGTCGAGAGCCTCCAAAACGGGACGCGGGAAGGCCGGTGGGGGATCGCTGAGTTTTTTATCGGCGACGGATGCCCTACAATCCATCAAATCGTTGCATTGCCATTGATCATTACAGGTGCACCAGGAACCCGCGTATGAGACACGACTGGCACGTCCGGCGACAGACCCTCCTGCGGGCCACTTTGGCCGCCGCGGGTTGTCTCGCCGGATGCACTTCCCCGAATTCGGGCGATGCGACGGCCGTCACCCCCACGTACTTCACGCCTGTCGAAGGTGTCGGGCGACGTATTCAAGAAGCCCTCATCGTGGCGCAACCCGGCGACGTTATTGAACTGGGCGGAGGGACTTTTCACCTCGATGCGACGCTCTCGCTGGATGTCTCCCGCGTCGTGATCCGCGGGCAGGGCCCCGACACCACCATTCTTTCATTCGCCGAGCAGAAGCAGGGAACCGGCGGCGAAGGCCTGTTGGTCACGCAGGGGGGAGTGGCTATTGAAGACCTGGCGATCGAGGATGCGAAGACCGATGCGCTGAAAGTGTCCAAAGCCGAGGGCGTTGCCATCCGTCGGGTTCGCACCGAATGGACCGGCGGCGCGCACGAAACGAACGGCGCGTACGGGATCTACCCGGTGCAGTGCCGGGGTGTCCTCGTTGAAGATTGCGTGGCGATCGGCGCATCCGACGCCGGGATCTACGTGGGCCAGTCGCAGGATGTCGTGGTCCGCCGCTGCCGTGCCTCGGGCAACGTCCTGGGGATTGAAATCGAGAACTGTACGCGGGCGGACGTCTACGAAAACGCGGCCACTGGAAACGCGGGGGGCATCCTGATCGTTTCGTTGCCCAATCTGCCAGCCGGCAACGGAAGGCACTGCCGCGTGTTTGCCAACCAGGCCATCAAGAACAACCACGCCAATTTCGCGCCGGCGGGAAATCTTGCCAGCACCGTTTCCTCCGGAACGGGGATCATGGTCGTGGCCTACGATGCCGTCGAAATCTTTGAGAACACCATTGAGAACAATCGAACGGTGAATCTGGCCGTGGTGAGTTATCTGGCGACCGGGCGCGACATCGACGATCCGAAATACGATCCGTATCCCGAGAGGATTGGAATATACGACAATCGGTTCTCGGGTGGGGGCCAGGATCCCCAGGGCCGGCTCGGTGCACTGCTCGGGCCGCTACTGGGCGGGTCCTTCCCCGACATCGTCTACGACGGAATGGTCGATCCGGAGAAGCTGGTCGACGGAGAGCTGCCCGACGAGTGCAAGCTTTTCATCCAGGACAACGGCCCTGCGGAGTTCGTAAATTTCGACCTGGCGAACTTCGATCCGCTGCACGGCCGGATTCCGAGTTTCCGCCGCGATGTGCAGGTCCACGCGGGTCGCCACGAACCGCTGGCCGTTGTTCAACTCCCGGAAGCTGTGCCGTGAGTTCCTTCGTCCTGCCAGCCACGCCGTCATCGCGCGGCGCACACCGTACGGCAAGGCCGCCGTGTTTGATCGTGACCGCCGTGCTCACGGTGGCTGTCGGTTGCGCCGAGCGACCGGTCCCGCCGGCCCGCTCACCGTACGACGCCCCGCAGCGACTTTCCGAATTCGCGCTGTTCGAAGGGGATCCGCGGCGACAGCGGGCAGCCCGCGACGTTGTGCCCTACGACGTCAATACGCCGCTGTTCTCTGACTACACGACCAAGTACCGATTCGTGAGACTGCCACCCGGCTCGGCGGCAACTTACCACTCCGACGAAACGTTCGAATTTCCCGTGGGCACGGTCCTTGTCAAGACGTTCGCCTACTGGCTCGATCGCCGCGACGCGATTGCGGGGGAACGTCTGATCGAGACCCGGATTCTCATGCATCGACCCCAGGGTTGGGTCGGTCTGCCTTATGTATGGAACGACGAGCAGACCGAAGCGTACCTCGCGCTGGGCGGAGACGTGCGACCCGTGCAGTGGATTCATGACGACGGCAGCCATCGGGCCAACGACTACATCATTCCCAATGCCAACCAGTGCAAGGGATGCCACCGCGAGCGAGGCCCCGTCGCACCGATCGGTCCCAAGGCAAGGCAACTCAACCGTCCGTATGCCTACCCCGACGGAACCCAGAACCAGTTGACCTATTGGGCAAACGCAGGAATTCTTGAGGATGCGCCGCTGCCCGACTCGGCTCCGCGGCTGGCCCAATGGGACGCGCCGCGCTCGGGCTCGACCGCCGAACGAGCGCGGGCATGGCTGGAGGCCAACTGTGCGCATTGCCACAACCCGGCCGGGCCGGCAAGCAACACCGGCCTGGATTTGTTTGCTGCTCAATCGAATCCCCGCGCGTTCGGCGTCTATCGGTCACCCGTGGCCGCCGGCATCGGAACCGGGGGAAGAAAATTCGACATCGTTCCTGGAAAGCCGGACGATTCCATCCTGCTGCATCGTATCGCGTCGACCGACCCGCAGGTCATGATGCCCGAACTCGGCAAACGGCTCGTTCATCAAGAGGGCGTGCAGTTGGTCCGGCGGTGGATATCCGAAATGGATGCGAACGGCAGCCGCGCGACGAGGGTGGGCGGATCGGCGGCGCGGTAGTGTTTCTGCTGCAACAGTTTACGCACCCTCCCGCCCGTGTCCGCGTGTCGCTGGACGACCTGTGCCAAAGCTGATACCGTTGCCGCTATGGTTGCCAGCATCCAGTACATCGAGGGCACGATCGCGTCGTACGAGCAGGCTTCCGAGGCCAATCGCCACACGCCGGCGCGCAAGGGCAACGTGATTGAGCTGGATGCCGACGTCGCCGATGACGTGATGATCGCAGGCGACCTTCACGGCCACCGCGCCAACTTTAATGCCATCAAGAAAATCGCGGACCTGGATGCCCGTCCCGGCCGGCACTTGGTTCTTCAGGAAGTGTGTCACGGAGGACCGACCTATGCCAGCAACGGCGGCTGCATGTCGCACGCCATGCTGGAAGACATCGCGCGGCTAAAGCAAAAGTTTCCGGACCGAGTCCATTTTTTGATGAGCAATCACGAGCTGGCCGAGCTGACCGACTATCCCATCGTCAAGGGCCAGAAGATGTTGAACCTGCTGTTCCGCTACGGATTGCAGGAAGTGTACGGCCCGGCGACGGAAAAGGTCCGGGAGGCCTACACAGGTTTCCTGGCAAGCTGTCCGGTGGCGGTGCGCGTGGCGCAGACCGTGCTCGTCTGCCACAGCGTTCCGGAAGACCTCGCGCATCGTCCCTTCGATGTGAGCGTATTGGATCGCTCGCTGGAGCACGCGGACTTGCGCGAGGGCGGGGCGGTCTTCCGGATGGTGTGGGGCCGGGACTATACGTGTGAGAATGCGACGACCTTTGCCCGGCTGGTTCATGCCGACGTGCTGGTTCACGGTCATGAACCGTGCCACGAGGGTTACAAGGTGCCCAATGAGACGCAGGTGATCCTGGACTGCTGCGGGCAGCCGGCAGCTTACGTGATCCTGCCGGCCGGCGGACCGCTGACGCACGCCCAGGTCGTCGAGCGAATCGCCATGCTGCCGTGACACGTAATCCGCAGCTGGCATTACCGTTGCGCCGGGCGTGTCGTGCCCGACTGGCTTGTCAATGCGTCAATTTGGCGTTGCCGTGAACAGCGGGTCAGGCGCCCATCGTGCCCAGCGCCCGGAAGGGCGTTCCGGCGATTGAGGTCTGAGGGAGGTTTGATCCGTGTTCGCTCCTCTCTTGGCCGCGTGCTGCCATTCTGCTACAAGTTGCCGGCTCCTTGCGAACAATACGCGTCCGCGCGTCGACGCGGTCGCTGCATCCACGCCGCGACGGACGGATCACGGATGAAGAGCTTCGGTCGCGCTTTGAAGTTTGCGATTCGCAAACGATACACGTTCGTCGCCGCCATCGTCAGCGCCCTGTGCGTGGCCGTGCTGTGGGGCGGCAACATCACCGCCGTTTACCCCCTGGTGGAAGTGGTGCTCCGTGGTGAGTCGATCCCGCAATGGGTCGATTACCGCGTGGAGTACGGCCAGCACGTGCAGAGAACCTACCAGCGGCAGGCGGAGCGGCTGGAACGGCTGGCCGCGTTGGACGCGCCGGCCGAGCGGCGCGAGTCCATCCAGTCGGCCCTGACCGCCATCGAGAATTTGTCCATCGACCGGCAGGATCGCGCGGAGGTGCTCGAGGCTGCTCGCGAAGAAAGGCAGCTACGGCGGCTGCTGGCCCGGTACGATTCCAACCAGTGGGACAGCGTCGTGCACAGGCGCCTCGTGGAAGCCCGTCGGCGTGCGGCTGCCGAAGCCGAGGAGCTGCAGCGCGTGCGACGGATCCAGCCCTACCTGCACGCCTGGATGCCGTCGACACCGCTGGCAACGCTCGTGCTGCTGCTCGGTGTGCTGCTGCTCGGCACGCTCATTAAGGATCTGCTGCTCGTCGCCAACAACCTGCTCAGCGCGCGGCTCGCGCAGTCGGCCATATTCGCCATCCGTGGTGAGTTCTTTCGGCGCACGCTGGAGATGGACCTGGTGACCACGCATGCCGAGAGCCAGAGCGACCTGATGAACCGTTTTACGTCCGATCTGAACACCATGGCTGCCGGTATTCAGAACCAGTTTGGTCGCGTGGTGCGGGAACCGCTCAAGGTCATCGTGTGCCTGGCCGGTGCCGCTTTCTGCTGCTGGCGGCTGCTGCTGATTACCTTGATCCTGGCCCCCGTCGCCGGGCTGGCAATCCGGTGGCTGTCCCGATCGCTCAAGCGGGCCAACCGGCGAGCCATGGAGCAGATGTCGCACATTTACGAGGCGCTGGCGGAGGTTCTGGGAGGACTGCGTGTCGTCAAGGCCTTCACGATGGAGGCGCACGAACGGGACCGGTTTGGTAGTACGGCGCAGACGTATTACCGCAAAGCGATGAAGATTGCCCGCTACAACGCGTTGATTCGTCCTATGAATGAAATCATGGGAGCCAGCATGATTTGTGTGGCGGTGCTGGTCAGCGGCTATTTGTCGCTCAACCACGAAACCCACCTGTTCGGCATCAAGATCAGCGATCGACGGCTGACCACGGGAGCCTGCCTGCTGTTCTATGCCTTGCTGGCCGGAATGATCGACCCGGCCCGCAAGCTGTCCGAGGTGTTTGGGCAACTGCAGCGCGCGATGGCCGCCAGCGAACGCGTTTTCGAACTATTTGATCGCCGGCCCAAAACAAAGGACCCCGCTCGCCCGCGTCCGTTGCCCCGCCACACGCAGTCGCTGGTCCTGGACAACGTTCACTTCGGATACGTACCGCATCAGCCGGTGCTGCAGGGCATTCATCTGGAGATTCCGTTCGGCGAAACCTGGGCGGTCGTCGGTCCCAATGGTTCGGGCAAGAGTACGCTGGTCGGTCTGTTGCTACGGTTTTTCGATCCGGACCAGGGCAGCGTCCGTATTGACGGCGTTGATCTGCGCGAAGTCCGCCAGCACGACGTGCGGCGGCAGGTGGGGCTGGTCAGTCAGGAGACAATGCTGTTTGACGACAGCGTGCTGGAGAACATCCGATACGGTTGTCCCGACGCGTCGGACGAACAGGTCGAACGGGCGGCTCGGCGAGCCCATGCGCATGAGTTTGTCGAACGGAGTCTGCCCTCTGGTTATCAGACTCGGGTTGGTCCGACCGGCAATCGCCTGTCGGGCGGCCAGCGCCAGCGGATTGCCCTGGCCCGGGCCATGCTGCGTGATCCGCCGATCTTTATTTTGGACGAGGCCACGAGCCAGATCGATCCTGAGAGCGAGCAGTTGATTTACGACGCGCTGCGCACGTTTATCGGCAGCCGCACGACCGTCATCGTGACGCATCGCGCCGCGACGCTGGGGCTGGCCGATCGCGTGGTCGTGATGGATCGTGGACGGGTCCAGTCCACGGGCACGCACGAGGAGCTGCTGGCCCGGTCTGGCTTCTACCGTCATTTTTGCCGGACCGACTGGAAGCAGAGCGCGTAACATCGGGCCGAGCGTCACCCGCGGACGCGCTTGGGAATGCTGAACGAATAAAGGATGGTCACGACGCCCGCGGCGACCAGGCCCCACGGCGCCCAGTTGGGAGGCGTCAGTTCGAGCCGCCCCACTTCCCCGGCGGACTGCTGGATACCCAGGGCAACGTTGGGCGTAATACGGCTATCCTTGCGCAGGACAGCCTTTTCCACGGCCATTGCCTCCAGCCCCAGCAGGCAACAGGAAAGACCAATGGCCAGAAACAACGCGCGCCACATGGATCGATCTCCTCTCCTTTTGGCGTCCCTGCGACGGCAGCGGCGATGAACCCGACGTTTCCGCCGGCCGTCGCGAAGGCTCGTGAAATGCTCTATTTGTGTCTTCGTCGCGATGAATGGCAGCAATTCAGCGGACGTATCGCGCCGGGCAACAGGTCGCGCCTGTCCAGGGACCGATTCTAACGGTCGCGCCGGTCGTGCCCCGGACTTGGCGGCCCCGGGGCCGCGCGTCGATGGACCGGCTCCGTCCCCGACGGGCAGCGGGGCCGACGGCTACTCGGCCCCGAGAGAATGAAGGAATTTGGCAGCCGAAGTCGCCAGATCCGGGACGAATCGCCGTTGGCCACACTCTTGGCGGGTTCGGCTAATGCGAGAACGTGCGTCGGTATTACAACAACATCTTCACGGCGTTGCCGCGGCCGCGGCGGGCTACGGGAGTCGGTGCCCGAGCTTGTCCCGTTTCGTGGCCAGATACCGCGCGTTGTGCTCGTGGATGGGAGGCATGATGGGCACTTGATCAACCACTTTCAGGTCGAAGCCACCGTAAATAAACGCGTCGGTTTTTTTGGGGTTATTGGTTAGCAGGCGAACTTTAGTGAGCCCCAGATCCTTTAGCAATTGGATGCCAACCCCGTAGTCGCGGACATCGGCGCGATAGCCGAGCACGTTGTTGGCTTCCACGGTGTCCAAACCTTGTTCCTGAAGCTTGTAGGCCTTGATCTTTTCGACCAGGCCGATTCCGCGGCCTTCCTGCGGCAGGTAGACCAGCACGCCCACGCCCTCACGGCTGATCATATCCAGCGCCAGATGCAGCTGATCGCCGCAGTCGCAGCGCAGCGATTCGAGCAGATCCCCGGTGAAGCAAGACGAATGCAGTCGGACAAGCGGCGCGGCCGCGGACGGCAAATCGCCCAGGACGAACACGACCGGCTGTTGGCTTTCGTATTTCACGCCGTAGGCGATGACTCGTCCCGTGCCGTACCGGGTGGGCAGTTGCGATTCAGCCAGCCGGTAGACCAGTTTTTCGCGGACACGGCGGAAGGCGATCAGTTGTTCGATGGAGATGATCTCCAGGCGAAACGCCCGCGCCAGTTGGAACAATTTGGAACGTGCCGCGCGGTCGCCGTCTTCGTCCAGCACTTCGCAGAGCACGCCCGCCGGCCGGCAGCCGGCCATCCGGGCCATATCCACGGCGGCCTCCGTGTGGCCGGCCCGCCGCAGCACGCCGCCTTCCTTGGCAATCAGAGGAAAAAGGTGGCCCGGCCGCACAAAGTCGGAAGTACTGGAATGAGGATCACAGATGGCTTTGATCGTCGTCGCCCGCTCTCCCGCCGTAATGCCGGTCTGGCAGGTGCGGTGGTCCACCGGAACGGTGAAGGAAGTACCCAGCGGAGCCGTATTGACGTCCACCATGGGAGCAAATTCCAGCCGCTTGCAGACGTCCGGCAGCACGGGCATGCAGAGCTGCCCCCGGCCGTGCGAGATCATGAAATTCACGATCTGCGGAGTCGCTTTCTCGGCCGCACAGATGAAGTCGCCCTCGTTCTCCCGATCTTCGGCGTCGACCACAATGACGACCTGACCGCGCGCAATGGCCTCGATCGCCGACTCCACGCTGGAAAACCCTTCGGACATGGGTATCCGGATCCCCCCAGGCAAAACATTTTCGACGCGCGGCAATGCCGATGCAGGATCGAGCACAACGTGCCCAGCCGCGCAAGGCCCCGTGCCTCCTCGATTATTGTAGGGCGCCGGTTGGCCGATTCCAGTACGCCCGACGGCCCCTCGTCGTACAATGGGGCGTGCCATGGCGGCGTGCCACGCAAATTCGGATGGCCGAATCTCGCCACTTTCGACCCGCCGCCGCTGCTTGCCAGATCTACCGGACGCACGCGTGTTAGCAAGCGAGGAATACATCGAACAGGCCTACCTCTTTCGCGAGCTGGGCGAGAAGCTGGTGTTGAAACTGCCGATGCAGGAAGTACTGGCTTCGGTTCGCGAGGAACTCTTATCGACGACCAAGCTACCGCTGGCCGTCGATTATCTGCTGAGCGAATTGAAACACGGTGGGGCGTTCGCACCGGCCATGTGCCACCTGGAACATTACTTTACCGCGTTCCAGAGCTTCATTGTGGAGGAGGCCGAGAACGAAGCGGGCAAGTTCGACATGCGCGTGGGGTTGGCCGTGCTGCATGGAGATGCCCAGTACCGTGCCGACGGCGCTACGCCGCAGGGCGTGTTCCTGTATCAATTCGAAGCCGTGTGCCGGAACCGGCTGGGCTACGACCGCGGGTTGCCGGCAATCGCCGCGGATCCGATTTTTGATGAGCCGTGGCGAGAGTGGATCCGGGGACTGCGGCGACGCGTGTCGGCCGTGGACGTGGCCGACTTGATTTACGTGCGGAGCGAGCACTACGCGAGCCGCCAGCCTGCAAGCGGCAGCACGGCGACGGACGACCCGATGCTGTTCGGCGACAAGGAAGGCCGAATTGCCCTGGCCAATCGCCGCAAGGATCCGCTGCTGCTGTTCGCCGCGCTGCATCGGCATCTGAATTATCCGGCCGTCGCCCGGCCTCAACCGGTCGACGAGAGCGTAAACCTGCTGCCCGCCATGGCGCGGCGGCTGGAACGCCTGGAGACCCGGCTGCGCCTGCTGGAAGAAGAACATCGAGGCGGCGGCATTGACCTGAGCCGATTCCTGAAACAACAGGACGCTGTGGGCGATTGAGGACGCGGCGGACGGCGAACCCCGGCCCGGCTGCCAGCGACTGTCGCCTGTTGCGAGCCGGGCCCGCAACAGGGGGAGCCGGCGCCGCCCGACGATCCACGGACCGATTTCCGATGGGCGTCCGGCTGTCCCCGGGGCCGGAACGGGACCCTATACTTGATGCGCCTGGAAGATGGCCGGCCGGCGGCCGGGTTTGCGGTTCAATAATCGGTCCCGCCATGGTAGATTGCAGGTTGTAACGGTCCCGCAAACTGCGAGGGACAGGGGTGGATCTGCACCAAAGCTTGAATGCCGAGTCGGTCCAAGCGGCCCACCTTGACGAACCGATCATGGTGGCGCCGGAAACGCCACTTTCGGATGTGCTCGTCCTGCTCAAGACCAACGAAACGGGTACGCTGCTGGTGTGCCGCCGGGGCGTGCTCGAAGGAATCTTCACCGAGCGCGACGCACTGAAGCTGATGGCGCAAAGCGCCGATTTGTCGGTGCCGGTCGGTCAAGTCATGATCGGTGAGCCTGTAACGCTCCGATCGGGCGATTCGGTGGCCAAGGCCATCCATCTGATGGCCCAGGGTGGTTACCGTCGACTGCCGATCGTCGACGATCAGCATCGGCCCATCGGCGTGGCAGATGTGAAGGGCCTTGTGCATTTCATCGTACAGCACTTTCCCGAAACGGTGTACAACTTGCCACCGCACCCCGATGCCGTCGTGCATCAGCGGGAAGGCGCCTGATGAGATGCAACGGCGCGTGGGGGCACCCGCACGTGCAGGGAGATGACGAGGCATGCCAGCGGCGTGCCAGGGGTCGCGTAGCCGGACAGGAGAGAATCAGAAAGACGATCAAACTCGGACACATTGTCACCACACGGTGCGGTGACCGCTGATAGCTGAGCCTCCGCCCTCCTGCCGCCATTGTCCCCCACCTGTAGCGGCTCAATAATGCCTAACGACCTATTGTCCTGACCTTAATTTGCCCAATCAAATCCACGCCAAGAAATGCGTGACTGGCCGCGATAGACGAGCCTGTCGCGCAGCATTGGCCGGTAGTTCGCCCATCCTGTTTTAGAGAATGCCATCCGAATCGTCCTATGCGCGACAACGATGCGAATTCTGACAGCGCAAAAGAGGAATCTACAGCCACCATGGCGACGACGACCAAATCCGAAAAAGCTCTGCTGAGCATTGAAGGTGCCACGGTTCGATTCTGTGGAGACTCGGGGGACGGCATGCAATTGGCCGGTAACCAGCTGACCAGTACCTCGGCGCTGGCCGGCAATGACGTGGCCACGTTCCCGGACTTCCCGGCGGAGATTCGGGCTCCCCGGGGGACCAAAGCCGGTGTCAGCGGTTTCCAGATTCACTTTGCCAGCAAGGAAATCTTTACTCCCGGCGACCGCGTCGACGCGCTGGTGGCCATGAACCCGGCTGCCCTCTCCACAAATCTCGCGGATCTGAAGGAACACGGGATCCTGATTGTCAACAAGGACGCTTTTGAATCGAAGGGGCTCGCCCAGGCCGGTTACCAGGAGAATCCCATTGGCGATGGCAGCCTGGAAAAATATCGACTGCACGCCGTGGAAATGACCACGATGACCCGCACGGCAGTGGAAGGGTTGGGGCTGAGCGTCAAGGAAGCCGACCGCTGCCGAAACTTTTTCGCCATGGGCCTCGTATTCTGGCTGTACGACCGATCGCTGGATCCCACGCTGCGATACATCGATCAGAAGTTCGGCAAGCGGCCGGGCGTTGCCGAGGCAAACCGCCGGGCGCTCAAAGCGGGGTATCACTACGGCGAAACCGTGGAAGGCATCGCCACGCGATTCCATGTCGATCCGGCCCGGTTGCCGCCGGGCACCTATCGCAACGTGATGGGCAACACGGCGTTGGCCCTGGGGATGATCGCGGCGGCCCAATTGAGCAACAAGCGGCTGTTCCTGGGCGCCTATCCGATTACGCCGGCCAGCGACATCCTGCACGAACTGACGCGGCATAAGCAGTTCGACGTGTTGACGTTTCAGGCCGAGGACGAAATCGCCGCCGTCACGGCGGCCATTGGAGCGTCGTTTGCCGGCGAGATGGGCGTGACGGCGTCCAGCGGTCCGGGCATCGCCTTGAAGGCGGAGGCCATGGGACTGGCGGTGATGACCGAACTGCCGTTATTGGTCATCAACGTCCAGCGCGGCGGACCCTCCACGGGCTTACCGACCAAGACCGAACAGGCTGACCTGCTCCAGGTCATGTTTGGCCGCAACGGGGAATGCCCGCTGCCGGTGCTGGCTGCCCGCAGCCCGGCGGATTGTTTCGACGCCGTGCAGGAAGCGTGGCGGATCGCCGTGCGGTTCATGACACCGGTGGTGCTGCTCAGTGACGGTTACATCGCAAACGGTTCAGAGCCGTGGCGCATTCCCGACCCCGATGGACTGCGGCGCATTGCCGTCGAACATCCCGCCGCTCGGGATAACGGCGAGCCGTTCATGCCTTATGCCCGCGATGAACAGCGGTTGGCCCGGCCCTGGGCCAAACCCGGCACCAAAGGCCTGATGCACCGCATCGGCGGCCTCGAGAAGCAGGACGTCACGGGCAATGTGAGCTACGACCCCGATAACCACCAGCGGATGGTCAGCATCCGTGCGGAAAAAGTCGCCCGCATTGCCCAAGATATTCCCCTGCAAGCCGTTCAGGGTCCCGATAGCGGAAAGCTGCTCGTGCTGAGCTGGGGAGGCACTTACGGCGCGTGCGCTACGGCGGTGCATCAGGCCCGGGCCGCCGGAAAATCGGTGGCCCATTGCCATCTCCGCTACCTGAATCCGTTCCCGCGGAACCTGCGCGAGATTTTGTCAAACTTTGATCGAATCCTGATTCCCGAGTTGAACATGGGGCAATTGCGAAAGCTCATACAAGCCGAATACGTGATCAAGGCCGTGGGCTTTCCTAAAGTACAGGGCAAACCGTTTTCGGTGATCGAGGTCCTGGAAAAAATTGAGGAACTTCTCTCTTAGAGATCTCAAACCCGTAGAGCACTATGAGCACTGATACAACGCTTCCGGTACTGAAACCCGCCAATTACGCCAGTGACCAGGATGTACGCTGGTGCCCCGGCTGTGGCGATTATTCGATATTGGCGCAAATGAAAAAAATCATGGCGTCGCTGGCCATCCCCCAGGAACAGCTCGTGTTCATCTCCGGGATTGGCTGTTCGAGCCGTTTTCCCTATTACATGAACACCTACGGCGTGCACGCCATCCATGGCCGCGCGCCGGCCGTGGCCACGGGACTGAAGTCCGTGCGCCCCGATCTGAGCGTGTGGGTCATCACCGGCGACGGCGATGCGCTGTCCATTGGCGGTAACCACTTGATCCATGCCATCCGGCGCAACCTGGACATCAATATCGTGCTGTTCAATAACCGCATCTACGGTTTGACCAAGGGACAGTATTCGCCAACCTCTCCACTGGGCCAAATTACCAAGAGCACGCCGATGGGAGCCATCGACAATCCGCTTCATCCGTTGTCGATCGCGATTGGTTGCGAAGCGACCTTTGTGGCCCGCACGATTGACGTTAACATCAAACACCTGGGGGAAACGCTGCGCCGCGCGGCCGAACACCGCGGCACGGCTTTTGTCGAGGTGTATCAGAACTGCCCCGTGTTTAACGACGCCGCGTGGGACTACGCAACCGACCGAGATTCCAAGTCCGATTCCACCATCCAGTTGGAACACGGCAAGCCGCTCATTTTCGGCAAGAATCGCGATCGGGGAATTCGCCTCAGCGGAATGGATCCCGAAGTCGTCACGCTCGGTAAAGGCATCACCGAGGACGATCTTCTGTTCCACGATGAGCAGAGTCCCGAACCGAGTCTGGCGTATCTGTTAAGCCGCATGCGGCATCCGGAGTTTCCCGAGCCGATCGGTGTCTTCCGCGCGGTGGACCGGCCTCGATACGAGGTGCTGATCAACGAGCAGGTCGCACACGCCCGGAAGGAGCGCGGAAACGGCGATCTGGAGGCGCTGTTCCGCGGAGGAGAAACATGGAGCGTATCATGATCGTTTGTCCCGACTGCGGTCACGAGAACATTCTTGGCGCTGACGAGTGCGAAGAGTGTCGGCAGTCGTTGAGCCAGCTCAGTAGTTCCGTGCCGGCTTCGGACATCGAACGCAGTTTGCTGAAGGACAGTATCCACGTACTGGCGCCTCGCCGGCCGCTGACCGTCACGCCGACTACGCCCATCGGCGATGTGCTGCATATTCTCGTGGACGAGTCCATCGGCTGCGTGCTCGTCGTGGAAGACGAACAGATTGTGGGCATCTTCAGCGAACGCGATGCCTTGATGCGTTTGAACGTGTCGGCAACCGAATTGATGGACAAACCGGTTTCACAGTTCATGACGCCATCACCGGAAACGCTCGAGGAGAGCGACAAGATTGCGTTCGCGCTGCACAAGATGGATCTGGGCGGATACCGCCACGTGCCCATCCTGGCCGGCGGCAAGGTTACCGGCGTGATCTCCATCCGGGATATCCTTCGCTACCTGACCGAACATGTGTCGGTGGAAAACTAGTGCGAGAAATCGGGGTCAGGCCTCAATCGCCCCCCAATCGCCGTAACGGCCCTCCGCGTGCTTGGCACAATTAAGGGCTACCCCCTTTTCACGCGAATCTCTCTCCAAGTCGTGTTGTGGACACCGGTCCAGGTCCTGCTTGCCGAACCCCCCGTCCTTCCGCTACCTTCATATTCTTCAGCGGGTTCTCTGGATAGACGGAGATTGTCATGGCAGCCTCGGAAAAGAAGCCGCTCCCCGGCGGATTCAAGCCACGTTTCAACCTGGGCATGATCGGCAGCGCCGCACCGGTTTTTCCCGGATTCGAAGTCGATATCCTCGATCGCGTCGCGGATGACGACAAACCGGACAGCGTTTGGCATCGCGAACGAGCGCGTGCGATCCTGCGCGCCCATCCCGAAGTCAGGCAACTCTTTGGTTGTTATCTTCCCACAGCGTTGTGGTGCGTTGTAATGGCCGGGTCGCAGGTGGCGCTTGCCGTGGGCGTGAGCCACGCGCCGTGGTGGGCGCTGATCGCCGTCGCTTATTTCGCGGGGGCGCTGATCAATATCAGCCTGTTCCAGCTCGCCCACGAGTGCGACCACAACCTGGTCTTCAAAAAGACGCTGTGGAATCGTTACCTGTTCACGCTCACATCGCTGCCCATGTTCCTGTCGGGGCACCATACCTGGTGGGTGGAACATATTGTGCATCACAACGACATGGGAGCGACAAAGGATTTCATTACGCGCCGCCGATCTTTCTTTCTCGTTTCGCGCCACACCTCGCCACTGGTCGTGCCATATTCGGCGTTCATGGTCGTGTTGCAGGCGCTGCGCAGCGCGGTGGGCCTGGTGCTATATGCCGT
>Ga0315534_1001610_pt1 | contig 15536 bp, 13 predicted proteins | sample SalMarSW160240MG_FD_203094 | JGI IMG/M metagenome (GOLD analysis project Ga0315534, IMG submission 203094) | Salt marsh sediment microbial communities from the Plum Island Ecosystem LTER, Massachusetts, United States - Salt Marsh Sediment SW1602-40 ... | reverse complement strand
CGGCTTGATCAGCTATTACGTCGCTGCCTTCAACGGCCAGAATGAGTCGCCCAGCAACATCGTCACATTTAACATCAATCCCGAGACCTGTCCACCGGCCGAAAACGAGCATGTCGCGCTTTCGATCGAGGTGACAAATTTATCAACGGAATCGGGCGCCGAACAAGTGTATTGCTACAAGTCTCTGGATGGGACCAACTGGTCTCGCTGGCCAAAGACTGGATTTTTCGAACCCGGAGTGGAAGGTTTCGAGATCGAGACGGCAGTCGAAAAGATTCTGATGGATGAAACCGATCCTCAGGCTATCTCCTTACATCTGGAGTGCTGGGGATGGGTGGGAGGTGATTTGCAAAAACTTGGTGAGTTCCTGGCTGATGATCTAAACCCTGAGAAAACAGACTCGCTCGCCTTCGGTGACAGTCTGCTCTCAGCCGCGTTCCAGGTGAATGAAGTCCCGGTGACCCAGATGAGCGGCGAAGGCGCCACCAAGCCAGCGACCGATCCCAAGATGCCCAGGGTCTTCGCCATTATTCTGCCCGGCGTGCAAACCTGTCTCGATCACACTCCTAGCGGTGGGGATAACTTCTGGGAGAATCTTTTCTATTGCATCTGGTATCCGGAATATCACGATTACGATCAACCCTATCTCGCCTGGTTCGTCATGGAAACCTGCCTCGACGGATGGGGCGATGATTGTAATTCGCTGGATTACTACCTCTACCGCGCTGCGAACAATGGCGGAGAGGTTGGTTTCAACATCTATAGTCAATACAGCGATATCTACCCGATGCAGACGACGGAGTCAGGCCTCACGGCCTGGCCGATCGCCCCACCGCAAAACGGGTGTGGTTCGGATACCAAGTTCCTGAACGTACGCATGTATTATACCGGCGGCGCTGAAGACCCGGATTATCCAAACACGACCGTTGAAGGTATGGAAAGCAACACCGTGAACACGCAGCCGTTCTGCCCCACACCGGACGAGGTCGAGTTGGAGGTTACCTTCGATTCGATCGTCATCGGCGATCTGGGAGACGGCATCGGTGGTGGCGACGATCTGGAAATCTATGGAGAATTCAATGCCGGTGGCAGCCCCGGCTATGGCACAAGCCTCCATCTTCGCCCATGGGGTGATCACGGGGAATGCCCGGACGATAATGTGGAATGGTTAGGCTCCATGTCCATGCTTGGCACGATGGACTGTCCACAAATAGTGACTGAAGGTAGTGCCTCGATCAGCACGTTTGATTTGCTATGTTCGAGCAGCTATCCGGGATTCTGTTCGGTCAGCGGCTATCAAACCCAGAATAACAAAGCTCGCATTACGGTTGAAGGGGGAGGCTCTATCCACGTCGCCGTTCACATATGGGATTGGGATCACCAGAGTGGTGACGATCCTGTGTGCAACGCCGAGATGTGGATTGGTCCCGAATCGATATTCGGCTGGATGGGCTACAAGACCTCCGCCCATCTCCATCAGGGCGACAACGACAACGCCTCCTGCGACGTCTACTTCCGGATCGAGCCCGTAGCTGAAGAACAGGGTGGATAAGATACTGGAGTGAATGCGTAGCAACGATCCATCTGATAAAACAACCGCAGCAGCCGACTCGTAGAAAAGACCGGGGCGGCTGTTTCGGTGGGGGATCTTTACTCAGTCCTGCGGAAACGTGGTAGGTGGCTCGATCCGCATCGAGCCTGGAACGAGCGAAGTCCAATATTTCCCGTAAGAAGAGCCTATCCCCGGTGGCAATCCCTAACCGGTCACCGAAGCCCAAAGAAGCGGCTAACCTTATTCATTAATGTAGTGATTTAGTTTGTATGCCGACTTAGCAAGGTCGTAGGCCAAAGCAGTCACCATTTGCTGAGCTGCGGTTTCATCGACGATATGACGCACCATCAGGCCTGCGACCCAGTCACAGGCTGCCCGCCGCCAAAGATCATGACGTGCGGGGATGGAGGGGAAAGCACGGGTATCGTCATTAAAACCAGCTGTATTGTAGATGCCAGCTGTTTCAATAACCTGGTCGAAGTAACGGCGAATACCGTTCAGAGAATCATGGAACCACCAGGGCGGCCCGAGTTTGATGGAAGGGTAGTGGCCAGCCAGGGGTGCTAATTCACGGGCATAAGGAGACTCGTCAAGGCCAAAGAGAATTAAGGTTAACCGAGAATCATTCCCAAAGCGATTGAGCAACGGCTTGAGATTCTTCGTAAATTCGCTGGCGATAGGAATATCCGCACCCATATCTGGACCAAAGCGCCGAAAGATTTCAGTAATATGGTTTCGATAGGAACCGACGTGTAGCTGCATCACCAATCCATCCTCGGTAGACATGCGCGCCAATTAAACCAACATGTGTGCGCTAAAACGGGCGGCATCCTCGGGCAAGGCTGTCCTTAGAAGGGCACGCTGGAAAATAGCGTCCGCTTCGGCAGAGGTGAGTTCAGTTGTTTCCGCAGTCAGGGCCGCATGGCCGGTCGCCGCGGCACCCATAGATACGAAGAAAGCCCGGCGTGATTCGAGGGCGTAGATGAAGGATGGATAATTCGTGATTGAAATGCCAGTGACATCCTCGAGTCGTTCGATATTCTCTTGCCATCCAGGGTAATTTAGGTTGAGGACCGCGTCCGGACGGAAGGTAGGGATGATTCGTCCGTTCCAATTGGAGTCACGAATTTTTTTTATAATTTTTCAAGCGAGTCGGTGGCGTGGTCGGTCGTACAAAGCACTTCGATGTTGAATTGCTTAAAAGCGCACGTGGGCTGAATTGCGGTGATTTTAGTTTGCCGTCTATAAGCTCATATATTTCCTGCGCATTGGCGCTGGTCAGTTTTTCGGTGATGCCGAAAACATTGGCGAATTCATCTTCCAGCCATAAGCTGGACGGTGTGCCACGGAAGAGATAGAAGTTGTCAGCAAAGATCTGCCAGATTTTGCGATGGTCAGATTCAGTTTCACCGCCATCCGACGGCGGGATTCCCAACTCCTCCAGCAGGCAGCCTTGTGAATACAGCATTCTGAAGACATAATGATCTGGTATGAGCAGCAACTCCGTTGGTGAACCGAACTGGAAATCTGGGTCAGCAAAGATACGCGCATCAACGTGACCGTGGGGACAGATAAGGGGTAAGTCTCTCACCTCGTCATACAGTTCCCGCGCAACTGCACGCTGGCGAGAATCGGGTGAAAAGTAGCGGTCAGGGTTTAGTGTGCTTGTCATGCATTTCTTCTAAATTACATGGATCAATTCTGTCCTGACCCCAGAAGTAGTCGATTAGAAGGTTGGATAAGCGTCACTCATCCCACGATATTCGATGAACGGTTCGTTAATCATTTTCGCCGCTAATTCAATCTGACAGGATTCTTCCAGTGTAGATGACCAGTGGAAAGCCTCGTCAAGCGTTTGCCCGATGGCAAAACTACCATGTCCGCGCAACATGATAATCTTATAGTTTTCCAGCGCTGCAGCGACCTTGTTCGCCATTTGTGGTGTTCCAGAAGCAAACTCTTCAGTTACCACGGGTACTTTTTTAAGCAGGTAGGAAGCCTCGTTATCGACCGGAACCAGTTCATCACGTGAGAGTGAAAATGCTATGGCGGTGCGCGGGTGACAGTGACAGATAGCCAACGCTGGGGTTTGCTTGTAAATGGCACGATGCACAAGTAGTTCAGTGGAAGCCAGCGCAACACCGCTGTCGTTTTTCTCCAGTCGGGTTTCGACCAGATCGTGCGGTTTTAGACAGCCGAGCATGGCACCACGGCGTTTAATGATCACACGATCGCCCAAACGAACGCTCAAATTCCCGCCATGCGAACTGATCATATTGCCAACATATAGATCTCGCCCAATTTCACGGAACACTTCATAAATTCGATCGTCAACCATAATCAGTTCCTTTCCACCAAATCCGCAAGGTCAAGCTCTGCCAGCTTTTCCGGCCTGGGCACACCGTTCTCATCCCAGCCGCGACCCTGATAATATTCATTAAGCATAGGTTCCAACTGGACCACCCAGCCCTTCGATGGGCCATCAGCCGGCGCATCATTTAATAGGCGTGGAGGGAGCGTGTCGTCTTTTCTGGTAAATCCTTCCCGCAGGTTATAGAGACGCTCCAGGTTCCAAACACGCTCTCCAACTTTGATCAATTCACCGGTACTATAATGCACGCCTGTAACCGCGCTCAAAACGCGTGCAAAGTATTCCTCGGCCACACCCAGGTTGGTAAATTTACAAACTACCAGGGAGTCTATAGCCGCAGATACGTTCTGATGCAAGATCACGAAACTGGATTTGCCCTGAACCTGGAAGCGGTCGATCAGCTTGGGTAAACCAAGCACTTCCGGACCAACCATGTTACCGCGCATATGGCACCCGCCGCGGTTAGATGTGGCGTACAGCAGGCCTTGTCCCTGCATACCACGCGGATCGTAAGCGGGGAATTCCAAACCCTTGGCGGACATAGACAGTTCGGGATGACCATGCTTTGTTGCTAAGCGGAGACTTCCGTCAGCCAGGTCGGAGCCGATACCCTGCCTGAAGGCCATTGATTCCAGCGTGGAGGCCAGCTGGTCGGCACGTCCGAAGCGCAGATCTGAATCCATGTAACCCTTTTCACTCAATTCCATGGCACAGGCTATCGTCGAGCCGGCAGAAATGGTGTCCATCCCCAGATCGTTACAAAGGTTGTTGGCTTCGATGATGGCGGGAAAATCGTCAATGCCGCATTGCGCCCCAAAGGCCCAGGTCGATTCGAATTCAGGGCCCTCGCCTTCAACCTTGTCGGTTTTGCTGATGCGAGTGCAGGCGATCGGGCAGGCCCAACAGGCGGCGTTCTTGACGAGGTATTTTTCGGTCAGTTCCTCACCAGAAATGGCTTCGGCGCCTTCGAATTGGGTTTGCTGGTGGTTGCGAGTGGCCAATGCACCAATGTCGTTGATGATGTTCATTAATACGACCGTGCCAAACTCCGGCAGCGCCTGGCTGGTGAGTGGACTGGCCGATAGCAGTTTACGGGTTTCATAGAGCATAAACTTGAAGCGATCAGGGTCCTCAATTGGGGTGCGGTTTTTTCCTTCCACAACGATCGCTTTGAGATTTTTACTGCCCATCACCGCTCCCGGACCACCGCGGGCCAGCGCACGCTCGCGGTCATTCATAATGGCGGCGATACGACTCAGGTTCTCACCTGCCGGTCCGATACAGAGCACGTTGCGTTTATTCTTTTTCTGGCCCAGCTTCTCTGTCACCGCAAAAACACGCATCCCCCACAGATCGCTGGCATCATGGAAGATGATTTCTTCGTTCTTGATTTCGATCCAGACGGGTTTCTCAGATTTTCCACGCACGACCAATGCATCGTAGCCGGCTTTTTTAAACTGCATCCCCCAGAACCCACCGGAATTGGCATCCAGCACAGTTCCCGTCAACGGGCTTTTGGTGGAAACCGAAAAACGGTTGCTGGTCTGGTAGCCAGTAGCCGTTAACGGTCCATTGGTAAAAATCAGCACATTATCCGGGCTGAGCGGGTCAACATCTGGTCCGACCATGTCCCACAACAAGCGAGCACCCAATCCCCGCCCACCGATAAAGAGACGCGCAATTTCCATATCCAACGGACAGATTTCATACGTCTGATTCGTCAGGTCAATAGCCAATATTTTTCCGTTCCAACCATTCATCTGGAGCTCCTGAGGCTACCCACCTGCAATGGGCGGAAATATCGCGATAATATCTTCTTCGATAACAGACATATCCAGGTCTGTTGCATGATGTCCATTGATCGAAATTATATAATGTTGACGAAGCACACCATTTTCAAGAATAACACCAGCCAATGCCGGGGACCGTTTTTCCAATTCGGTCAGTACTTCCCGAAGGCTATTTCCCGGTATGGATCGCAATTCCTTCGATCCTGCGAGGTTGCGCAAGGTCGCGTAGAGTTTAATGGTAGTCATGATGTGTGTAGGGTGATAGTTTCCATGAAGTGAACTGTCACCGATTAGCGAGTTCCTTCTTCTCGTAATTCTTGATCACATCCATAAATCCCAAACCGACCGGGACTTCCTTCTGCAAACAATAATAGTCCCAAACAGCGCTTGATGGCATCGCTTTCAACTCTTCCTGCAAGGCCAACCGCTGGCTGAAGTCTCCCTCAATTTCGAATTTCTTCATCATGTCCAGTGGCTCCAGGAGAGCATTGAGCAGCGCCCGCAGCGTATTACGGGCTCCAATGGTCCATGCGGCCACTCTGTTGATGCTTGCATCGAAATAATCCAGCCCGATATGGACGCGTTGCAACGCGTCTGCACGGACAATTTCCTGAGCAATAGCTTGCAGGTCATCGTTGAACGTGACCACATGGTCGCTGTCCCAACGCACGCCTCGGCTGACGTGCAGCAGCAACCCTTCAAGGTATAACAACAGGGAAGAAATTTTGTCAGCAATGGTCTCGGTCGGATGATAGTGACCGGAATCAAGCGTGAGCAGGATTTTCCGGCTCAGGGCGTAAGCCGTATAAAACTCCATTGAGCCAACTACATAACTCTCGGAACCAATGCCGAAGAGTTTGGGCTCCACAGCATCAATATTATGAGACAATTTCTCACCCAGAATCGCATCAAGGGATTCTAGCAGCAACTGCCGGGGGGCGATCCGATCTGCAGGGGTGTCTTTATATCCATCGGGTATCCAGATATTCGACACCGCTGGAGTCCCCAGTTCCCGTCCGAACCAGTCTCCAATCTTGCGACTGGCGATGCAGTGCTCCACCCAAAACTGGCGGATGGCCGGGTCACGGTGAGAAAGAGTGAATCCATCGGCAGAGAGGGGATGCGAGAAGCAGGTCGGGTTGAAATCGATGCCATGACCGCCCGCCTTGGCCCAATCCTTCCAGGCTGTGAAGTGGCGTGGCTCAATAGCATTGCGCTCAACCCTTGTATTCGATTCGAGATAGATGGCATGCAGATTGAGTCGGTGCGAACCAGGTAGGAGACTGTATACGACATCCAGGTCTTTGCGGAGTTCGGTGGCAGTTCTTGCCTTGCCTGGGTAATTCCCCGTGGCAGCTATGCCGCCGGTCAGTTCACCTTGCGGATTCTCAAAACCACTGACATCATCCCCCTGCCAGCAATGCAGGCTGATGGAAATATTTTCAAGGCGGGTAATAACTTCTTTGGTGTCCACACCAAGCGCAGAATACCGTTTCTCGGCAAGTTTATAAGCGCTCAGAATGTTTGATTCGGAAGGGATCATGGCAGCCTCTAGAAATTATTATGCACCTCTTTCTGAAAACGGGAATATGCTTCATCCCAACCTTCTCGATTGCCGGGATGATATTCTTCCACATCGAATGAATTGCGCACTATTTCTCGAGCTTCTGCCAGCGAGTTGAGATAGCCTAGCCCAACGGCCTGCATCAACACGTTGCCGATGGCGGTAGCTTCCACTGGACCCGTCACCACCACGCGACCGGTAGCATCCGCAGTAAGCTGGTTTAGCAGGCGATTCTTAGTCCCGCCGCCAATAATGTGTATAGGGTCAAGCTGCTTACCGCTCAATTCCTCCGTCCGCTCGAGTACCCAACGGTATTTGAGCGCCAGGCTTTCCAGCGCCACCCGCAAGATTTCTCCTTTTGTCTGCGGGACACGTTGACGAGTATTGCGACAATATTCCCGGATGCGCTGCGGCATATCACCAGGACGAAAGAAGGAATCATCGTCGGGATCGATCACTGCCAGGAACGCTTCGGCTTCAGCCGCAAGGCAGGTCATTTCATCGTAGGAGTGATCTTTCCCCTGACGCTGCCACTCGCGTCGGCATTCCTGAATCAACCAGAGTCCCATGATATTCTTGGACAAGCGCCAGGTACCAAAGACACCACCCTCATTCGTAAAATTACACTGCAATGCTTTCGGTTCCAAAGCTGGTTGTCTCACTTCTGCGCCCATGATAGACCACGTCCCGGAACTGATCCAGGCAAAATCCTGGTTTTGCGCCGGAACGGCAACCACAGCTGAACCGGTATCGTGGCAGGCCGGGAGGACAACTTGAACCCCATCTGCGCCTGTCTCTTCAGCAATGTCTGGGAGCAGCATCCCGATTGGGGTGCCGGGTGCAGTCACTGGCCCAAAAAGATGCGTGGGGATTCCCATTGCTTTCAGGACAGCCGCTGACCAATCCCGCCGGATAGGATCCATGCATTGTGTGGTCGTCGAATTGGTGAACTCGTTTGTGATTTCACCGCAAAGCCAGTAGTTAAGCAAATCAGGGATGGTGACGAAGGTCTGGGCACTTTCCAATACAGGAGACTCTTTAAGTACAATTGCCAGCAACTGGTAAAGCGTGTTGAGTTGTAAAAATTGGATACCCGTGTTTGCAAAAATCATTTCCCTGGACATGCGACGAAAGGCTTCGTCCATCATGCCATCGGTGCGAGCATCGCGGTAATGGAATGGATTGCCCAGCAAGGCACCTTTTTTTTCGAGTAAAGCAAAATCTACACCCCAGGTGTCAACACCTAAACTGTCCAGCCACGTACAATCCTTGATCGTAGCTGCAATACCGGCTTGGATCTCTGACCATAAGCGCAGGATATCCCAGTGCAGGCCATCGGGCAGCCGAACGGGCCCATTTGGGAATCGGTGCGTTTCGATGATGGCTAGTTCGCCATCCTTCAGCTTCCCAAGTACAGTTCGGCCGCTTTCAGCGCCCAAGTCTATGGCTAGAAAATTAAGTGATTTCACACAGAATCCCTTGATATGTAGATGCGGTAGATCACAACATCACAAATCATAATGACAATACCATTATGGTCAACATTTGCGGCCGGGCCATCTCTCAACGCTTATGTTTTTACTATTATCTCAAATTATGCTAGCCATCAGGACATGGGTCCAGTAATAAGGAGGCATACAACACCCCAAGCGAGTTCAAAGCCTGACTGGCACTTATAAAAGCCAGATCGGGAAAAGGAAAGGCGCGGGGTCTTCCGACCCCGTGCCTTTATTCCAACAAGATTACTTGCCGTCACTTGACCGCGAGACGTTCGATCAATGCTTGCAAGGCCTCAGCGGCTTCTTCAACTGTGGACACGCCATATGCTACCGACTGACCGATCAGCTCTAGTTCATTAACAAACTCCTGGTCGTTCGGGAGGTTCGGGTCTTGTGGGATCGTGCGGTCGGCTACCGCGTCGTAGATCCTGTAAACAGCCGCGTCCGTCGCCGACGATTGGCCGGAGATTGCCTGACGGACAACCGGTGAGGAAGGAACACCTCTGTTGGTTTCGAGTACCGCGCCCGCTTCGGGGCTGGTAACAAAGAAGTTGATGAACAGTGCCGCCGCTTCCTTGTTCTGGCTGTCTACGTACATCCCCAAGTATTGACTCATCTGGATGGCGTATGAATCTTCGCCTCCCTTGGGGAGTGTGGTCATACCGAGTTCGTCGGTCATGGCCGCCTGATAGGCTGCCCCCTGGTTGCTCCAAATCAAACCGATTACCGCCTTACCCGCCACGAGCGCAGAGGAATCCGCGCCGCCTTCGGTGTAGGTCGCGGTGGTATCCGCGTCGGGGATTAACCCTTCGTCACGCATATCCGACCACATCTGAAGCCACAACCTGCCGGACTCAACCGTCGCGTAGGATTTGCCGCCTTCGTCGGAAGTCCAGAGTGGTGTACCCTGTTGGCGGTAGAAATAGGAAAGGTAGTTCGCTTGGTTCGTGCTATTGTCCACGAAAGGAAAGACTCCATCGGGGAGATTCGCTTTTAGTTCCCCGCCGTAGTCAAGAAGCTCGTCCCAGGTCATGTTATCCGCCGGGAGGCCAACCCCCGCCGCCTCGATCATCGTCTTGTTGTAGGCGAGGACAAGGGTGTTCGTGCCAAGGCTTATGCAGTAAAGACTGCCATCGGTATCTGTCGCAGGGATAAGCGCAGTCTGGTCAAACTGCTCGGCCGTATCGATTTGTAACTGATTACCGAGATAGGCATTGAGCGGCTCGAGGTATTGCACGTAATCAGGCCAGTTGCCGCCGAATTGGATTATATCGGGGGCATTATCGGCTGCAAGCTGTGTATCGAGAATCTGGAAGTGATCGCCGGCGCCGCCATTGGGCTCTCCGATGACTTTTATCTCAGGATACGCCGCCTCGAACAATTCGATAACCTTCAGGGTTCACTCAGCCCGGTCATCATTGCCCCACCAGCCCATGCGTAGTTCGGCGGGACCGCCCGTGTAAACCGGGAGTCCGTCGTCGCGCACCGCGGACTCAGCTTCGGCCGGTTCAGGCTCGGCCTCGACCGGTTCAGACTCGACCTCCTCTGCCTCAGGTGCTGGTACATTCTCCTGGGGCGTTTCTGTTTGCTTGCCGCACGAAACCAGCAACACGGCGAGTACTACTACGAGTATGAACGTAAGGATTTTCCTCATTTCCCTCCTCCAATTTTTTTAAAAAGTTTTTATCAGACAAACTTGAAAATCATTTCCTGCCATCATTACATATTTCTAACCTCCTATAATCGTATTAGCCCTTCAGGCCTGTGGTTGAAATACCCTCAACGAAATATTTCTGCAGAGAGAAGAACAAGATGAAAGGGGGAATCATGGCCAATGAAGCCATTGCCAGCGCGCCGCCCCAATTGGTTACTGCGCCTGCGTCACCGACGAATGTTCGCAATGCCCTTGACACGCTGAACGTCTGCGGAGTTGTGAGGTAAAGCAGGTGATTGAAAAAGTCGTCCCACGTCCAAAGGAACGTGAACAGCGCAACCGTTACCAGTGCGGGGCTTGCAAGTGGGACAATGATGCGCAGGAAAACCCCGACCCTCCCGGCCCCATCGATGATCGCCGCCTCTTCAAGTTCTCTCGGAAGGCTCCGCATGAACTGCACCAATAAGAAAACAAAGAAGGCATCCGTGGCGAGGAATTTCGGCACAATGATTGGGAGGTACGATCCTACCCACCCGAAAGTGTTGAATAGAATATAGCGCGGCACAAGCGTAACGTGAGCCGGGAGCATGAGTGTTATCATCATTACTGCAAACCAGAAGCCCCTGCCCACGAATTTAAGCCGAGCGAAAGCGTACGCCGCCATGGTGCATGCTATCAGGTTGCCGATCACGGCCCCTGCGCACATTAGAATCGAGTTTGTGAAAAACCTCCCGAAGGATGTCCCCGCATAACCTTTCCACCCGGAAATGTAATTATCAATGGTCACGGCTTTTGGTATGATGCCCGGGTCGCTAAAGATCATATTGTTGGGCTTGAATGCGCTGATAATCATCCAGACGATGGGGTAGATCATACATAGCCCAAGGGCTATGATTAATATGTGAGTAAACGTGTGGCGAATAACCGTACGTATTTTCATTTTAGTCCCCCATCTCATAAGACACCCACAAGCCTGATGTTCTGAACACAAACACAGTTAACAACCCAATGATGAGTAACAGCACCCACGCCATTGCCGATGCATAACCCATCTCGTGGTACGTCCATCCCTGAAGATACAGGTGCAGGGTATAAAATAGCGTTGAGTTGAGCACACCGCCGCTGCCCCCGCCGATAATATAGGCCTGGGTGAAAGCCTGGAAGGCATAAATCATCTGCATTACCAGGTTGAACAAAATAACTGGCGAGAGCAAGGGTATGGTTATAGAGAAGAACTGCCGCACTTTGGTCGCGCCGTCCACACTTGCTGATTCATAATATTCCTGCGGGATTTGTTTAAGCCCCGCGAGGAAAATAATCATCGACGAGCCAAACTGCCACACAGTCAGTAAAACAAGCGTCCAGAGTGCATACTTAGGGTTGGTTACCCAACCTGGGAGGTCGGTGAAGCCAATGGCTCCCAACAAGGCGTTCACCAGTCCGTCTTTCTCGAACAGTTTCCTCCATAGAACCGCGATCGCTACCGAACCGCCAAGTAGAGTTGGGATGTAGTAGACGGCGCGGTAGAAAGATACCCCCCGTATTTTCTGGTTCAGCAACGTTGCTACGCCGAGGGCGACGATCAGCTTCAGGGGCACGGAGGCGAACACATAGGTGAACGTCACGGATAGCGACTTCAGATAATAAGGATCTGCTCGAATCAGTTCACCTGAGGATGCAGTGAACTCCGACTGTCCGAACATCGGCCCAAACATTTTCAGATAGTTGCCAAAACCGATCCATTGAGTCGCATCGGGCATGGTGAAGTCATAATCCGTAAAACCAAGCCACAGCGAATATGCCATCGGGTAAAGTGTCAGCACGAGGAAACCCACCAGCCACGGAGCGAGGAACATGTAGGCGGTAGCGTTCCGCCTGAAAGCCTTTACGATAGCGGACTTCTTGCTTATAAAGAAGCTCCTCTACGTGAATAATCTGGTCGATCCTCAGACAAGGCAACCTCTTCCTCGCAAATCGTGAACGCAATGTTTGATTGTTGCAACCGTTCCAACCAATCTGAAGACAAATTCTGATCCGTGAAAAGGTGGTTGATTTTTTCCGGACGCGCAAAGGAAGTCAGGTCTTCCTTGCCAAACTTGGAGGAATCCACCAGGGCAAACAACTGTTGGGAGGACTCGATAACCTTTCGCTTTATTTGCGCTTCAGCCAGGTGGACTTCGGTCATGCCCCTCTCCAGACTGAATCCGCTGCAGGAAAGAAATTCCTTTTGAATATGCAAATCCTCTATGATTTGTTCACTTAATAATCCTGTTACGGATGAAGATTCATTGTTCACGATTCCCCCGACCAGGATGACGGTATTTGTTGTGTTTTGTGCCAGTTCCCGGGCTACCTCAAACCCATTCGTCATCACCCGCAGGCGGTTATGTTTGGATAAGGCTTTGGCAAAGTAGTAGTTGGTGCTGCTGGCATCCAACAGGATCGAGTCACCATCGCCAACGAGGCCGGCCGCCACACTTGCAATGGCAATTTTGGCAGCTGCGTTTTGTTGATAACGTTTCATGAATGATATATTTTGGAATTGGTCCTGCTGTTGTAATACGGCCCCCCCATGAACCCGCTTTAGCCTTCCTTCGCCTTCAAGAGCATTGAAATCATTGCGAATCGTTCCCTCAGAAACGCCTAATGATTTTGCTAATTCAGAGACTCGTAAGCCAGGTTGTTTGCGAAGTAAGTCTAGCAAGGACTGGCGACGCTCGTAGGTAGTCACGAATTATCCATTTTTGTGATATTTGTTGAAATTTGTTGGATAATATTGAATTATTTTGTCAAATCATCATATATAATTTGTAGTTCTTTGTCAATATTTGATATTTTTAGTGGGATTTACGCACCCGGATGTATTCCAGGTAAGAATATGGGGGATCCAACAGCTCATGGATCTGACATCTCGGTACAAAGATGTCGACCCCTCCCACCCTGAAATACCCCGTATGGGTAATATCCAAGACAAGCGCCAGAGAGGTGAAAATTTGGGGTTATTCGGGTATATCTGCCTTGAACGGCAGATATTTCCGGTTCAGTCTCAACATCTTGTTGAAGAATTCCCAGGAGACATCAATGGGAAGTGGATTGGTCGGGTCGTTGAAGAATGCCTGGAAAGCAACATCCGGATTTCCCGTCAGTATGGATTCGATGATCAGTTCCTGGTTGGCGATGTGTTGGTTGATCAGCGCTGCAATCCCTGCGGGAAGCATGCCTGCGCTTATCGGGCGAATGTCCCCGCGGCTGAAGCGGGCATTGGTTTCTACTACTGCACCCAAAGGCACATTGGATATCTGCCCAACGTTCTCCATGTTGACATTCGTGACAAGATCACCCAGGCCGAGGAGAGCCCTGATCATATTAATTCCCTCTTCTCCTGACCGTTCCAATACAAGGGGCGTGACGCCGTTGATCATGTCACGAGTCTTTTGTGGGGCATTTGTCCAGCGTTCGATACGCCACGAAACAGGCGTACGGATAACACCCCATTCAAATAAGGTTTCAGGAGAACGGACGAAACCCGGCAAGAATTCCACGAGGTGGCGATCACCGGCCGCTGCAAGGAAGCCATAATGTTGGAAGAGGTTGAACTTGACCTGTTCAGCGCTTTTGAACCAGTCATCCCAGCTTTCGACCTCAGTCTGTGAATATTTCCGCAGGGTTTCGGGTTGTTTCAAGTGATGTTTCAGTATTTCGAGCAGATCATTCTCCTGAAATGTTGCGCAATCCACCCAAGTGAAGTGGTTGATCCCCAACACGTTGACAAGTATCTCGCTTCGAGGGGGCGTTTCGACGTTCAGGTACTGCCCTGCAATCTGCGCCAAAAGCTCCTGTGTCCCAAAGACCTCATGACAACAACCGAAGACCTTCAGCCCGGGGGCCACGCGAGTGAGAGTCCGTGTGCAGACGCTCATTGGGTTGGTGTAATTAATCACCCAGGTATGTGGACAGATTGTCGCTATCGCTTCAGCAAATTCCGCGTAAATGGGAACGGAGCGAAGCCCACGTATCAAACCGGGCGCACCGCTTGTATCGCCAACCGGGAAAAAGAGCCCATACTGTTCTGTTAACGCAATCTCATCCGCCATTAATTCCAGTGGGCCGGGTTGGATCGAAATAACGACAAAATCCGCTTCCTGCAATGCATCCTCTACCGCAGGTACGGCGAGATATCGCCAATTTGACACAACACCCGCCTGCAATTGCATCCAGTTACCGAGTTGTTCGTTGAGACGCGCAGAATCCATATCAATATCATAGAGTGCAACTTCGCCTGTGAGGTCGGGGCAGAGTGCAAGGTCAATCATTAATTTGCGCGCCCATTCACGGCTTCCGCCGCCAATGTAAGCAATTTTGAGAGAAATGGGATTCATGCTACACCTGCAATTCAGTTTGGCTTCTGTATTACGGTCAACGCCTACTGCGTCGAGAGGCGCCCCGCGGCCGCACCGTGCCCTCAGCCAGCACCCGGAAGGTCCCCAGGTCCTTCTCAGATTCGGTCCATTCCGCGAAGGCCGCATCCATTTCCGTGTATTCGTCCTTGCGTTCGGACAGCCATTGTTCCCGCTGGTCGACGGAGTCCCATATGTCGATGGTCAGGTAGCACCTCGGATCGTTTTCGTCACGCAACAACGTGGTGCCGTGGAATCCCGGTGAGTCGGAGAATAACTTGCTCCATGCGCCGCCGGGGCCATAAGTCAGCTCGAACTGGCCTCGACATTCTTCCCTGACGACGAACTCCCAGATGATTTCAACCATGCTGGAATCTCCTTTCCATCCAACCTGGATCATAAAAGCCTGGAGAAAATCTACACTCCAACCATCAGTCTGGTCTGCTCGACGCGAACTATTTCGAGACGATGGCCCGCATCAACGCAGGAAATACTCCTGACGCAGCATCGCATACAGGTAATCCCCATAGTAGCTCCCATCGGTGTTCCGCTTGTTCTCCCGCAAATGCGCTTCCCGGCGAAATCCACACCGCTCGAGTACGCGTACACTGCGGATGTTGTTTTCGTCGCATTCGCTGCGCACCCGGTGTGCACCCAGGTCTTCAAAAAGCAGTTTCAATACGCGCCGGACCGCTTCGGAGATGAAACC
>Ga0315534_1001608_pt1 | contig 15540 bp, 14 predicted proteins | sample SalMarSW160240MG_FD_203094 | JGI IMG/M metagenome (GOLD analysis project Ga0315534, IMG submission 203094) | Salt marsh sediment microbial communities from the Plum Island Ecosystem LTER, Massachusetts, United States - Salt Marsh Sediment SW1602-40 ... | reverse complement strand
ACGGATGTGGTCGCCGTCGGCACGGGGCCCGCGGCCGCGCGGCGTGTTGACGACGAGATCGGCCTTGCCCGAGGAGATGAGCTCGACCGCGTCCGCGCCGGTGCCCTCGCCCACCTTGGCGACGACGGTCGCGACCGGGAGCCCGTCGGCCTCGAGGGCGGCGGCCGTGCCCGCCGTCGCCGCGAGCGCGAAGCCCAGCTCGGCGAACCGGCGGGCAAGGCCCACACCGACGGCCTTGTCGCGGTCGGCAAGCGACAGGAAGACCGTGCCCGATGCGGGAAGCCGGTTGCCCGCCGCCGCCTGGCTCTTCGCGAACGCGAGCCCGAACGACCGGTCGATGCCCATCACCTCACCGGTCGATCGCATCTCGGGGCCGAGCACCGTGTCGACCTCGGGGAAGCGGCTGAACGGCAGCACCGCTTCCTTCACCGCCACGTGGGCCGCACCAACCGCAGGGTGCACGAGCCCCTCGTCGCGCAGGTCGGCCACCGTCTCACCGACCATGAGTCGCGCCGCGACCTTCGCGATCGACACGCCCGTGGCCTTGCTCACGAACGGCACGGTGCGACTCGCCCGCGGATTCGCCTCGAGCACCCACACCGAGCCGTCCTTCACCGCGTACTGCACGTTGAGCAGCCCGCACACGTCGAGCTCGTCGGCCAACGCGCGCGTGTGACGCTCGATGGTCGCGATGATCTCGCCGCTCAGCGTGGGCGGTGGGATCGCGCACGCCGAGTCGCCCGAGTGCACGCCGGCCTCTTCGATGTGCTCCATCACGCCACCGAGCAGGAACTCGCCGGTGTGGTCGCGAAGCGCGTCGACGTCGACCTCGATCGCGTCCTCAAGGAAGCGGTCGATCAGTGCGGGTCGCTCCGCCGAGAGCCCACCTTCACGCCCGAGGCTCCCCTCGAGCGCGAGCTCGGCCATCGCGTTGCGCAACCCGCCGTCGTCGTAGACGATCTGCATCGCGCGTCCACCCAGCACGTACGACGGGCGGATCAGCACCGGGTAGCCGACATCGCCGGCGATCCGCACGGCTTCGTCGACGCCGTGGGCGGTCCCGCCCGGCGGCTGCGGGATGCCGAGCCGCTCGCAGAGGTCGTGGAACCCGGCGCGATCCTCGGCCCGGTCGATCGAGGCCGGGCTCGTGCCCAGGATCGGGAGCCCGGCGTCCTCCAGCGCGTGCGCCAGCTTCAGCGGTGTCTGGCCGCCGAGCGACACGATCACGCCTGCGATGCGACCTCCGTCGCCGTGGACCCGGGCCGAGAGCGCGGCACCGATGGCGCGCACCGCGTCGACGGTGAGTGGCTCGAAGAACAGCCGGTCGCTCGTGTCGTAGTCGGTCGAGACCGTCTCCGGGTTGCAGTTCACCATCACCGTCTCGAAGCCGGCTTCCGACAGCGCGAACGCGGCCTGCACGCAGCAGTAGTCGAACTCGACGCCCTGCCCGATGCGGTTCGGCCCGCTGCCGAGGATCAGCACCGCGGGTCGCGTCAGGGGCGCGACCTCGTCTTCGTCCTCGAACGTCGAGTAGTGGTACGGGGTCTGCGCGGCGAACTCCGCCGCGCACGTGTCGACCGTCTTGAACGTGGTGCCGACACCGTGCGCGTCGCGGGCGGCCGCGACCGCCGCCGCGTCGATCGACCAGAGGTGCGCGAGCTGCAGATCGTCGAAGCCCAAGCGCTTCACGGCGCGCCACTGCTGCCGACCGAGGTCCTCGGGGCGGCGTCCGGCGAGCGCGGCCCTCGTCTCGACGATCTGCAGCAGCTGATCGAGGAACCACGGGTCGACCGCGGTGGCCTCGTGCAGCCGTTCGACGCTCACGCCGCGCCGCAGCGCGGCCTCGAGCAGGTACACCCGCTCGGGCGTGCCCGATGCCGCGCTGCGCACGAGCTCGTCGATCGGGACGTCGTCGAGCGCTCGCTCCGCCGGGTCGGCGTTGAGCCCCGCACGCCCCGTCTCCAGGCTGCGCAGGGCCTTCTGGAGCGACTCGGCGAACGTCCGGCCGATCGCCATGACCTCGCCGACGGATTGCATCTGGGTGCCGAGGACCGGCGACGCGCCCGGGAGCTTCTCGAACGCCCACCGCGGCACCTTGGTGACCACGTAGTCGATGGTGGGCTCGAACGAAGCGGGCGTCTCCTCGGTGATGTCGTTGACGATCTCGTCGAGCCGGTAGCCGACAGCGAGCCGGGCGGCGATCTTGGCGATCGGGAACCCCGTGGCCTTGCTCGCCAGCGCGCTCGACCGGGACACGCGCGGGTTCATCTCGATGACGACTTGCTCGCCGGTGCGAGGATCGACGGCGAACTGGATGTTCGACCCGCCGGTGTCCACGCCGATCCGGCGGATGCACGCGAACGCCGCGTCACGCATCCGCTGATACTCGAGGTCGGTCAGGGTCTGGGCCGGCGCAACGGTGATCGAGTCACCGGTGTGGACGCCCATGGGGTCGAAGTTCTCGATCGAGCAGATGACCACGACGTTGTCTGCGTGGTCACGCATCACCTCGAGCTCGTACTCCTTCCAGCCGAGCACCGACTGCTCGATGAGGATCTCGCCGACAGGGCTCGTCGAGAGACCTCGCGTCGCGACGTCCCGCATCTCGGCCTCGTCGCGAGCGAAGCCCGTCCCCCCTCCGCCGAGGATGAACGACGGTCGCACGATCACCGGGTAGCCGACGACCCGTGCGGCGGTCAGCGCCTCGTCGACACCGTACGCGAGACCCGAGCGTGGCACCGCGAGGCCGATCTCTTGCATCGCCGCCTTGAAGCGCGACCGATCCTCGGCCGTGTGGATCGCCTCGACGTCGGCGCCGATCAGCTCGACGTCGTAACGGTCGAGGACCCCCGCATCGTGCAGCGCGATCGCGAGGTTGAGCGCGGTCTGCCCGCCGAGGGTCGGGAGGAGCGCGTCCGGGCGCTCGCGCTCGATGACCTGCGTGATGCTCTCGACGTCGAGCGGCTCCACGTAGGTGCGGTCGGCGAACTCGGGGTCGGTCATGATCGTCGCCGGGTTCGAGTTGACGAGGACGACGCGGTAGCCCTCGTCGCCCAGCACCCGACAGGCCTGCGTGCCCGAGTAGTCGAACTCGCACGCCTGCCCGATCACGATCGGGCCACTGCCGATGATCAGGATCGTTCGGAGGTCGTCGCGGCGCGGCATCAGCGCGCCCCGCGACGCGAGGCGACCATCAGCTCGGTGAACTCCGCAAAGAGATACGACGCGTCGTGCGGCCCGGGCCCGGCCTCCGGATGGTGCTGCACACCGAACGCCCGCAGGTCCGGCATCCGGAACCCCTCGACGATCCCGTCGTTGAGGTTGACGTGCGTCAGCTCGGCGCCGTCGAGCCCGTCGACCTCGATCGCGTAGTTGTGGTTCTGGCTCGTGATCTCGACGCGCCCGGTCGCGAGACGCCGTACCGGATGGTTCGCGCCGTGGTGGCCGAAGAGCAGCTTGCGCTTCTGCGCGCCGACTGCGAGCCCCAGGATCTGATGGCCGAGGCAGATGCCGAACACGGGCACCTCGCCCATCAAGGCGCCGACGTTGGAGGTCGCAGCGGTGACGGCTTCGGGGTCACCGGGGCCGTTCGAGAGGAAGACGCCGTCGGGTCGGCGCGCGAGAACCTCTGCAGACGGCGTGCTCGCCGGCACGACCTCGACCCGGCACCCGGCTTCGACGAGGTGCCGCAGGATCGTTCGCTTGATGCCGTAGTCGTACGCGACGACGTGGAAGGGAGCATCCGCGGCACCCACGACGTAGGGCTCGTGCACGGTCACCTCTGCGACCATGTCGACTCCGTCGGTGCCCGTGGAGGCCGACGCCGCCCTGCGAACCGCGTCTTCGTCGGTGCCGAACGCGCCGGGCAGGGCGCCGTGCACGCGCAGGTGACGCGTCAGACGGCGCGTGTCGATCCCGGCGATGCCGGAAACGCCCCGGTCCACGAGGAAGCCCCCCAGGTCGCGTGTCGCGCGCCAGCTGCTCGCACGGCGCGCCAGGTCGCGGACGACGACGCCGCGACAGAAGGGACGCCGGCTCTCGTCATCGCGGGCGTTCACGCCGTAGTTCCCGATGTGGGGGTACGTGAACGTGATGATCTGTCCGGCGTACGACGGATCGGTGATGATCTCCTGGTAGCCGGAGAGCGCAGTGTTGAACACGACCTCACCGCACGCGATGCCGTCGCGGGGCGTCGCGCCGATCGCCAGACCCTCGAAGAGCGTCCCGTCGGCGAGCGCGAGGACGGACTCGACGCTCACCGCCTCGACGCTCATCGGGTCGCGCACCCGTCGACCACCACCGGCTCGCCTCGCAGGACCGTGTGCCGGACCTTGCCGCGCAGCTCGCGCCCTGCGTAGGGCGTGTTGCCCGCCCGGCTCGCGAGCGACTCGGGCACGACCGTCCAGCGCCGCGCCGGATCGAACACGCACAGGTTCGCCACCGCGCCGGCCACGATCGGTCCGCCGTGGTCGACGAGCCCCGCGATCGCCGCCGGACCCCACGAGAGGCGCGCGAGTGCCGTCTGGAGGTCGAGCACGGCAGGCGTCACGAGCTCGTCCAGCGTGAGGGCGAGCGCGGTCTCGAGCCCGAGCATGCCCGGCGGCGCCTCCTCGAAGGGCCGCTCCTTCGCCTCGGTGGGATGCGGTGCGTGGTCGGTCGCGATGGCGTCGATGGTGCCGTCGGCGAGGCCTGCCTTGATCGCGGCGACGTCGTCGGGGGTGCGCAGTGGGGGGTGCACCTTGAACGCGGGGTCGAACGACGCGCACGCCTCGTCCGTGAGCGTGAAGTGGTGCGGCGCCGCTTCGGCGGTGACGGGCAGGCCGCGGGCCTTCGCGGCTCGGACCTGCTCGGTCGCTCCTGCGCTCGACAGGTGCAGGACGTGCACCCGCGTGCCCGTCAGCGCGGCGAGGATGCAATCCCGCGCCACGATCGTGTCCTCGGCCGCCGCGGGCCGGCCGGGGATCCCGAGGCGGCTCGACCAGTCCCCCTCGTGCATGTGACCGCCCGCGGCCAGGCTCGGGTCCTCGGCGTGCTGCGCGACGACAGCGTCGGGCAGCGATCCGGCGTACTCCAGCGCCGCTCGCATCACACCGGCCGCTTCGACGCACGCGCCGTCGTCGGTGAAGATCCGGACGCCGAGGGCGTGCAGCTCGCCCATCGGTGCGAGCTGCACGCCCTCGCGGCCCTTCGTGATCGCACCCGCCGCCTGGACGTCGCAGCACGAGCGCGCGCCCTTCCCCAGCACCGCAGCGACGACGGCCGGGTCGTCGTGCGGTGGCGTGGTGTTGGGCATCGCGACGATCGCGGTGAAGCCGCCCAGCGCCGCCGCGCGTGCACCGGTGTCGATCGTCTCTGCTTCCTCCATGCCGGGCTCCCGGAGGTGCACGTGGAGATCGACGAGCCCGGGCGCGATCACGCACCCGCTCGCGTCGAGCTCGCGGTCGCCCCGCAGGTCCTCACCGACGTCCGCGATCCGTTCGCCTTCGACGAGGACGTCTCCGACCCGCTCACCGGTCGCGTCCACGACGCGGCCGCCTCGGAGCACGATCGACTCAGGCAACCGGGGCCCCGGATCCGAGCAGGGAGTACAAGACGGCCATCCTGACCGCGACGCCGTTGCCGACCTGCTCCGTGATCACCGAGCGCGGTGTCTCCGCGACCTCGGGGGCGATCTCGACGCCACGGTTCATCGGACCCGCGTGCATGACGAGCACGTCGTCGCGCAGCCGCGCGGCACGCTCCACCGTGAGCCCGAAGCGGGTCGTGTACTCGCGCAGCGAGGGGAACAGCATCGCGTCCTGTCGTTCGTGCTGGATCCTCAGCAGGTAGACGACGTCGACCTCGGGGAGCACGGCATCGAGGTCGCACGAGACCCCTGCCGGCCACCCATCGAGTGATTCCGGGAGCATCGTGGGTGGCGCGACGAGCGTCACCTTCGCGCCGAGCGCGGCGAACACCTTCGTGCTGCTGCGAGCGACTCGCGAGTGGCGAACGTCGCCGACGATCGCGACGCGTGCGCCGTCGAGCGAAGGACCCCGGTGGCGGCGGAGCGTGAACGCATCGAGGAGGGCCTGCGTCGGGTGCTCGTGGCGCCCGTCACCGGCGTTCACGACCGCAGCGTCGACCCACGTCGCGATGCGGTGCGGTGCGCCGGCCGACCCATGACGCACGACCATCGCGTCCACGCCCATCGCCTCGATGGTCTGCACCGTGTCGCGAAGGCTCTCGCCCTTCTTGACCGAGGACGTGCCGGCCGAGAACGCCATGGTGTCAGCGGAGAGCCGCTTCGCCGCCGTCTCGAACGACAGGCGCGTGCGCGTGGAGTCCTCGTAGAAGACGCAGGCCACGGTCTTGCCGCGCAGCGCCGGCACCTTCGGGATGTCGCGCTGGGTGACCTCGAGGAACGACTCGGCGAGCTCGCAGAGCTCGTCGACGCCGTCTCGGCCGAGGTCGTCCACGGACAGCAGGTGCTTCATGGGGACTCACCTCCCGCACGTGGCGGTGGGGCGACCGGCATCCCGTCCGCGGGCCCCCAGAGCTCGATCCCGTCCTCCCCGCCGTCGACGTCTGCCAGACGCACGCGCACGTCCTCGGCGGCCTTGGTGGGGAGGTTCTTGCCCACGAAGTCAGCACGGATCGGGAGCTCACGATGACCACGGTCGACGAGCACCGCGAGCTGCACGGCCGGCGGGCGGCCGAGCTCGGTGAGGGCATCGAGCGCGGCGCGCACCGTGCGGCCGGTGAACAGGACGTCGTCGACGAGCACGACCGTGCGGTCGCTCACGTCCACGGGCACCTCGGTGGCGCCGAGCGGCTGCACGGGGCGGAGCCCGATGTCGTCGCGGTAGAAGGCGACGTCGAGCGCCCCGACGGGCACGGCCACGCCCTCGAACGACTCGATGGCGGCGGCCAGGCGCCGGGCGACCGCGACGCCGCGGGTGTAGAGGCCGACGAGCACGAGCGCGCCGGCGCCGTGGTTGCGCTCGACGATCTCGTGGGCGATGCGGGTGTGCGCGCGCCGCAGGTCGTCCGCGGAGAACACCGAGGCCCGGAACACGTTGGGCCCCGAATTGGAAAGGCCGCCCCCAGGGGCGGCCCCAGACTCGACTCGGCTGGTGTCGGGTTGTCCGGCGCGGGCGGCGTCGGGCATCTCGTTCCTCTCCGTAGGGGCCTCACGGGACCCCCTTCACGGTCATGTCCTGTATAGCAGCCGCGTCGGCGCGCGAGCGCGGATCTCGGTTCGACGCCGTGCTCAGTCGGGCATCTCACCGAGGAGCGCTTCGACCAGCTCGCCCTCCAGGTAGGTCAGCCACGAGTACACCGCCAGCACCGGGGCTTGCGGGCTGCCCGGATCGAGGTCGGAGACGTCGGTCTCGTCTCGCACGTCGAGACGGGTGCCCAGCGTGAGACGCGCGTCGTTCAGGACTCCGAGGAACGCCGGCACGTCGTCGGCACCGAGCTCGACGACGACCGCGCCGCGCCGGCCGGCGGAGGCCGTCTCGAGCGCATCGACCACACGCGTGAGCGCGTCGAGTCGATCGCGCAGCAGCTCCGGGTGCACGAGCTCCTGCCACTCCTCCTCGCTCTGCTCCTCGGTCGGATCGAGATACGCCCGCGGGAACAGCCGCCCTCGCGCCTCGTCGTCGCCGCGATCGTCCTCGTACAGCTCGCGCAGCTCGACGGGCAGGGTGCGGAGCAGCTCGTGCTCGGGCTCCGACAGCGACAGCAGCAAGCCCTCGCCCGAGCGCCTGAAGCGCGAGCTCATGGGCACGGATCCTTCACCCCGGGTGCTCCATGGTCGCCCAGAGGCCGTGCGCGTGGAGCCGGGCCACGTCGGCCTCGGCCTTCTCGCGGTTGCCCTCCGAGACCGCGGCCTTGCCCTCGAAGTGCACCTGCTGCATCAATCGCGTGGCCTTCTCCCGCGAGTAGCCGAAGAGCTTCTGGAACACGTACACGACGTATGACATCAGGTTCACGGGGTCGTTCCACACGACGACGATCCACGGGCGGTCGGTGACGACGACGTCGACGACCTCGGGCTCACCGACCTCGGTGGGTGCCACCGGCGCGACCGAGGTGGCCGTCGAGGCGACCGTCGAGGCACTCATGGCCGCAGCTCGGCTCCGATTCGCGAGAGGAGGGCGTTCACGAACCGGCCCGAGTCGCGTGTCGAGTACCGGCCGGCGAGCTCGACCGCCTCGTCGATGACGACGGCGGTCGGCAGCTCGGGCTCCCAGCCCAGCTCGTAGGTGCCGATGCGCAGCAGCGCGCGGTCGACCGCGGGCATCCGGTCGACGGCCCAGCGTTGCGAGAGCTTCCCGAGCAGCGCATCGATCTCGTCGCGGTGCTCGGCGACCCCGGCGACGAGCGTCTGCGCGTAGGGATCGGGGGCGACGGCGAGCTCGGTGACGAGGACGTCGACGTCGACGTCGCGGGCTTCGCTCTCGTAGCAGAGCTCGAGCGCACGTTCTCGCGCCTCGCGCCGCGTGGCCGCCATCAGGCCCGGGCGAGGTAGTCCCCCGAGCGGGTGTCGACCTTCACCGTCTCGCCGGGCTCGATGAAGAGCGGCACCTGGACGACGAGGCCGGTCTCGAGCGTCGCGGGCTTGCGGGCGCCCGAGACGCGGTCGCCCTGCACGCCGGGCTCGGTCTCGGTGACCGTGAGCTCGACCGCAGCGGGCAGCTCGACGCCGACGACGACACCGTCGTACATCGGCAGCACGGCCGAGTCGCCCTCCTTCAGATAGTGCACCGCGTCGCCGAGGTCGCTCGCCTCGACGTGGAGCTGGTCGTAGCTCTCCGAGTCCATGAAGACCAGGCTCGACGAGTCACGGTAGAGGTACTGCATCTCGCGCTTGTCGATGACGGCGAGCGGGACCTTCTCGTCGGCCCGGAACGTCCTCTCCAGCACTGCGCCACTGCGGTAGTTCTTCAGCTTCGTGCGCACGAACGCGCCGCCCTTCCCAGGCTTCACGTGCTGGAACTCGACCACGGTCATGAGCCCTTCGGGGAGGTCGAGGGACATCCCGTTCTTCAGGTCGTTGGTGGACACGCTCATGCGGCCATGCTCTCGATCGACAGGTGCTTGGGGAAGGACGTCAGGGCGTCGCACCCCTCGTCGGTGACGACCACCGTGTCCTCGAGGCGTACGCCGCCGACTCCAGGGAGGTAGACGCCGGGCTCGACCGTCACGACGACACCCGCCTCCAAGGTACCACCGGCCGCCTTCGCCACCCGCGGCGACTCGTGGATCTCGAGCCCGACGCCGTGGCCGGTGCCGTGCGAGAACTCGTCACGCCAGCCGGCGGCATCGATGACGTCGCGGCTGGCCCGGTCGACGTCGGCGCACGCGACACCAGCGCCGACCGCGTCGCGTCCAGCCTGCTGGCTCGCACGCACCACGTCCCACAACCGGCGCGCCTCGGCGCCCGGAGCACCGACGCTGACGGTGCGCGTCATGTCGGAGCAGTACCCGTCGACGAGGCAGCCGAAGTCGATGACGACGAGCTCGCCCGGCTCGATGTTGCGGTCGGACGGGCGCGCGTGCGGCAAGGCACCGTTCGGGCCCGAGGCGACGATCGTGTCGAAGCTCGTGCCCGATGCCCCGCGTTCGCGCATCGCGACCTCCAGTGCCAGCGCGAACTCGCGCTCGGTCGGACCGTCGGCGAGCATCGGCAGGGTCGTCGCAAGGGCGTCGTCGGCGATCGAGCACGCGGCGCCGATGCGTGCGACCTCTCCCGGCTCCTTCACCAGCCGCAGCCCCTCGACGAGATCCTGGGTCGGCACGAGCTCCACGCCGTCGAACGCCGTCGCCCACGCGCGTTGCTGCGCCCAGGAGACGCCGTGCGCCTCGAGGCCGAGGCGCCCGATCGATGCCACGAGCTCGGACAGCCGGGCCGGCTGCTCGGCGTGACTGGCGATCACGATGTCGGCGCCGACGCCGGCCGCCTCGACCTGCTCGTGGGCCTGAGTGTCGTATCGGCCGTCGGTGAGCAGCACGACGGCGTCGGCCGTCACCAGGACGTTCCCCGCGGATCCCGTGAATCCGGTGAGGTACCGCACGTTCGGGAGCCGCGTGACGAGCAGCGCATCGCACGCCGCACGCTCGAGCTCGCCGCGAAGCCGAACCGGCCGGGCCCCGACGTCCATCGGAGGCAGGAGCGACATCACGTCGAGGCTCCGCCGAGCCGGGCGATCGCGGCGTCCAGCGCGAGCCGGTAGCCGTCGCGGCCGAAGCCCGCCACCGTCCCGGTCACATACGGCGCCACGACCGAGCGGCGGCGCCACTCCTCGCGCGACGCGGGGTTCGAGAGGTGCAGCTCGATCTTCACACCGTCGAAGGCCGCGAGGGCATCGGCGATCGCGTACGACGAGTGCGTGAACGCCGCCGGGTTGATCACGATGGCGGCGCACCGCCCCCGTGCAGCCTGGATCGCGTCGACGAGGTCGCCTTCGTGATTGGACTGCACGTGCTCGAGGTCGTGGCCCGTGGCCTCGGCCACCGCACGTGCGTCACCGACGCAGTCGTCGAGCGTGTCCGAGCCGTAGATGTCGGGCTCCCGGTCGCCCAGCAGGTTCAGGTTGGGTCCCGACACCAGCAGGATGCGCATGACCGTCAGGCTCCCACCGACGCGAACGCGGCGTCGAGGGCCCGTGCGGGGGGATCGTCGGCGATCTCGAGACCGTCGGGGCCGGGGAGCACGAACGTGAGGCCGCCTCTGGCCTTCTTGTCACGCTTCATCACCTGCAGCAACGCTTCCCGGCTCACGTCGTCGAACACCGACACGGGCAGCCCGAGGCACGCGACGACGCCGTGCACGCGGTCGACGACGTCCAGCCCGACACGTTCGAGCGCATGCGCCAGGTTGGCGGCGAAGACGAGACCGATCCCCACCGCCTCGCCGTGAGCGATCGCATGGTCGCCTGTCGTCTCGAGCGCGTGCGCGAGTGTGTGCCCGTAGTTGAGCACGGCACGCGCGCCCGTGCGCTCCTCGGGGTCGCGCGCGACGACAGCCGCCTTGATGGACGCGCACTGCGCGACGAGCTCACCGAGCACGTCGGGATCGCGTGCCAGGACCCGGTCGGTGTGCAGGCGAAGGAGGTCGACGATGGCGCCGCCTTCGGGCATCAGCGCGTACTTGGCGACCTCGCCGAGACCGCTGCGGAACTCGGATGCGGGCAGTGTGTCGAGCGTCGAGGTGTCGGCGAGGACCGCCACCGGCTGGTGGAACGCGCCGACGAGGTTCTTGCCCTCGGGCAGGTTCACCGCCGTCTTGCCACCGATCGCCGCGTCGACCTGCCCCAGGAGGGTCGTGGGCGCCTGCACGACGTCGATGCCCCGGTGGTACACGGCGGCGGCGAAGCCGGCGGTGTCGCCCACGACCCCGCCGCCGAGCGCGGCGAGCGCATCGCCGCGCAGCACGCCTTCCTGGGCCAGGGACCGGCAGATCGATTCCACGGTCGCGAGCGACTTCGCGGCCTCGCCGTCGCCGATCGTGATGACGAGCGCATCACCCGCCGCGGCGGCGAAGCGGGCGCCGAGCGCGTCGCGGATGCGTTGCTGGGTCACGACCACGACGCGCCGGTATCGGCTGCGCACGGCGTCGAGCGCGGCGAGTGCACCGTTCCCGACGAGGATCTCGTAGGACGGGTCGAGTCCGACGGTCACGCGACGCACGCGGCCACCTCCTCGAGCACCCGCTCGGTGACCCCATCGGCGTCGAGCGCGTCGGTGTCGACGATCACGTCGGCTGCGGCCTCGTAGCTCGCCGCACGGGCCAGCGCGAGACGCTCGAGCGTCTCGACCGGCACGCCTCCCGCCAGGAGCGGCCGCTCGTCACCGTCACCGATGCGCGCTGCGAGCTGGGGCGCGCTCGCGCGCAGCCAGACGACGACGCCGGTCCGCGAGAGCGCGCGGCGGTTGGCGGCGTCGGTCACGGCACCGCCCCCGCACGCGATGACGAGCGGCGTCGGCGACGCGCACGCGTCGGCGATCGCGCGCCGCTCGAGCTCACGGAAGGTCGCCTCGCCCGACTCGGTGAAGATCTCGGGGATCGTGCGGCCTCCGGTCGCCTCGACCAGCTCGTCGGTGTCGACGAACGGCCGCTCGAGCCGTGCGGCGAGCCGAGGTCCGACCGTCGACTTCCCGGCGCCCATCAGGCCGACCAGGGTGACGTGGCGGGCCCCGATCGCATCGCCCAGCGGCGACGGGCTCATCCGAGCGACACGAGGTAGGCGTCGTGGTTGCGCACGAGCTCGGTCACGGAGTCGCCACCGAACTTCCGCAACGCCTCGTCGGCGAGCACGAGCGCAACCATCGTCTCCGCGACCACGCCGGCGGCCGGCACGGCCGTCACGTCGGTCCGTTCCTTGAACGAGACCGTCTCCTCTTTGGTCTCGACATCGACCGTTCGCAGGACGGGCCGGTTCAGCGTCGCGAGCGGCTTCATCGCGGCACGCGCGACCAAGAGGTCACCGGTCGTCATCCCGCCCTCAGTGCCTCCCGCGCGGGTCGACTCGCGCGAGTAGCCGGTGTCGTCGTCCCAAAGGATCTCGTCGTGGGCGTCGCTGCCCCGACGGGTCGCGACGTCGAAGCCGTCGCCCATCTCGACGCCCTTCATCGCCTGGATGCTCATGAGGGCTTGCGCGAGACGGCCGTCGATGCGGCGGTCCCAGTGGACGTGCGATCCGAGCCCCGGCGGGACGCCGTAGCCGAGGATCTCGACCACGCCGCCGAGCGAATCACCATCCTTCGCCGCGGCCTCGACGGCCGCGATCATCGCCGCTTCGGCATCGGGATCGAAGCACCGCACCGGTGAGGCGTCGACCGCGTCGACATCGGTTGGCTTCGGGCGTCGGTCGACATCGGCGCGCACGTCACCGAGGGACAGGACGTGGCTCAGCACGCTCACGCCGAGCTGGGCGAGCAGCTGCTTCGCCACCGCGCCGGCTGCGACGCGCGCGGCCGTCTCACGGGCGCTCGCGCGCTCGAGCACGTCGCGAGCGTCGTCGAAGCCGTACTTCTGCATCCCGACGAGGTCGGCGTGACCAGGACGCGGCTGGCGGAGCGGCTTCTCGGTCGCGCCGGGCGCAGGCGACATCTCCTCCTGCCACTTGGGCCACTCGGTGTTGCGCACGAGGATGGCGACCGGCGAGCCGAGGGTCCGCCCGTGCCGGACACCCCCGAGCAGCTCGAGCTCGTCCTGCTCGAGTCGCATCCGCGGCCCGCGTCCGAACCCGAGGCGTCGCCGGGCGAGCTCACCCGCGATCTGCTCGATCGTGATGGGAAGTCCGGCGGGGAGCCCTTCGACCACGACCACGAGCGCGGGGCCGTGCGACTCACCCGCCGTCAGGAAGCGCAGCACGTGATCCTCTTTCCGGTCCCTCCCAGGTTACCGGCGCCCCTCCCCGGCGCCTCGTCCAATCGAGCGCCCGCGACGGGGTCATGGAAGGAACGCGTCGCCGACGACCACGGCGGTCACCCGCCGGTCACTCCCGCGTCGCGGCCTGCGCCATCGCGGCGCGCGGCGCCTCGTGACCGGTGAGCAGTTCGAAGCTGACGTACGCCTGGTGCACCAACATCCCGAGACCGTTCGCGCACCGAAGGCCACGGGCTCGGGCCTGCGCGAGCAGGGGCGTCTCGAGCGGGTGGTACACGGTGTCGTAGACGAAGCAGCCGTCGGCGAGCGACGCGACCGAGAAAGACGGCGGCTCGCCCTGCATGCCCAGAGGCGTCGCGTTCACGACCAGGCCCGCACCGGCCACATCGCGCTCCAACGTCGAGAGGTCGATCGCGCGCGCACCTTCCGCCAGCGTGGCCGCCGACTCGGCGCGCGCGCGGTGACGACCCGCGATCGTCACGCTCGCGCCGGCCTCCACGAGCGCCAGCGCGATGCTGCGGCCGGCCCCACCCGAGCCCACCACCACGGCCGAGACCCCCCGCGGCTCGACGCCCTCGTCGGCCAGGGAGCCCAGGAACCCGGCCCCGTCGGTCGACTCCCCGACCAGGAAGCCGTCTCGGTTGAGCACGAGGTTGACCGCGCCCAGGGCATCGGCGGTCGGTCCGAGTGCGTCGCACACGACCGCGGCATCGGTCTTGTGCGGCATCGTGACGCTGACCCCGGAGATGCCGAGCCCACGAACACCCTCGAGCGCCGTCGTCGTCGCGCCGGCCGGCACGGGAAACGCGACGAAGACCCAGTCGAGCCCCAGCGCCGCGTACCCCGCGTTGTGGATCGCGGGTGACCGGGAGTGGCGTACCGGATCGCCGATGACGCCGGCGACGCGAGTGGCGCCCCCGACGGGGCGCGTCACAACAGGCCCTTCTCCCGCGCTGCCGCGACGTTGCGGTCGTGCTCCTCCAGCGTGGTCGCAAACGCGTGCTTCCCGCTCTCGTCCGCGATCACGTAGTACCGGTAGGGGACGTCGGCTGGTGCCAGCGCGGCGGCAAGCGACGCCTCGGTGACGCTCGCGATCGGCGTCGGCGGCAGGCCGGCGACCTTGTACGTGTTGTACGGGGAGTCGATGTCCTTGTCGGCATTGGTCGGGGGCGGCGGGCAGCCCGAGCCGGTGACCTGCGCGCGCGCGAAGCACAGCGTCGAGTCGATCTGGAGCGGCTGACCGTCGGCGAGGCGGTTGCGGATCACCGCGGAGATCAACGGCGCGTCCTCGGCGAGCTTCGCCTCCGTCTGGATCAGTGACGCGGCGACGATCGTCTCGTACGGGCTCAGGCCCTGGGCGTTGCTCAAGCCGACCTTGTCGGCGATCTCGTCGAAGCGCGCGACGAGGCGCCGGGCGATGCTCTCCTCGCTCTCGTCGGCACCCACGAAGTACGTGTCGGGGAAGAGGAGCCCCTCGAACGACGTCTGACCCGCGGGCAGGTACCTCGACTGGATCGTGCCCGAGCTCAGAGCGGCGAGGAACTTGTCGGCGCTCTTGCCCGGCAGCTTGCCGACGCGCTCGGCGACCTGCTGGACCGTGAGCCCGGGTGGCAGCAGCAGCTCGACGTCGGGCTGTGCCGGCGGCCCTTCGTCGAGAACGCTGATCGCGCCGCGGATGCCCTGCCCCTCGCGCAGCTCGTACGTGCCCGTCTCGAACGGGCCGGCGCCGGTGACCGTCGACCACAGCTTGAACGCGAGCGCGGAGTCGATCACGCCGGCATCGGCGAGCGCGTCCGCGACGTCACTGGTGCCCATGCCACTCTCGATCTCGACCTCGACCTTCGGGCCTTCGGTGCCCGCCCGGAGCTGGTATCCGAACCAACCCAGTGCGAGCACGAACGGCAGCGCGATGAGTCCCAGCACGAGGAGGATCCGCAGGCCGCGGCGCCGACCGCGGCGACGGCCGCGACGCGGGGCGCCTCTTCCCTCGGGGCCGCTCCCGCGGCCACCTCCCGAGCCGCGCCCCGCTGCTGATACTCGCGCCCCGGATCCGGAGCCGCTCGTCGCGGCGTCGCCGGTCGGGACGCGCGCGATCGGCTGCGTGGCGTCGTCCGAGGGCCCCGCGGCGCCGCGCCTCGGCGCGCGCGCCGGTGTGCCGGAGC
>Ga0315534_1001607_pt1 | contig 15545 bp, 15 predicted proteins | sample SalMarSW160240MG_FD_203094 | JGI IMG/M metagenome (GOLD analysis project Ga0315534, IMG submission 203094) | Salt marsh sediment microbial communities from the Plum Island Ecosystem LTER, Massachusetts, United States - Salt Marsh Sediment SW1602-40 ... | reverse complement strand
CACTCCAACCAAAAAAAAGTCGTTCCAGCGGCCCATCGATTTCATCAGCAGCCAATCCCCATGCCGAGTGGGAAGGCTCAATCACCGAGTTGAAATAATTGGCGGTTGGGTTGTGTGCATCGATCAGACCAAAAATGGTTATGCTGATAATCACGCCGGTTGCTGCTCCTGCGAACGCAACTTTCCACATCCTTACTCCCCGTTGCCAATTGAGCAACAAGAAAAGCAGCACTGCTGGAGCCAGTAGTGCAACACTCATATGGACACCCAGACTCAATCCGCCCAATAGCCCTGCAAGGAATAACAGCTGCGCACTTTTGGAATGGTTCCACCATAACAAGGCAAGGATAATAATGATCAAAAACGCCGCGCCGGCAGTATAGACCTCCGCAATTACTGCTTGTGACCAAAAAGTTGGCGAGATAGCCAGCGCTACGGCGCCGATAAACGACAACGCCCGATAATTTACCAGCAATCTGCCCGCAAGATATACACCTGCAACTGTCAATGAACCCATCAAAGCCGAAAAGAGATTGACGCGGTAGGCAACATCTCCCAGCGGCAGGTATGTCGCCAGCTTCGCGAGCACCAGATAGACCGGATAACCGGTTGGATGGGTATGCCCCAGTAAATAAGCCAGTGTTTGGAATTCACCACTATCACCGTGAAGCAGGCCAGGTGTCAATGTCCGAATGTAGAGTGTAACCCCAGCAAGGAAACAAATTACTGTGAGCAAGGCATCATAGCGATCAAATCTTTTTAGGGGCATGTCTCCAGCCAGGCATCGAGGTCGCGGTGCTTGAGAATGGTACTGAATCCGAATTCTTTCGATTGGCGGCAAAATTCTTGGAAATCGCCGGGCAGGTCTGTATATTCAGCGGAGAAGACGGGTTTCCCGGCATCGATGTAGGGCTTTATCTCATCAGCCCAATCGTAGTAAAAGGCATCTTCAGTGATCGCAAAATCATAGATATCCACTAAATCTTTGGTCTGGTCGGGAGCATTTTTCTGACCAATGGCCAGGCCGCGATTGTGCGCTTCTTTGGCCAGCCAGAGAGCATAACGCAATTGATCTGCATAGGTCAGTGGAAAACCGGTATCGTTGTCCCAGATTTGCATGTTGTCCGGTTCTACGGCATCGAATCCTTTGGATGCACATTCGTCCAATCGGGCCAGCATGATTGGGGCCAGTAAGTCGATACGGCGAATATCCAGCCATTTTTCACCGCTCCAGCCTTCATAATCTTTTCCCAAAACCTGATCCGGGAATTGATCTGCATCAGTGCGCCAGTTTTCATAAGAACCTACACTTATGTAGCAGATGACCATCGTCCCTCTGTTGTGATAGTAGTCCACAACAGATAGGCCAACGTCAAGATCGATGTCAATCACATCCGTTTGCAGGTCGAGATCGAGCTTGCCGGTTAATTGCCACTGCCAAGTGAGCCCCGCGGAGGGATGCCACCAGTCATTACCAGAGGTTGGAGATGATACTTCGGGCACAGATTCAGATTCTGGAATACTCGGAGTGGAATCGGCGTTGTTTGAAGTGCAAGCCGCTAGTCCAACGTTCAACATGAGAATCAGTTTCCAAAATCGGCCAGGAGCAGAAAATGATCGCATTTTCTTAAACCTCATGCTGTTTGAACTGCGGCAGGAAGTCCTTGTGCTGAGCGAATAGTTCATTCGTCATCTGACGAATTTCGGCCAGGGAGAGAACGGCAGCCGTAAGCGGGTCGTGGGCAATCGCGCGGTAAACAAGCGCGGGATCACCCGTTAGGGAGGCTTGAATCGCCATCTCTTCAATGCCGCTGGAAAGTTGTGTGAGCAGGGCTGTTTCGGGTGGCAGCGCGCCAACGTGGATGGGGTGGAAGCCGGCGCGATCAACTACGACAGGTACTTCTACACAAGCCCTTTCGGGCAGATTAGTGATGATGCCTGTATTCTGCACATTGCCGTTGAATGTAAAGGAGCTCCCGCCAACCAGCGCATTGATGATGTAGGCAGCGTATTCGTGGCCACGTTCAAGATCTTCGGGAGTGAGTGGTCGTTCTACCGCCTCTTTGACTTGATCTTTCCAGGTGGCTTCATTGTGTTGGTATGTCTTGAGGATATAGGCATACTCACCGGGATTCCAGTTTGTGCCATGAGTGCAATATTTTTCAATAAGGTCGGGACGTTTACGAAACCACCAATTGTATTCGGAGTTATGTCCGCTCGATTCGGTGACGTATTTACCGAGAGCGAGATACATTTCGTTGCGGACAGGTTCCGCGTTATATATTTCCGGCCGCTCGGTGATAGCTTTGTGGATAAGTGGGTTGGCATCTTCGCCATTCCACTCGTATTTGAGATACCAGGCTTGATGATTGATCCCGGCGCATAGATAATCGATCTCATCGTAAGGTGCGCCGATCCAATCGGCCAGCATCATGGCGGTGCCTTGCACCGAGTGGCACAATCCCGTCACTTTGATGAAGGTCTGTTTTTGGAGGGCGGAGACGAGCATTGCCATTGGATTGGTGTAGTTAAGCAGGATTGCCTTGGGGCAATGTTTCTCCATATCGCGGACGATGTCCAGCATCGGATTGATGGTGCGCAGGAAACGGAAGATGCCGCTTGGTCCGCGCGTATCGCCCACGTTGATATCTACACCGAATTTCTTGGGGATTTCGATATCGTACCGCCAGACTTCAGTGCTGCCAGCAAGAATCGTGGTGAGGACTACATCCGCGTCTTTGAGCGCTTCAACGCGGTCCAAAGTTGCTTCCACGTTTGCGGGGTGGTTTCCAACCTCCACCAATTTCTTCACCCTCTTCTCTGCCCATTCGAGGCGCTCAGCATCAATGTCCATCAAGGAAATGGTGGAGTCCTGCAGACGAGGAAAGGTGAGAATGTCGCGCACGAGTTCAAATGTGAAGTCAAGGCTACCTGCCCCAATAAAGGTGATTTTGGTCATTTTGATTTACCCTTTCATACCACTCAAAGTGATACCTTCGACAATCCAGCGTTGGACAAGTAAAAAGACAAACAGGACTGGGAGGATAACTAAAACAGAGGCGGCCATCGTTAGATTCGTCTTGTCAACCATTTGATTTGAGAACCAGGTCAGGATAATGGGTAGGGTACGGACGTTCTTCTCGGTCAACACGATCAGCGGCCAGAGATAGGCATTCCAGTTGAACATAAAGGTCAACATGCCAAAGGTAGCCAGTGCAGGTCCCAGTTGTGGCAAGACAACGCGACCATAGATTTGGAACTCACTCGCGCCATCAACGCGGGCTGCGTCAAGCAATTCATTTGGGATGGAATGAGCGAACTGCCGGAAAAGGAAAATACCAAAGGCATCAATACCGGCAGGAATGATCAGCGCCAAGAGATTATTGATTAATCCCAATTTGGCCAGAATGAGGTAGCCGGGGATCATGGTTATTTGTTGAGGAATCATCATTAGCGACAGTATGAACCAGAAAAGCGCCCTCTTACCTTTGAAATCAAACTTGGCGAAGATATATCCAAATAACGAACTGGTAAACAGCACCTGTACGACATTTGCAAGTGCGACGATCGCCGAGTTACGGTAGAAAATCCCCAGTGGAAGATCTTCATCCGTTAGTACTTTATCGTAATTATCGAGAGTGAACTCCTCTGGAAAGAGCGTAGGCGGAATTTGGCGCACTTCTCTGAGGGTCTTGAATGAACTCAGAATCATCCAGACAAAGGGGAGCAAAGAAATCAGGCTGCCAAACGTGAGAAAGATATAGGCGAAGTTGAAACGGAATTTACGCCGATGTCGGGGAATGGAGGTGGTGGTCATTTTAATACTCCCATTCTGTGCGCAGCAGGCGTGTTTGCACGAGCGATACGCTGATTACCAGCAGGAACATCACAATTGAGACTGCGGCCGCCCATCCCATTTTTTGGTAACGGAAAGCATAATTATATATATTTAGTAGCAGTACCTGGGTTTGATCATTTGGGCCACCATCTGTCATAACCTGAATAATGTCAAAAACCTGGAAAGCCGATATCATCGTTAAAACGACTGCAAGCATAATTGTCGGACTCATGAGTGGGACGATGATACGCGTGAACATCTGCCACCGATTCGCACCATCGATTTTTGCTGCGTCCTTGATATTATCTGGGATTGCTTGTAACGCAGCGATGAAAATAACCATGTTATAGCCCAGATCTTGCCAAATATAAGCAATAACAATTGCAAACAATGCGATGGGAATACCCCCGATTACTATATTGGGATCACCGAGCCAATTAATGCCTATCAGTTTTCCAGCGAATTTTCCAATAATCGCATTCAACAAGCCTCTCTGGGGATGGAAAATAAATCCCCACATGATTGCCACTCCGACCGAAGGTGCCAATACTGGAAGGAAGAATATCGTTCGAAATAGGCCCCGGAGCCGCTTGTGTACCGATTCAATCATAAAAGCGAGTGGCAACGTGACTAGCATATTGAGTGGCACAACCAGGGCAGCGAAAACAATCGTCATCTTAATGCCAATATGAAATTGTTGGACCTCCAGTGCGGCCCCTGACGAGAAGTCCATCATATTTTGAAAGTGTTGTAAGCCAACGAACGGGTTGCCTCCTCCAAAGCCCAGGAATCCACCAGCCCGTCGAGGACTATAGTCAAAGAAGGCCAGCGCCAACCCCCACACTAAAGGAAAAAGGGTCCAAAAAGCCATGTATAAGACCAGCGGAGAAATTGTGCCTGCAAGGAATCGCTTCTTCGCTGCGTCTCGCCCGCGAAAGGCGCGTCGCCAGAAAAATCGAACTGATTTGGTCATGGGTGTCTCCAGCCATCACTCTCCTCCCCTCTCCTCTTATCCCAGGCGGGATTCTTACGAGGAGAGGGGCCAGGGGAGAAGAGTGTGGACTTCATTTATTCGAAGGAACCTCGCACCGAACTTTCCATGGTTTGCAGTGTTTCTTCAGCAGTCGCATTACCCTGCAAGAAGTTCAGGACCTCAGGATAGGCAACCTCGTACCAGACAAAGTCTCGATCCGGGAATTGGCCTTCGAACTCACCATACTCCAGAATACCCAAGAAGGGTTCAAAGTATGGGAATTCACTCACCAATGAATCCGCATTGGCGCCGGTAATGTTTTCTGCCAGAGCTGGCAAGGTCCCGGAAGCCAGGTTCCATTCAACTGCATTATCCATATCCAACGTGACAAATTTAACGAAATCCCAGGCTGCTTCCTGCACTTCGCTGTTGGCTGAGACTGTCAGACCCCAACCCGAAGCTGCCGCAAAGGTCGGCTCCGCACCAGCACTGGGTAAAAGCGCGTAGATCGTTGTAGCGGCTACATCTTCGTAATCACCGCTGTATTCGGGGATCGCCCATGGGCCGATCAATCCCATAGCGCTGGATTCCGCAAAGTATGAGTCGCCGACCCAGTTTTCATCATCGTTGAAGAGAATCGGATCGTCCAGGCCTTCGTCCACCAGGCGCTGCATCAGTTCGAGCGTTGCGAGGCCCGCAGGGGTGTTGACGGTATAAATCCCGTCGGTCAGGTATTCTTCGCCGTTCTGCAGGTAAACAGAGTGGAACATGGTCGCGAGACCGTCCGAAGAAGTAAAGTTAAGACCCGCGCGAGTCATCACGCCATCCTGGACGACGGCCATCTTCTTCCCATCTTCAATGACCTCATCCCAGTCCGCCCAACCGTCCATATAATTCGTCGCGCCAACCTCTTCTGCAATTGTGGTGTTGAAAAGGACCGCGCCGTACTCGATGTTGTATTCTTGCGGTACACCGTACAACTTGTCGCCACAAATGTAGCCGCCAATTGGTGCGCCCAAAATTTTGGCTTTGGCATCATCCATAGAGATAACGCTGGAGGGCATTTCAGCCAGGTTGCCCCCTTCGACGTAAGAGCAGACCCAGGAACCAAACATTTGCAAAATATCGGCTTCAGTGCCTGCGGGGAGTGCAGTTTGCAGGGTTTGGATGTAAGTATCGTAATCGAATGTTTCAAAAACGATCTCAACATCGGGGTGCATTCCCGTGTACTCTGCTGCCAGCGTCTCATATCCGGCATTGAAGGAGTCGTTCTGGTGCGTCCAAACGCGGATGGTGATCTTCTCGCCAGCAGCAGGTTCTTCGCCACCGGAAGGTTGAGTAGTTTCTGCGCCACCACCACAAGCGCTCAGCGTAAGCGCCGTCAAAACAAACAACATAAACAGTTTCTTCATCTACTTTCTCCTTGACAGTCGAATTGAGTCTGTTTCGCATTTATTAGGATCAATGTATTTTCTCGGATTGAACCTCCTTTATAAATCCAGTTTTACAACCGCCTTCAAGTTGTTGGGACGGTCGGGATTAAACTCTTTCGCGAGTGAACGATAAAATGCCATAAGTTGTAAAACTGGTAGATATAGGACACTGCGCACGCTTTCGGAAACACCTGACCTAAAAGCAACATCAACGCCTGATTCGCCTAACGCTACGATCTTTCCTCCAAGAGCTTTCATCTCGTTAAGAACAGTCATTTCATGCTTGAAATTTGTTTCAGATATCAACCCAACAACGACAGCTTTCTTGTTAACCATGCTCATCGGTCCATGACGAAATTCGAGGAAATGGAAAGGCTCGCTGTGTGTAAGTGTCATCTCTTTCATCTTTAAATTGACTTCGCAGGCCAATCCATAGCGGATTCCACTGCCGAGGAAATAGAATCGGTCAAATGCCAGATTCTCGCCTATTTGACGGGCAGCAGATTCAAAGTCCTGGATGAGGCGTTCTCCAACTTTCGGTAGAGCGGCCATAGAATCCAATAAATCCCTTCGGCCGGCCATCTGTGCGCTGAACGCCGTCGCCGCGACATAATTGGATGCGAATGATCGGGTTTGCGCGACGGATTCTTCCTGCCCTTTGGGAATCAAAATATTTACATCCGCAAATCGGGAAAGCGCCTCATCATAATTACTGATGACAACCACTTCCCCGCGCTTCTCTTGCTTGAATTTTTCAACGGCCTTAACAGTCTCTGTTGTTGTACCCGAGCGACTGATCGCGACCAACAAAGTTTTATTATCTGTGAGAACTGTTTGGGAATTCAAAAACAACTCTCCAGCCGGGACAGCACGTGCCGCTCGACCTGTCAATTCCTGATACAATCCCGCTGCAGCTAATGAAAGATAGTAGGTTGATCCACAACCTGTGAAGATGACCTCACAATAATCTTCAGCCTTCGGAAAGGTCGCCGCACTTACTACTTCAAAAGCCTCTACCCATGCCACGGGCTGTGATTTGATCTCTCGATATGTGGCAAACTTTTCAAAAGGCATAATTACTCCATCCCGAAGACACGCTCTGCGTTCTGCGAATAAACTTTCTTCAATACTTCATCAGGTAGAAACAAGCCATACACATTCCAGCGACCCTGCTGCGGAATATCTCCGGTGCTGTAGTTGAAATATTCGTCATCGGTCTCAAGAAAACGATAGATGATCCGATAAGCATCTACATCTGGCCCCATATCAGAGCCAAAAAGGATACGGTCGGCATACTGAACGAAAAAGCGCCGTGTGGTGTACGGTTGTCGCCCCAGTTCACCTATACGCGCGCTTATGTCTATGTAGAAATTCGGGCAACGATCAAGCAGCGAACCCACCCAGGTAAGGTTTTCCGCATAGCATCCCACATGTGCACCGATAAAGATCGTGTTTGGGTGGCGGATCACAAGGTTGGATAGAGACTCCAAAATCCTCATGAACGGCGGAAAAGCTGGGCTGGTCACGGCCCATTCAGGATGCTCCCGCAGTTCTTCCCAGCGCTCATTGATTTCGTCAACTGGATCGAAGAAAGCCACCGGGTCTGCCAGGTGGATCATTACAGGCAAGCCAAGTTCCCCGGCTGTTTCCCAGATTGGGACAAGGCGCGCATCATCCGCTTTGATCAAGTTCTCTATATGATCGCGGACGTGCAAACCAAGTCCTTTCCAGATCTTCAATCCCTGCGCACCGCGTTCTTTCTGGATTCTTAGCCTGCTGGCTGCCCATTCAGGAAATCGGTCTCCCTTATCTTCCCACTGCGACCAATCCACCCCTCCAAAAATGCGGAAGCGTTCTGGCGCGATGGCCTTGAAATAATCCAAGTGATGATTGAGAATTTCTTCTCCCCAGCCTCCATCCAAATCCACGTAATGAATCACCCCTGCTTCATCAAGTAGATCCAACAACTCACTCACTGGTTTTTTGTCCCATCCACCGCCAAAGGGATCACCGAGATGATTGTGTGCATCGATAACAGGGAATCGTGGCTTTTCCACTTGAGTGGACCTGGTGACAAGCTGGCTTTTAGGTCGAAACTTGGTCAGTAACATGACACATTCGCTTATGCAACAATCACATTAATTCCTTGCGCACGCAGAGATTCGATGAAAGCAGCATCTGTTTTATCGTCAGTTACAAGAATGCGCATGGCTGCAAGGGGGGCCAAATAGGCAGTAGAAATTACGCCGCACTTGGTGTGATCGGCCACGATGATCGTTTCACGTCCGGCACCAAGGATGGCACGATCCGTTAGAGTTTCAGGCAAGTAGTCATTCGTCAGTCCCTGTTCCAGGCTGATTGCGCGCGTTCCGATAACGACCTTGTCGGCCCGCAGTTCAGCTAGCGCCTGTTCCGCAATATGGCCGATAAATGACAATTCACTATCACGTAATACACCACCCAGAGCAATCAATGAGATATTTTCTTTCTCCGACATCAAATTGATTATGGGTAGTGAATTGGTAATTACAGTAATCGTGCGCGTTACAAGATTTTGAGCTACCTGTAAAACGGTGGTGCCTGATCCAAGAAAAACCGTTTCCCCCTCCTGAATCAAAGCTGCGGTTGCGCGACCGATGCGTTCTTTCTCAACTTCTTGTTCGTTACTTCGACGCAAAATGGGTTCTTCTGGTGTTGCCTGTCGAATCAAAACTGCCCCACCATGCACACGCCGTATGATTCCTTCCCCTGAAAGCGTATCTAAATCACGGCGAGCAGTTGCTTCGCTAATGCTGAACTGTTCGCATATTTGCGATACCGAGAGGCGCCCAGACCTTTCAAGCAAACGGGTTAGTTCTTGTTGGCGTTCGTAACTTGAAAGCGCATTCAAAGCCGTCATATCCAATCACACCCAATCACATTCAATCACGATTATAGACTTTTTTGAACGTTTTTCAAGAGGCAATTTAAGTACACAATATATGTGCACGCATTACAAGAAATAGAAAAGCGAGACCCAAAACTTTCATTTCATATTCGGGTCGGGTCATTCTTGGGGAGAGGTAATGGAATTTACTCGGTGCAGTCGAACGCGATTATGCGCTTGGTGTCATAAATCCTCACAACAAGGCATCGAAGAATTGAGGGATAAACGCCGGCGCGTCCGGCGGACCGTCGAGCGGGGTCACGACGAACACGTAGCCCACGTCATTGTAAACCAAGTACACGCGGCGCGTGGCGCCGACCTGCTCTGGGAACTTGCCAAGAAAGACTTTTTATACAACCTACATTTCCGTATCGAACCTGGTTTATGGTTCTGTGACCGCAATCATCGTTTTCCTGGCCTGGGCGTATTTGAGCGGTATCATCTTTCTCTTTGGCGCATATTTAAGCGTTTCTTATTATCAATTGAAACAGCAGCCACAGCAAATGCCGGACGAATGATGTCGTTAGGCTACATCGGGTGGAAGTATCAGCGATCCCGAGATCTCCCCCAAGTGGCGGAGAGGCACACTCCCCATCCGATGGATACACTCTGGAAGAGTTCGTTGTAAGATGAACTATAGGACAAATCAAAAGGAGTAAAAAATGAACCCGTTTATCTCTTTCATGGCTTCGAGGAATGGTCGTAATGTACGCATCGTGGCAGGCGCTGTTCTGGTCATATTGGGCTTTTTTGTCATCGCCGACACCACAACCGGAATCATCGTGATGCTCATTGGATTAGTGCCTCTCGCTGCTGGCATATTTGATTTCTGCGTGCTCGCACCGCTCTTCGGTGCTCCATTTAAAGGCTCCGAGATCCGCGCCGGCAAATAACCTGATCGTTAACGATCCAAAATATTCGACCAACAAGACAAGCGCTTAATGGCGCGCTTGCATTAATTCATTTGGAGATTACCCCCCAAAGTGGCATAAACGTACACTCCCCGGTGGATGAATGTGTCTAGGAGTGTTCGCTGCAGGATCCGTAAAGCAGTGTTATTTCTAATCTCAGTAGAGGAGATGTCATCATGTTTCCCATTGGCGACGATGATAGTGCTCGAAGAACATTCCCACTGATCACCTATGCCTTAATAGCCTTGAATGTCTTATTTTTCCTGGTCGAATTGGGCGGCGGTGACGCTTTTATTATTAAGTGGGCCTTTGTCCCCAGCCGCTTTCTAGCCAATCCCGGCGCTGACATTCTTACCCTCTTCACGTCTATGTTCATGCATGCTGGATGGGTCCACCTGGGAGGAAATATGCTTTATTTATGGATCTTCGGCGACAATGTCGAAGACCGTTTTGGGCACATCAAGTACGTAATCTTCTATTTGCTCTGTGGGCTTGCAGCAACACTTGCCCAACTGGTTTTCAATGTAGGCTCAAACTTACCGAATTTGGGAGCCTCGGGGGCGATTGCTGGGGTGTTGGGTGCTTATATTTTGCTTTTCCCGCAGGGAAGAGTCAGAGTATTGCAAGGTCGACAGGTAATCCAAGTACCTGCGCTAATCGTTATTGGACTCTGGATCGTCCTGCAATTTTTTAGCGGCATCGGTTCGATTGCCAATACAGCGGACACCGGCGGAGTGGCTTTTATGGCACACATTGGCGGATTTATCGCAGGGTTTGTGCTGACCTTTTTATTTAGAGGAAAAGCGGCACCACAGCTGGCAGGTTAAACCACCTATCCAAAGCCTCCCCCCCAAGTGGCGGAGATCAACACTCCCCGGTCGATGGATGCGGCTGGGGAGTGTTGATTGTAGAATAACAGAAGAACACTATACGCCTACACGGTTTTCACGTCTGTTATGGCTCATAGATTCAACACGTCGATCCGATTGATAAATACAGAGGTAAGAGATGAAGAAAAAACTGTTCGTTTTCGTTTTATTGGCTACCCTGCTTGGCGTAGCCGCGGGTTGTGCTCCCGGCACAGTCGCACAAATAAATACGCCTGTCCCAAATTCAAAAACCGGCACGCCTGTTCCGAATGGTCAAATCAACGTGCCTGGGGTAAGTATACAAGTCTATGCACCAGGTCCGAATCCAATGGTCAATACGCCCGACCAGTACGGTAGTCCGGCCGGTATCTGGATGGGATTATGGAATGGGATCATTTCGCCGGTAACATTAATACTTGCATTCCTTCACAAGGATGCGTGGATGTACGAGGTGCATAACGATGGGAACCCATATAACCTTGGTTTCTTCCTCGGGGTTTTACTCGTCCCGTTTGTTTTGGGCCTCCTGTTAGGTCGACGCCGATAATCAATCCGTGTGTATCAATCAAGGCTGTAAATAGGTGAGCAGTTCTTCCAATAGCATTTTCATAAGTCAAAAAGGAGACTTATCATGAATCCAACATATCTAATCATCGCTGTTGTTCTGGTCCTGGTAATCATTGGCGCCATATTAGCGCCGATTTTTGCCCGCCGTAAACGTTCAGAGCGGTTCCAAAATAAATTTGGGTCTGAGTATGATCGCACCGTGGAGAATGCGGGGAGCGAGAAGGAAGCACAAACGGAGCTGGAAGAACGACAGAAGCATGTTGATACTTTGCAGATTCGTACACTTTCCGAACCCGAACGCCAGCGATATCAGGCTGAATGGACTGCAATCCAAGCCAAATTTGTCGACCAACCAGGACAGGCAAATGTAGAGGCCGACCACCTGATCATGGAGGTCATGCAGCATCGTAACTATCCAGTATCTGATTTTGAACAGCGGGCGGCCGATATCTCAGTCCAGTATCCAGCTTTGGTAAGTAATTATCGTGCTGCGCGCGCGATCGCGCTCAAAAACGAGAACCGCCAGGCAAGAACCGAAGAATTAAGGCAGTCAATGATCTATTATCGATCTCTGTTTGATGAACTCCTCAAAACAGAGACGGTTCCTCCAGAAAAGAAATAGGGATACAAATCACCTTCTCAGCTCTCCTCCCCAAGTGGCGGAAAGCAATACTCCCCGGTCGAAGGATGCGGCTGGGGAGTTGAGTTTTCTATAATGAAAATAGCAAAGATATGTAACTACTCAGGCCGATAATGAAATGAACGCAGGTAGATAAGGTTTGCCCACAAGCGCCAATCGCAGAACATCCAGAACACATTGTTCGTTCTTGCGTGCGCGGTGGAGATATAATCACGGACCCGGCAGAAAGCATCCGCGCGCCTTCCATAATGCGGAAGCAGCCGGACGGCAATATGCGTGTGGTGCTATAAGGATAAACAAGAGGGCATCTAAGGATTGAGGGACAAACGCCGGTGGGTCTCAGCCAATTCGCATTGAGTTATACCAATCCGGCTGAATCTCGGGGGCGGTACTCCTAAGTTATATCGACGGGCTCAAGCGATTGGTTGGGCAGCACTTAGCTGTCGATGTGTAGACCTTGAGAATCCAAAGACCTCACATTCTCAAAACAGTCATTGCTTTTCCGCAGTCTTCTTGTTTAATGTAGAGAATAACGCCATAACCTGCATTTATATCGGCAATTCCACATGCCTCGTCCACTTGAATTCCGGCCTGAGATAATTTTTTATAGATATCTGCCAGAGCCCCCGCCTTTTCATCACCCTTAATTAATAAGGCAAAGTAAGGGCCATCCAATACTAATCCTGACTTTTCAGCTCCAGAAATCATCTTGGAGTTGTCTTTCGCAAAGAGAGTGAATTGTGTCTGGTTGGTTTTCACTGGAATGGCTTTAAAAGCATGGAAGTCAACACCAGCACCGGCAATTGTTGAAAGCAATTGTGAGGCATGGGTAATGCGACCCTCGACCGTTATGTTGTAGGATTCCACTTGCAAAATATCAAGAGCCATAGATTCTCCTTGTGAAAAGGAATATTCGTAGTCGAATTCCTTTCAACTTTTACTTACACCATCGCAATCAAGAAGGAAGTCGCGTAGTGAATTCCTTCTTATCCTCAGCGCATATCTGCTGAATGATGTTTCGACCCGACATCGCCACGATCTGCAAACCTCCCCCCGGCTCGACCCACTGCCCGGTCATATAAAAGTCTTTTAAACCGGGCAAGGTGTTACGCATCCCAATAATCTTCATGGGTAAAGTCTCTTTCGTCAGAAGCCAACCGCAAATCGATCCTCGCCAGTTGCCGGAGTATCTTTCGAAGCTTAATGGGGTGGCGACATCGATGAGTTCAATATCGTTCTTAATGCCCGGAGAGATTTCCTCCAGGAGATCGATCAACATATCTGCTTCCTGAATTTGTTCGTGATCATAGATGGTCCTTCCGTAAATACGCTGCCAGTAATCATAATCAGTGTCCAACGTCAAGACGATGGCCGACCTGCCATCTGGCGCCATAGAAGGATCAAAGCAATAGTGTCTGATCCCTATTCTGGGATGTTCCTGGCCAGCGATGACTCTGGGTCGATCCAGCAGATAATTCACCAAATGGGGTTCGGAGGAAAGGTCCCGTTTCACGCCCAGTGACACTTGAAGTTGCGAGGAGATCGGCAGGTGACCGTCGTAGAGTTTCCTTATCTTACGACTGCCGTATTCGCCGCGCAGCATATTGAAAATTGTCCCGCGTCCGTCACAGGCGGAGATGACGCGGCGGGAGCGATATTCTTCGTTATTATAGAGTCGCACCCCGATGGCTCGATCGTTCTCCACCAGAATACGCTCCACTTGTGCCCGGTATTGAATCTCACCACCAAGTTCGAGATAACGCTTCTCGATGGCACGGGCGAATTCGAGCGACCCCCCTTCGGGAAAACCAGCATTCTCCTCATTCGCGCATGCCAGGAACGACATCCCGATCATCACCGGGATGCTGGGCCAGGCGAACATAAAGGGTACAGCGCGCCGCAAGAACGGATCTTTGAAGCGTCGTGCGAAGCTCTCCGCGGAGACCCATCCCCACTTGGCCAATAGACCAGAAAAGGGCAGCATATCCGCCCCAAGTTTGGCCCAGTCGGTCAGACCCATCAACGCTTTGGGTTTCTGCTGCAATCGGGTCAGATCGAAACCCGAGAATGCTCGTATACCATTGCAGAGTTGTTTGATCAGCTTGTGATCGGTGGGCGATAGCTCAAGCAGATGATCCTCCAATCGATCGGGATCGCTGTAAACAACAAGCCTCTTCCCATCCATTGCGCTGATGTGCATAAATTCTTTATGGTGGAAAAATGTACGGTTTTGAACGGCGCCCAGTTCCTTCCAAAGCTCATTGTAGGGTTTCCCTGGTCCAGATCCGAAGAGGTAATAAATGCAGCCGTCGAAAGTGTATCCTTTTCGCTGCCAGGCGGTACACAACCCTCCCGGCAGATGATGCATTTCGAATATCTTCGTCCTATAACCGTTCATCTGGGCATAGCAGCCGGCAGCCATCCCGGCAATGCCTGCGCCGATAATGATGATGTCGTTGGATGTCTTCGTCATGAGGGATTCATCTTGTTTAGGATCTGATAACTTTTATTGTAACGATCTTCCCAAATTATTGGGATATTGGGAGCATGAGTCGCTATTTTTAGCCCTGGTTTTGTCTCACAAGCTCTCGACAAGCGTTTATGTTATTCAGTTATAACCATTTTGTCCCACCAAATATCGCAAAGATGGAATACTTATAAAAGCAGTCTACATTTGTGAATCCTATCTTCTGGAGTAATTCTAACTGCTCAAAAAGTCCACTCGGTTGATTTTCCTCTTTTTCGACATATACCTCAGGTAAGTTGTCGTATTTCTTTGGTTCTTTTGAATCGATCGCGATTTGTTTTTGAACCATCCAATTACGCCAGAGGTTAAATGCCAATTGTTCACATGTTTTGGTAGGAGGCCTGACCGTATCGATATTAATAAACAAACCGCCCTCTTTTAATCTGTTAAATATCGATCGAAACAGTTTTTCCTTATCCGAAAAAGGTAAATGATGGATGGCGTTGGATGAATAAATAAAGTCATATTTTTGATTGTCAACATGCCTGATATATTCTTCAAAAGTCAGTAGCAAGTACTTGAATTTCTTATCATGAAAGATCTTCTTTGCTTCCTCAATCATTTTTGCATTTCCATCAAGCAATGTGAAATGATTGTTCGGAAAAACACGCTGGATTCCATAACTTGTATACCCATTTCCTGCACCTAATTCCAATAAATCCAGACCTTGTTTGTTCTCAAATGTATAGTTGAAAAGTTGAATTAAAATATTTCTTAACGTATTTCGTTCAATGATAAATTCATCTGCACCATCTAAATACATGGTAACTTGAGCATTTTCTTTATCCGAGATCCACGTATTATCTGTCACGAAAAAATCTCCTCCGTATCCGAAATCGACGAACCTACATCCACGGATTG
>Ga0315534_1001603_pt1 | contig 15556 bp, 9 predicted proteins | sample SalMarSW160240MG_FD_203094 | JGI IMG/M metagenome (GOLD analysis project Ga0315534, IMG submission 203094) | Salt marsh sediment microbial communities from the Plum Island Ecosystem LTER, Massachusetts, United States - Salt Marsh Sediment SW1602-40 ... | reverse complement strand
GGCTTCGATCGGTGCCCGGCCCGTGAAGTGCGCCACCGGGTCGTAACCCAACAGGCTCATGTTGGCGACGGCCGACCCCGCGGGCAGATGCGCGGGCACATGCTGCGCTCGACCCACGACACCGGCTGCGGCCAAGGCATCCATGGCCGGCGTGTGCGCTGCTTCCAGCGGGGTCTTTCCGCCGAGCGAAGACTGCGGCTCGTCGGCGCAACCGTCGGGAATCACTATCGCAAATTTCATTGTTGTCGGTTTCCGCTGCGGACACCAATTGCTGCGTGGTTATTCCCAGATCTTCATCCGCACGCCGCTGGAATGGACGCTTGGCAGGCGGGCGATTTCACTGCACGCGTCGTTTACGGACCGCTCGCTCGTTTCGTGAGTAATGATCGCCAGCGGAACGTCGGCCCTGCTTGTCCCGTCTTCTTCGTGCTGAATCACCGATGCGATCGAAATCCCGTGCCGGCCGAGGATGCCGGCAATGGCGGCCATCACGCCGGCGCGGTCGGCCGCATGATGCCGCACGTAAAACCGGCCGCGAACCTCTGCCATATCCGCGACTTCCACCGCGCGCTCGCGATCGGACCAGAGCCCCAGACGCTGGAAGGTTATCGGCAGTCGTCCGGTCGCCGTGTCGATCATATCGGCGACGACGGCCGACGCGGTGGGCATTTGTCCGGCACCGAGTCCCTGGAAAAAGACAGGCCCCACGGCATCGCCGACGACATGGATGGCATTGAACGCGCCGCCAACCTGGGCCAGCGGAGAATCGACACGCACGAGCGTCGGACCGACGTGCACTTCCAGCCGCGCTGCGACCTTCCGCGCTACGGCCAACAGCTTGATGCGGTAACCCAGCTCGTGCGCGTAGCGAATGTCGTCGGCCGCTACGCATTCGATACCCACGCGGGCGATGTCCGACCAACCTACACGTACGCCGAATGCCAGATGCGCGAGGATGGCGAGCTTCTGAGCGGCGTCCGTCCCGTCGACGTCCATGGCCGGATCAGACTCCGCATAACCGCGCCCCTGGGCCTCGCGCAGCGCATCGGCGTATTCGGCGCCGCGAGAGTCCATCTCGGAAAGAATGAAATTGCTCGTTCCATTGAGAATTCCATGTAGCGAATGTATCTCGTTGGCCGCAAGGCACTGGCTGAGGTTCGTAACAATGGGGATGCCTCCCGCGACCGACGCCTCGAACGCGATCGAACACCCCGCGCCGCGGGCACGTGCGAAGAGTTCCGGTCCGTGTTCGGCCAGCAGCGCTTTGTTCGCGGTCACCACGTGTTTGCCGTTGTCCAACAGCTCCAGCATGATCTGGCGAGCTGGCTCGATGCCCCCGATCAGCTGCGCGACAATCTTGATTTCGGGATCGGCCGTAATCCGCGCGAGGTCCGTCGTGAGAAGCGAAGCCGGCACGCCGTACAAGCGCGGCTTCAACGGGTCGCGGACGACCACTCGTTCCAAACGCAGTGAGGTCCCCGCGCGACGGCCAATGCGGTCTGCCTGTTCGGTCAGCAACCGGACCACACCGGACCCCACCGTACCCAGTCCCACGACGGCGACCTTGGTCAGATTCATGGAACACGCATGGACGGGCACGATGGAATCAAAAGAACCTGACATCTTAAAATAACCGGCCGCGGCTAAAAAGGGGCCCGCCCACGTCGGACCGGAGACGGGCGGAGCTGGCGGCTGGAAGTGGCGAAGGGCGTGGCCTGGCAAGCCGTTACGACAAAAAAACAGCCCGCCGGCAGAAGGCCCCCAAAAAGTCTCGCCTGCCGCGCCGGATCCCACCGTTTGTTGAGTAAACGACACCATGGCGGAGCGTGGATTCCGAGAAATTTTGCAAATTTTTCAGCTATTGCTGGACAGGATCCCCGTGGCGATTATAATCCAGGGCGATGTGGGTTAATTTCGCGACAAGGTGCGAGTAGCCACTGAGCAAGCTAGTGAGCCTGATCTTCCAGAGCCTCCCGGTGTGGTAGTGCGTTCTCCAGGCTGAACGCGCACGCCGATTTGCGTCCCTCTCTCTCTGAGGCTCTCTCCCGGGATTTGCCGGATCCATGGCACAGCGCGGTTCGTGCTGAACGACCTCCGGTCGTCCCGGCAGAATCACCAGTCGCCGGGTTGCAGAGAGACGATGGTGCGAGGCTTTCCCGAACGACAACCGAATCCCGCGGCCCGACCGATGCTGCGCGGCAGGCTCCCGATTTCTTTGCGGGCAAAACGGCTGCGACACGTCCGGGTGCCGGGACGCTGCATAGAAAGATTTCAACACCACAACATGGTGGACGGAACGAAATCAACGAAATCCGCTGGACCGACTAGCCAGTGCTCCGAATGGACAAAGGATTGAGGGATCCAATGAAAAAAACCTTTTTGGTCGCCGCCCTGTTGCTGGGCATTTTCGCATCCCCGCTTCGCGCCGGGTTGCTGGAAGATGTTCTCAGTTTCGACGGACGAGACAACGTGCTGGAAGATAACAGCCGTGGTCTGCTTCACGATCTCGATCAAGATGGCGACCTCTCTTCGGGCGACGTCGTTACCGGACTGATCCGGATCGACCGACGGAATTCTCCAACTCCGACGCCGTCGATGGACGATCGCAAGCAGTTGATCATTGCCTACTCGTTCGAAGTCGAAGATGTCGCCTCGATCGACAATACGCCATTCTCGTCGATCACCTACGTTCCGGCCTCCTCGGGGACGGGTCTGGATATCAAATCGCTCCTGGGAGATACGCACGAGCCGGCGGGATTTGTGGACTGGGCCAAGGTGTCGCTGGCCGTAATGGAGCGGACGTTCGCGGCGGACGATTCCGCGAACAATCCGGTCAGCAATACGGTCACCGCGGGAGCCGACCTGATCGACGATGTGCTCGGTGACGGATCAGGCTATACGCTCGATGTTCTGGGAGGATTTGACGACGCCGATGACTTTTACCACCAACTGATCACCGGATCGCCGGGCATCGACATTTCCGATATTCGCGACGCCACCGGCGCCGCAACACTGGGGACGCAGAGTGGCGGCTTTTCCGTGCTCTACGACAACTTGGGTGCTGCAAGAGTCTTTCGACAGGTTTCTGCGACGAGCGTCATTAACAACGCGGTTACCCAGCACGATCTGGGCCTGGAAGGCGGACTGTTGCTCGGCAACAACGAGGCCAACTGGGGCTTTGCCGACAAGGCGAACATCCGCCTCAACGTCGTGCCCGAGCCGGCGACGTGGGTCCTGGTGCTGATGGCCGGGTGCGTCGGACTAATGCGGGGGACGCGACGCCGCTCATTGGCTGACCGAGATCGTTGAGGATCTGCGGTTGGGACTGGGGGAGGCGTGCCGTTTCGGGGCCCCCCGGAGGGGCGTCGCTCCGGCCCCGCCGGTTGCGCAACGTGGCGTCCTTCGCGCTGGTCGGCCTCGCCGGCATTAGCTGGACCTTGCTCCTCTCCTTTCTCTTTTTGTTACGGCTCTCCGTTTGTCTGACGGACGAACTGCCGGCGCGGCGCTGCCGGCACATGGGGTTCACCGCTGGCTGCTGTACCGGTGCCGTGTTACGATGAATTCTTCTCGAGCCGGCGTCCCGTTCGTGGTTATCTGTCGCCAGTGTGAAGCTCTGTAATGAAGTTTGAACGCCTGGGACCCTATCGCATCGTACGCCGCATTGGGCGAGGCGGTATGGGCACCGTCTACGAGGGTGTGGACGATCAGTCGGGGCAAACGGCCGCGATTAAAGTGCTCTCGGTGCATCTAGCGGACGACGAAGGGTTTCGAGAGAGATTCGAAGCGGAAATCGAATCGCTCAAAAAGCTGCGGCATCCGAATATTGTTCGCCTTTACGGCTACGGCGAACAAGACGGCCATCTGTTCTATTCCATGGAGCTGGTGGACGGAATCACGCTTGAGGAAGCACTGCGATCCGGAACGTCGTTCAGCTGGCGGGAGGTTTTGCAGATTGGCATCGACGTGTCCAAAGCCCTCAAGCACGCGCACGATCACGGCGTCATTCATCGGGACATCAAGCCAGCCAATCTCTTGCAGGCGTCTGACGGCACGATCAAGCTTTCGGACTTCGGAGTGGCTCGTATTTTCGGCGGCAACCAGTTGACACAGGCAGGCGGGGTTCTGGGGACTGCGGAGTACATGTCCCCGGAGCAGGCCAGCGCGAGCAGCGTCGATCACCGCTGCGACCAATACAGCCTGGGAGGCGTGTTGTACGCGCTGCTGGCCCGTCGTCCTCCGTTCCGCGCCAGCGGCGTGCCCGAACTTATATCGCTTCAGCGTTTCGCCCAGCCAGAGCCCGTACGTCGATTCGCGCCGGAGACGCCCGCGGAACTGGAGCGGATTGTCACGCAACTGTTGGAAAAGGATCGCGGCAGACGATTTCGCAACGCGCAGGTGTTGGCCCGCCGCCTGGAAGCGACGGCAAGGGCCCTGTCTCGTGCTCGGCACGAAGATCCACAGCAGCAGGAGGCATCGGGCGAAGGTGCGGACGATCACCGTTCGATTTCCGTGGCGGAGACCCGGCTGGCGACCGAAGAGAGCTGTTCCCGCGAGGCCGGCCCGAGCGAAGCGCCGGGCAGTATCGTCCAGCGCCATGTCCCGGAGTCCGGCGCTCCGGCCCTTGCGGATTCCGAGCCGTTCGCGCCGCCCGAGCCGGCGCGCTTTACGGCGGTCGACTCGCCATCTCGATCCCCCGATTCTCGACGACGCGCCCCATCCCCAACCTTCGGCCTTCAAGGATTGATGCTGTTGGCAAGCCTGTGTGCGCTGTCGGTCGCGGCATGGTATGTTTCCCGGCCGCATTCGGCGGATGGCCTTTTTGCCGACATCGAATCCGCGCTGGCCGAAGGCACCGACGACGCCGTGCTGCGGGTCGCCGACCGGATCGACGAATTCCAGCAGCGATTCCCGAAGGACCCGCGCGGTGCCGCGTTGCAGCAAGCTCAACAACGAATCGCGCTGTTGCGATTGGATCGCCGACTGACTGGACTGGCGCGGCGCCCATTTGCGCGGGAACCATTGTCGCCGCCGGAGCAATTGTTTGTGGATGCCATGGCCGTCGCAGAATCGCGTCCCGAGCAGGCCGTCGGCCAGTTGCAGGCGCTGGTCCAACTGTTGGAACACCGCCCGAACGCCGACCCGACGCCGTTCCGATCGTTGCGGGACGCCAGTCCGGCGCTGTGTGTTCGGCTGGCCCGCCAAAAGATTGCGTCGCTGCAAGAGGAAATCCGAACACGATCCCAGCCCCACAGGGCGCTGCTGCGGCAGCGGTTGGCCGATGCCGCCGAGCTGCGGGCGTCGGACGTGGCGCGGGCCCGCCAGATCTGGCAAGCCGTGATCGAACTGTACGCCGACAAACCGTGGGCGGAGGATGAAGTCGCCCGCGCTCGGGCCGGTCTGGAACAGACACGCCCGGTTGCCCGTCAGGCGGCCGCTTCCAAGCCCACCCGGACCTCGGAGTGACCGGCGTGACGGAAGCATTTCCCACAACACGTCTGCGGCGGTTGCGGCACCATGCACCGCTGCGTCGCCTCGTGCGGGGCGTCGATCTGACTCCGGACCGCCTGATTCTCCCGTTGTTCATCCGCGACCAGTCGGAAGGATCGCGGGCCATTGCGTCGATGCCCGGTCACGCCCAGCTCGGATACCGGCAGCTGGCCGACGCGGCGCGGGAAACCCGGCGGCTCGGCATTTCCGCGGTCATCCTGTTCGGCATTCCCGACCACAAGGATGCCACGGGGAGTGCTGCGCTGCGCGACGATGGCGTCGTGCAGAATGCCGTCCGCGTCGTGAAAGAAGCGGTTCCCGACATGCTCGTGGTGACCGACGTTTGTTTCTGTGAGTATACGAGTCATGGTCATTGTGGCGTGGTTGAGCAGCGGCGCGGAATCAAGGACGTGGACAACGATCAGACGTTGCCGTTGCTGGGACGCCAGGCCGTCAGCCATGCGGACGCGGGCGCGGACATCGTTGCACCGAGCGGGATGATGGACGGGATGGTCCAGGCCGTACGGTCGGCGCTCGACGGAGCGTCGTTCGCTCACATTCCCGTTATGAGCTACGCCGCGAAATTTGCCAGCGCGTTTTACGGGCCTTTCCGCGACGCCGCGGAGAGTACGCCGCAATTCGGAGACCGTCGGACGTACCAGATGGATCCGGCCGGTTCGCCGGGGCAGGCGGTCCGCGAAATGGAAATGGATCTGCAAGAAGGCGCCGACATTCTGATGGTCAAACCGGCGCTGGCGTACCTGGATATACTTCACGCCGCGCGCCAGCGGTTTTCCGGAGTACCCCTGGCGGCCTACAATGTTTCGGGCGAATTCTCCATGGTCAAGGCAGCGGCCCGGCAAGGGTGGATTGACGAGCGCGCCGCGGTTTTGGAGTCCTTGACCGCCATGCGTCGCGCGGGTGCGGATCTGATCGTGACCTATTGGGCCCACGACGTCGCCCGCTGGCTTGCTTGACAGATGGGTCCACGCCTCCGTTGCGGCATGCGCGACAAGGCCTACGTCAATGAACAGACCTAACAGCCACAAGGCATTCGCCGATGCGCAGGCGTTGATGCCGGGCGGCGTCAACAGTCCGGCGCGGGCTTACCAGGCCGTGGGGACGGAGCCCGTTTTTTTGACGCGGGGGCGCGGCGCGCATGTGTGGGATATCGACGACAACCAGTACCTGGATTACGTCGGATCCTGGGGGCCGTTGATCCTGGGACACGCCCATCCCCGCGTCGTACGGGCGGTACAGGAAGCCGTCCAGCACGGCACCAGCTTCGGTGCGCCCACCGAAGCAGAGAACGAGCTGGCGAATTTGATTATTAACGCGGTGCCGTCGCTGGAAATGGCGCGGCTGGTGAGTTCGGGAACGGAAGCCACGATGAGCGCCATTCGACTGGCACGGGGCTATACCGGCCGCGACCTCGTCGTCAAATTCGCGGGGAATTACCACGGGCACGTCGACAGCCTGCTGGTGGCAGCGGGCAGTTCCGCGGCCACGCTTGCGGTGCCCGACTCGCCCGGCGTCACCGTCGGCACTTCACGCGATACGCTTGTCCTGCGGTACAACGATCCTGAATCGTTGCGGTCCGTGTTTCAGGAGCGGGGCGGCGACGTGGCCGCCGTCATTTTCGAGCCCGTGGCAGGAAACATGGGCGTGGTGGTCCCGAGCCCGGAATTCCTGACGGCGCTGCGGGAATTCACTCGTCAGTATGATGCCGTACTCATTTGCGACGAAGTGATGACCGGCTTTCGCGTGGCGTACGGAGGCGCGCAGGCGCGGCTGGCCATCGAACCTGATCTGACGACGCTCGGCAAAATCGTGGGCGGTGGCATGCCTCTCGGCGCCTACGGCGGGCGGGCGGAAATCATGCGGCATGTGCTGCCGGCGGGCCGCGTGTTTCAAGCCGGAACGCTCAGCGGAAATCCGGTCAGCACCGCCGCCGGAATTGCCACGCTCAAGACCCTGCGGGACGCACCGCCCTACGAACGACTGGAGGAAATCTCCGGCCGCCTCGAGGACGGCGTGCGGCGCGTGGCGACCGCTGCCGACGTGCCACACACCGTATCGCGCATGGGAAGCATGATGACGCTGTTTTTCCATCCCGGTCCCGTCGTGGACTGGGACTCGGCCAGTCGCAGCGATGCCGCGCGATTTGCAAGCTACTTTCGAGGCATGCTCAATCGCGGCATCATGATGCCATGCAGCCAATTCGAAGCACTGTTTGTGTCGGCCGCCCACACGCCGGACGATGTGGATACCACGGTCGGCATAATGGAAGAAGTGTTTCTCCGTCTCGATCGGTGATGCCGGGGTCCTTTTACGCTCCGGCGGTTCCACGCCTCTGCCAGTTTCGAACTGGGCCTGCATACCCGCCGCTGCGGGATGCGTTGGCCGGATGGAGTCAACCGGCGCGGGGGCTTGGATCGCCCTCTTGTTCTTGAATCGCCGGTCACCGGTCACGCGTCGCAAACCGTTCTTCGGCCGCACTTCGCCGTACGTACTGCGGTTCGAGGTTCCACGGATCATCGCGCGCACCTTGCTGGTACATGGCCCAGGCCGCCTGCGCGACCGCCGCCGCAGTCGGTCGCCACCGCGAAGGTTCCACCACGTGCACTTCTCGAAGCAGGTCTCGGTCGATCGCCGCGAGCGCGGGACCTGTCAGCGTACAACCGGGCTCCAGCGCCTGACACCACGGCCGACAGAGAACCAGTTGGGTGGGACCCTCGGGCCGGAAGATGCCCGACCCGTCCGGCAGGCGGCGCAGCAATGTCACGAACGCCTGGCCCCGTTGCGCTCGGTCGACGGTCCACACCGCGTCGATATGGGAAGGGACCCGCTGGGCGATCGCCACGGACGTGGACACGCCCACGATATCGGCCCCGGCCGCGTAGGCCCACAGTTTCGCCGTCGTAATGCCTACCCGCAATCCCGTGAACGATCCCGGTCCGCACGAGACGGCGACCAGGCCGACCTGGCGAGGTTGCCAGCCGGTGTCCCGAAGGAGACCAGCCAGGGTGGGTGCCAGGAGCCGTGCCGTACCCGCCTCGGCCGAGATTTCCCGCTCGCCGAGTAGACGACCGTCAGCAAAGGCGGCGACCGTAGCCGTACGCTGCGACGATTCGATGGCCACACCATGGATCATTGGTTCGGCGCCAGGCGGCGCAAGCAGGTGTACTGTCGATCGAAGGCCCCCTGTTCCGTAACAGGTTCCCCCATTAAGATGGACGATGTGCGGCTACGGAGGCAAGCCGGTCTGGCTTGACCCCCCTCATAGCGGGCCTTAGACTGCGCGTTTTCCCACGATGTAAGTTTCGACGGTTTCTGGCTTTGGTCCGGTTTCCCTCCCTGCCGTCGCGGTTCAAGTAACGTGTCCCGTGGAAAGAGTGCTGAGCATTGAGACGGGCACTGATCAGTGATATTCACGGCAACCTGGAGGGACTCCAGGCCGTCTTTGAAGACATCCGGCGCGAAGGAATCAACCAGATCTATTGCCTGGGTGATGTTATCGGCTACGGACCGAATCCGTGCGAGTGCATTGACCTGGTGATGCAGTGCGATTCCTGCATTCTGGGCAACCACGACCAGGGTGCCTTGTTTGATCCGGAAGGCTTCAATATCGGCGCGGAACGGGCCATCTTCTGGACGCGCGACCAGTTGGAGAACCCGCGCGGCAATCCCAGCGACAACGCCCGACGCTGGGATTTTCTAGGCGAGCTTCCTCGTACGATTCGCAGCGACGGCTACTTGTATGTGCACGGTTCGGCCAGAAATCCGCTCAACGAATATGTCTTTCCCGAGGACGTCTACAACCAGAAAAAGATGGAGAAGATATTCAGCCTCATTGAAAAGTGCTGTTTTCAGGGGCATACGCACGTTCCGGGGGTGTTTACCGAAAGCTACCGGTACTTGAGTCCCGAGGAGATTGGATTCGAATATGAAGTCGGCGACGAGAAGGTAATGATCAACGTTGGTTCCGTGGGCCAGCCTCGGGATGGAGATAATCGTTCGTGCTATGTGATTCAAGAAGACGATCACATAACCTTTCGGCGCGTGGAATATCCGTTCGAAAAGACGGTTCAAAAAATCTACGATACGCCGGAGCTGGACAACTTTCTCGGAGATCGGCTCAGGGAAGGGCGCTAAGTCGCCGGCGTGCAACGACTCATCATGTGTGCTGACAGGTCCGCTCGCGACGCATTGTCCGGACGCTTTTCCCGCGCCACGGGAGCAGCCGGGTCCCGGTGCCAGCGGGCCGGGCACGTGAGGCAAAATTTCTGTGGAAAATCCTTCGCGATTCGTTATTTTTCTGTTGTTGGCTTTTTCGGTTCTCATGGTGCACGCCGTGCTGAACCAGATGCTGGCGCCTCCCGCGGACGCGCCGGCAGAGTTGGCCAAAGAGGCAGAGCCCGCGCCGAAGGGTGCGGCGCCGATTCCCGCAGAAGCTGAACGGCCCGACCGGGACCCCGCGGACGATGTCGCTCCCGCGGACGATGTCGCTCCCGCAGACGATGTCGCTCAGCCCGACACGCCGAACGCGCCCCAGGACGCCGCCGCCCCCGAACAGGTCCCGGCGGACGCACCGCAGGTTCCCCCGCACGACGCGGAGCCCGAACAGCAACCGGAACAGTGGGTCGTACTGGGTTCGCTTGATCCGGGTGACGACAATCCGTTCCGTTTGCAGGCCGTACTCACATCGCGCGGCGCGGCGATCCGGCGGGTTGCGCTGGCCAGTCCGGACTTCCGGGATGTGGACAATCGCGCGGGGTTTTTGGGGTATCTCGAGCCTACCGACGCGCGGCAACCACCGGGATGCAGGATTCGCGTCGTCGGCCGCGGAACGCCTGCCGCGCGAGCGGGATTGCGCCCGGGCGATATCATCACCCAAGTCGACGGTGCGCGTATCCGATCGGCCGAGGAGTTGGACAGGGCGCTGGCCGGCACGCGAGCCAGCGAGCGGATCCGCCTGACCGTCTCTCGCGGCGGCCAACTGCTGCCCGACGTCGAGGTGTTGCTCGGCCGTCGGCCGCTGGACGTGATGCGGCCGGAAGCGGAGAACATTCGATCGCGCGGTGAAGTACCGCCGCCGGACCTGGCCGACCCGCCCTCCCTGCTGCTGCAACTACAGCGCCTGAACGACATCAGCCTGGAAACGGGCCGCGAGCATCTTCCGGGAATGGACCTTGCAGACCGGGATTGGGAGATCGTCCAGCACGACGAAACGCGCGCCGAATTTCGCGTCACCTTTCCAGAACATGGGCTGGAGGTCGTCAAGAGATTCGAGGTTCCCACGGCGCATCCGGCCCCCGCCGCCGGCGCGACCGGTCCCGCCTATCACATTGATATGACGGTGGAATTCCGGAACCAGTCGGAACGGGAAACATCCATCGCGTATCGACTCGAAGGCCCAAACGGTCTGCCGACGGAAGGCTGGTGGTACGCCAACAAGATCAGCCGGCGCTGGTTTCAGAGTGTCGGGCTTCGTGATCTCGCCATCCGGTTCCGCGGTTCCGAATCGCAGGTTGTCGGCGCGGCCGCCATTGCCAAAGGCGATGTCGAACCGTTCGGCCAGGGCAGGTCGTTGATGTATGCGGGTGTCGACGCGCAGTACTTCGCTGCCATCCTCATTCCGCAAAAGAAAGATTTGGACGACGTGTGGCTTCGGGAGACGCGGGCGCTCAGGATCGGCACCGAACCGGACGAGCGGGACAACCCGCGATTGACGAATGTTTCATGCCGTCTGATCAGCGATGACTATACGTTGCAGCCTGCCGGAACCGGCGGTCACGTTCTGCAGCAGACGTACCGGTTGTTTGCCGGTCCCAAACGCCCGGACCTCCTGGCCGAGTACGGTCACACGCCGGATACCGGCTATAGTCTGAAGGGGCTGGTCTATTATGGCTGGTTCTGGTGGGTAGCGGTTCCCATGCTGTGGGTTCTTCACCTGTTCGCTACGGTGCTGGGAAACTACGGAGTCGCCATCATCTGCCTTACGATCTTGGTTCGGGGGTGCATGTTCCCGCTGAGTCTCAAACAGACGCGGAACATGCAAAAGATGCAGGAACTGCAGCCCGAGATGAAACGGATTGCGGAAAAGTACAAGGGGGATATGGAAAAGCGGACCCGCGTCCAGCAGGAGTTGTTTCGAAAGCACAACTACAATCCGATGGGCGGTTGTCTGGTACTATTCCTGCAGCTTCCCATCTTCATCGGGCTGTACCGGTCGCTGATGGTTTCGGTGGAATTGCGCCAGGCGCCGTTGATCAGCGAGTCGATCCGGTGGTGCTCCAATTTGGCCGCGCCGGACATGCTGTTACGATGGACGTCCTTCATGCCGGAATTCGCGATCGGCCTGCTGGGTCCGTATTTGAACATTCTGCCGTTGGTCACCGTCGCCATATTCCTCTGGCAGCAGACGATGTTCATGCCGCCGCCAACCGATGAACAAACGGCGCTGCAACAAAAGATGATGAAGTACATGATGGTTTTTATCGGCTTCTTGTTTTTTAAAGTAGCCAGCGGTTTGTGCCTGTACTTTATTGCTTCCAGTCTGTGGGGTATCGCCGAACGCAAGCTCCTGCCCAAGACACCCGCTGTCGCCCAAGCATCCGAAACGAGTTCGCGAGCGACCCAGGACAAGACGACATCCAACGGACAACCTCGCGGCGGACGGAAGAAAAAGCAGAAGCAGCGCCCGGGCCGTAAATGACCGGCGCCGCCAAACGGTACGAGGCGCCGCCCAGCGATCCGATGCGACAGGCCGGCTGCCGCGGGCTGGGATTCGGCTGACCGGACCCGCGGGCCTGGAAGCAGCGGCACCGCTTTCAGCAACCGCTTCATGACCGCGAGACATGCCAGTTGTATCGGTTTGTGAAATCGGCTCTCGACGACGTCGGCCCCACATCCCTTTGCTAGCGAACGACACGCCTCGATCCGTGCCCTTGGATACATTCGACACCATTGCGGCCATTGCGTCTCCCCATCAAGGTGGAGCCCGCGGGATCGTACGCATCTCGGGTCCCCGCACGCGAGAGTGTCTGGACCGGTGTTTCTCAGCCGGGCAGTCGCCCTGTGGCGTGCGAGCTCCACGCATGATTCCGGGCGAACTACGCTCCCAAACGTTGTCTCTCCGCGTGCCCTGCGATCTGTTTTGGTGGCCTACGTCGCGCAGTTACACCGGGCAACCCGTGGCCGAACTGCATACGGTCGGTTCTCCGCCATTGCTGGAAGCTGCGTTGGATGTGGTCTGTGCCGCCGGCGCGCGTGTGGCGGAACGGGGTGAGTTCACGCTGCGGGCGTTCCTGTCCGGCCGCATCGATTTAACGCAGGCCGAGGCCGTCATGGGGGTCATCGGCGCCCGCGCGCCGCAACAGCTCGAATATGCCCTGGCCCAATTGGCTGGCGGCATCTCGCGCCCCATTCACGATCTTCGGAACGACCTTTTGGATATCCTTGCGGAAGTCGAAGCGGGTCTGGACTTTGCCGACGAGGATATTCCGCTGTTGGCCGATCATGAACTTGCCCGTCGACTTGACCAGGCGGGCCAAGCACTAAACGAACTGGCCCACCGCATGGGCGCTCGCCGCGACACGAACGTCCGCCAGCGGGTGGTGCTGACCGGCTCGCCGAACGCGGGAAAGAGCAGCCTCTTCAACGCCCTGGTCGGCAGGCCGGCGGCGATCACATCGGACTGGCCCGGCACAACCCGCGACTATCTTTCGGCGACAATCCAGTGGGATGGCGTGTCGTGCGAGATCGTCGATACGGCGGGCACGGGCCAAGCGCCGGCGGCGGTGCCCGCCGACCAAGCTGCTCAACGGGCTGCGGAGCGCCAACGCAAGACTGCCTGTGCCGTCATCCTGTGCCTGGACGTTACCCGTCCGCTTGCCGCCTGGGACGCCCGCCAATTGGCGCAAGCGGCCGACGTTCCGCGAATCGTTGCGTTCACAAAGTGCGACCTAAACCATCGTCTTCGCTGGCCGGATGTGCCCGGAGTTGAAACCAGCAGCCGGACGGGGCAGGGGCTCCCGGCATTGCGCGAGCGAATTCGCGAGACACTTTTTTCCAATGGACACGAGGGACCGTGTGTCGCCTCGACGGCGGTTCGCTGTTTAGATTCGCTGAGATGTGCGGGCGAAGCGATTGGTCGAGCACGCCGTTTGACCGCCAGTGAATCCGCGGAGGAACTCGTCGCCGTGGAAATCCGCGGCGCTGTGGATCATTTGGGTCAGGTAGTCGGCGCGGTCTTTACCGACGATCTGCTGGATCGTGTGTTCAGCAAGTTCTGCATTGGCAAATAGCATTTATTGAAGACGGCGCTGCTAATGGACCCAGGGCGACCAACGAAAGCCCGGCGAACGGGCCGTTGAAAGCGAGCTTCACGGGTTCATTTTCCTCGCCGACGTCAATAGGTACTGGCATGCACGTAACTCCGTTTCCGGTTATTGACGGCTGCCTCCGCACCCTGAACGATAGCGCGCGGGATCTGCAGAAGCTGACTCTCGATCAGCGGATCTTTCTGGCCGAATCGTGCATCCAGAGCGTTGAGCGAACTGCGGAAGAATGGGTTGACATTGCGTGCCGTCTCAAGGGCATCGCTCCCGATGACCCCGTTGCTGCCGAAGAGATTCTGGGGGGGCCGCTGGCTGTGGTCCGCTACCTGCGGATCGTAATGCACTCGCTCAAATCGTTGCGCGACGAAGGTCGCGTGCGCCTGCCCGGTTCGGTGGCCGTGGGTCCCCACGGCCGTCGGCGCATCCCAGTATTTCCGACCCTGTCCGGATTGTACGACGGCCTGTTGTTTCGCGGCTTCCGTGGTGAGGTATGGACCGGCACAGCGGCGGACACGACTCCTGGAACGGAGCCGCGTGTCCCGGCGGCAACGGTCGACCCGGGCCGCCCGGAAGTATGTCTCGTTCTGGGAGCCGGCAACGTGACCGGCATCGCCCCGGTCGACGCCCTGGGAAAGCTGTTCGAACACCATCAGGCCGTGCTGCTGAAGCTGAATCCAGTACTGGAGACTCTGGGCCCGGTATGGGAGAAAGCGTTTGCCGCGCTTATCGAAAAGGGGATGCTCCGCCTGGTCTACGGCGGTGCAGATACGGGAAACTACGCGGTGCACCACGAACTGGTCGCCTGTGTGCACATCACGGGTTCCGCTCACGCGCACGAGGTTATCGTGTGGGGCGGGTCGGGCATCGATGCGGAGAAGAGAAGAGTCGAACAGAAGCCGCTGATGTCCAAACCAATCAGCAGCGAATTGGGGAACGTGACTCCCTGGATCGTGGTGCCCGGCAGATTTACCGATCGACAGTTGGCTTTTCAGGCTGAAAATGTGGCGGCCATGATTGTCAACAATGCGTCATTCAACTGTGTCGCCGCCAAGATCATTGTCACGTATCGCGGTTGGGACCAGCGTGAACAATTTCTGGACCGGATCGAAGCGGCGCTGGCGCGGGTTCCTCGCCGCACGGCTTATTATCCGAACGCTGCCCGGCGATACCGGCGATTCGCGCACCGGGACCCGGATCGCGAGGACAAGCTGCCGTGGACGCTGATCCGCGGAACGGATCCACAGCATCACCCGGAACTTTTTCACGAAGAGTCTTTTGTGTGCGTCAGTGGTGAGACTGCCGTCGAGGCTGCGTCGCCGGACGAATATATCGCCGGCGTGGCGGACGTCGTCAACGACAACTGCTGGGGAACGCTGGCCGCGGGCGTCATGGTACCCGACGCGGTGCGACAATCGTCGGAAGGATCGGCTGCCATCCAGCGGCTTATCGAACACCTCGATTACGGCACGGTTGCACTGAACCACTGGCCGGGGCTGGCATTCGGCATGATGTGTACTCCCTGGGGTGGCAGTCCCGGATCGTCGGTCGAGCAGCCTCGCAGCGGACGGGGATGGGTACACAATCCGTTTTTCGTGCCCCACGTGCAGAAATCGGTGATCACGGGCCCGCTCGTCGTGTGGCCCAAGCCCGTGTGGCTTCCCAGTCACCGCGCGGCCCACCGGCTGGCGTGGCAATTATTTCGTTTCTATTGTCGTCCTGCCTGGTGG
>Ga0315534_1001601_pt1 | contig 15559 bp, 19 predicted proteins | sample SalMarSW160240MG_FD_203094 | JGI IMG/M metagenome (GOLD analysis project Ga0315534, IMG submission 203094) | Salt marsh sediment microbial communities from the Plum Island Ecosystem LTER, Massachusetts, United States - Salt Marsh Sediment SW1602-40 ... | reverse complement strand
TCGCGCCGGTGACGCCCGAAGGGCGGAACCGGCATTTGTGCATTGCCTGTGATGAGCGTCGTGGAGAGAGTCGGATGTTCGCACTGATGGTGTGAACATCCGACTCGTGCCGGCGTCGGGCGGATGCAGATCACGCGTCGCTCGTCAGTCCTCGATGTCGCGATCCCCGACCAGGCGACGGCCGATGCGTTCGCCGATCGTCAGGCCATGACCGCGTGCCACATTCGTGCCACAACGGGGTGGACTGAGGTGCTCTCCAGGTACATGCTCGGACGCAATGGACGTTGCTGACCTGCACGTTCGCGATGCGACCCGGTCGGCGCGACCCCTGGATTCAAACTTCCAAGCTGATGACGCGGGTTCGATCCCCGTCACCCGCTCCGCCAGATCGCCCACGCCCGGACCGGGCCCGGGCGCGATCAGCTCGTGGGGTTGCTCCGAAAGCGCGCATCGAGCATCACGAGGTGGTCGGCGAGCTCGGGGTCGGCACCCGGGCCGAAGCTCGACACGAGCGTGCCGCCCGCGCCGCACACCGGGCAGCGCAGCCCGTACACGACGGCTTCCTCGTCGGGGTCGCTCGGTCCCTCGAACCGGTAGACGCGCAGCACCTCGGCGTGATCGATCGAGTGCGGGCTCTGGCACGCGGTGCATCGCATGCCGTCAGGCCTGAGGACGAACTGTGCGCCGTACCCCTCGGCATCGAGGAGGTTGACCGCGTCGAGCACGGTCCGGGGCGCCTGGCGAGCCACACGCCACTCTGCCACCGATGCGGCGTCGTCGAGCGCCGAGTCCCCGATAGGTTCCCGGCGTGCTGCTGGATCGCTTCTCACTCCAGGGACGTGTCGCGCTGGTGACGGGCGCCGGTCGCGGGATCGGAGCCGGGTGCGCACGGGCGTTCGCCGAAGCCGGTGCCGATGTGGCGATCACGGCTCGTACGGAGGAACAGCTCGAGACCGTCGCGGCGGAGGTTCGCGCGCTCGGACGCAATGCACTCGTCTTCCCGGCTGACGTCTCCGACGTCGCCAAGCTCGAGGAGCTCGTCGAGGCGGCGATGGCCGAGTACGGACGCATCGACGCCGTCGTGAACAACGTGGGCGGCTCGATGCCTCAGCCATTGCTCGACACGTCGGTGCGCGCGATCGAGCACGCGTTCCACTTCAACGTCACGACCGCCTTCGCGTTGAGCAAAGCCGCGATCCCCCACATGCTCGCGGGCGGCGGTGGCTCCATCGTGAACATCTCGTCGGCGATGGGACGCCTGCGCGACCGCGGGTTCGTCGCATACGGCACAGCCAAGGGCGCGCTCTCCCACATGACGCGCCTGATGGCGGCCGACTGCGCACCCCGCATCCGCGTCAACGCGATCGCCGTCGGCTCGGTCGCGACCTCGGCGCTCGAGATCGTGCTGACCGAGGACGCGATCCGCAACGAGATGATCGACAAGACGCCGCTGCGCCGCCTCGGCAAGGTCGACGACATCGCGATCGGCGCGCTCTACCTCGCCTCCGACGCGTCGAGCTTCGTGACCGGCAAGGTGCTCGAGATCGACGGCGGCCTCGAGGCGCCGAACCTCGACATGCACCTTCCCGACCTGTAGCACGCACCGTTCGGTCAGGGTTCTGGTCCGTCGCGGGCTCGGTCGTCGCGGTGCTGGAGGGTGAGGCCGTCGGGGTGTTCGGCGTCGCCGGTGAGGCGGTAGGGGCCGTGGGGGATCAGGAGCTGGTGGTGGGCGAGGCAGACCGCGGCGAGCTTGTGCACCAGGTCGGTGTCGCCGAAGTCGCAGATCGGGTCGGTGTGGTGGATCTGGAGGTTGCGCGAGACCTCACAACCGGGGACCCGACAGGTCAGGTCGCGGCGGCGGACGTGGCGTTGCACGTCAGCAGGCAGCGCATTGCGCCTGCGTTCCACGGTGCCGGCACAGCCGGTGTCGTCGACGACGCAGCGGCGGACCTTGGCGTTGAGCTTGAGCGCAGACAGCGTCTCGGTGGCGATGGGGATCCCGAGCGCGCCGTCGACGTCGGGGAGGCGCCAGCGGCCACAGCTCATGCCGTCGAAGACGTCGCGCCACAAGCGCACCTCGCGGGCCTGGTGACGTCGACGCGCGTCGGCCAGGGTGACGGTCTGGCCCCTACGCACCCGGCGGTGCAGGTCGACGGGCGCCAGGTTGGCGCCGCGGGTGGCCCATTCGGCGTCGGTCTCGAGTGTCGAGAGCTCGCACAACGGCTCGAGCTGGTCGGTCGACACCGCACCGTCGTGGAAGGCCTGCGCGAGCGCGGGGCGCGACTCGAGCGCGCGGGCGACCTCCAGCTTCGATTTTTGGGTACGCGTCGACTCGGTCCGGTCCGGCATCCGCTCCAGCGCGCCCCGGTCGTCGAGCACCCGGGTCGCCGCCAGCTCCTCGAGGCGCCAGCGCTGCTGCTCCCGACGCGCCTCGGCGACCCTGGCGCGCAGCGCCTCGTTCGGGTGCGTGCGCAGCTCGTCGACTCGCGCCGCGAAGTCGAAGCCCGTGCCGGCTTCCACGTCGGTCGCAATGGTCATGGTCGTCGTCATGACCGACATCGAATCAGGGGGGTATGACACTCGACCCCGAATCGGACGCTTCACGCGAAGAAGTCTCGAGCGTCTTCTTGCACAGAACGCGCGCGCTTGTTTCGTGCAGGCCGGAACGCGTGTCACACCGCGAGTGCGGATGCGTCACGTACGATCGTCGTGCAACACCAGCGCCCGTAGCTCAGCCTGGACAGAGCGGCGGACTTCTATTCCGTTGGTCGGGGGTTCGAATCCCTCCGGGCGCGCGGCGGGACGAGCGAACCGGGCCGGGCGTCCGGAGCGCAGCGGTACGCTTGACCCCGCGGCGACGAAGCACGCGTCGCGATCATGGTGGCCGTAGCTCAGTTGGCGAGAGCGCCGGGTTGTGGTCCCGGAGGTCGGGGGTTCGAAACCCCTCGGTCACCCCAGGCAGCACGCGCCCCCACCGGGGGCGCGTGTCGCGTCAGTCGGGCTTGCGCCCGAGCGCTGCCCGCAGGGCATCCTCGAGGGTCGGATGCTCGAACGAGAACCCGCTGGCCGTGAGACGTTCGGGCACGACGTTCTGGCTCGCGAGGATGGTGTGCGTGACCAGCTCCTCGCCGTAGAGCGCCTTGAGCGCCGGCAATGGGGTCGGCAGGACCGCCGGCCGATGCAGGATCCGCGCAAGCGTCCGGGTGAACTCGGCGTTCGTCACCGGATGTGGCGCGGTGACGTTCGCCGGGCCGCTCAGGTCCGATGTCTGCAGGGCGTGGAGGATCGCATCGACCTCGTCGTCGATCGAGATCCACGACATCCACTGCGTGCCGTCCCCGAGTCGACCGCCGGCACCGAGGCGGAACGGTGTCAGCAGACGGCCGAGCAGGCCGCCGCCTCGCCCGAGCACGAGACCCGACCGGATGACGACGAGCCGGACGCCCGCGAGGGAGGCCGGCTGCGCGGCGGCCTCCCACTGCTGACAGACGTCGGCGACGAAGTCGTCACCGGGTGGGCTGTCCTCGGTGCAGGGCTCGTCCGCGTGGTGGCCGTAGTAGCCGATCGCGGAGCCGGAGACGAGCACGGGGGGCGGCTTCTGCAGCGCGGCGAGCGACTCGGCGAGCAAGCGCGTCGGCTTGGTGCGACTCTCGAGGATGAGACGCTTGCGGTCGTCGGTCCAGCGCTTGTCGCCGATGCCCGCGCCGGCGAGGTGCACGACACCGTCGATGCCTTCGAGCGCGCCGGCGTCGATCACGCCGGCCTCGGGGTCCCAGGCGATCGCATCGACGCCCGGAGGCACACGGTCGACGCGCAGGGCGCGGACGGGACGATGACCCGTCTGCACGAGCGCGTCGACGAGCGCGGAGCCGATGAAGCCGCTGGAACCTGTGATCAGCACGTCCATCCACAGACCAACGTAGGCCGCGCCCCGGAATCGGTCCTACCCGGCGCTCACCACTCTGCTGTCAGCCAGGCGACGAGCGGCTCGAGGTCGAGGCCTTCCGCGAACGCGACGAGCTCCGGGATGCGATCGACGTCGTCCATCGCGATCGAGGTCCCCCTGGGAAACGTCGGCGCAAGACGGAAGTAGTGCTCGCCGAGGATCTGCTCGCACTGGAAGTCGGCGATGCCGTTGACGCCGTCGAGCATGATCGAGATCAGCGGTCGGACCCACTGCGCGTAGCCCCAGTCGTGGCGCGAGCCCTCGATGTACTCGAGGGAGCGTCCGGTGCCCAGTGAGAGCAGGCGGATCGTGTGCAGCGGGCTCTGGTCGGCTCCAGGGATGCGATGGTCCTGGGTCTGCGCGAGCGCGCACATGCTCGGGTTCGTCGCGAACACGCCGCCGTCGACGTAGCCGTCCGCACTTCCGAAGTAGGTCGGCGCGGCACTCGTGTACGTGCCGACCCGGACGGCGAGCATCTCGCCATCGGAGTCGGAGCCCGGGAAGTTGTGGAAGACCTTCGGCTTCCATGTGCGCGCGACCGGATCCTCGTTGTCGAGGTCGAACGCGGTCACGAGAACACGCCGGGGAAAGTCCGCGAGGCGCGCGTCGCCGAAGACCGCGTCGAGCTCGCTACGAAGGTTGGCGACCTCGTAGTCGGCACCGATGATCTTGCCGAGGTCGAGCACGTCGTCGAGGAAGCTGTCACGGAACACCCGTGCGGCCCGCTCTTCGTAAAGAGCGCGGATCGTCTCGAGGTCGAGCCCGGCCGCGAGCGCGAGGGCGATGAGGCCACCCGTCGAGGTCCCCGCGAACAGGTCCGCGCGATCGAGCCAACCGGTCAGGCGAGGGTCACGGCCGAGTCGCTCGAGGACGATCGTCGGGACGACGCCCCGCACGCCGCCACCGTCGATGCTGATGATGCGGGAGGTCGCCAACGCAGACACCGTTCCTTTCGGGATGCCGCCCCGCGACCAGCATCGCGTACGATTCGACCCGAGCGCCCCTAGCTCAACTGGCTAGAGCAAGTGACTCTTAATCACTAGGTTCAGGGTTCGAGTCCCTGGGGGCGTACCAAGTGACTCCGGACGATCCAATCGATCCGCTGGCGACCTTCCGCCTCGACGGACGGGTCGCGATCGTGACGGGTGCCAGCTCCGGGCTCGGTGCTCGGTTCGCTCGCGTGCTCGACGCGGCGGGCGCCAAGGTCGTGCTCGCCGCGCGCCGGCTCGAACGGCTCGAGGCGCTCGCGAGCCAGCTCGACGACGCGCTCCCCGTTCGGTGCGACTTGAGCGACGCGGGAGCTGCTGCCGCACTCGTGGACGCCGCGCTCGCCCACTTCGGTCACGTCGACGTCGTCGTCAACAACGCGGGAACCGGCGATTCGGTGCCCGCCCTGGAGCAGACGCTCGACAGCTTCCGCCATGAGCTGGAGGTGAACCTCGTCGCGCCGTTCGAGCTCGCGCGGAGCGCAGCGCGCTCGATGGTCGAGCAGGGCCACGCGGGCTCCATCATCAACGTCGCGTCCATCTGGGGCCTCGTGGGCGTCGGACAAATCCCCAACGCCGGCTACGCCTCGTCGAAGGGGGGCGTGGTGAGCCTGACGCGCGAGCTCGGCGCACAGTGGGCCCGCAAGGGGATACGTGTGAACACGCTCGCCCCGGGATGGTTCCGGAGCGAGATGACCGAGGAGCTGATGTTCCAGGACGAGCGGGCGATGCGATGGATCCGCGGGCGCACGCCGATGGGTCGCGGCGGCGACGAGCACGAGCTCGACGGGGCGGTGCTCTTCCTCGCCTCGGACGCGAGCAGCTTCGTCACCGGGACCGTCCTCCCGATCGACGGTGGCTGGACGGCGATCTGATGCGTTCGGTGAGTCGACTGCTCGGGGTGCCGCTGTGGGCGCTCGTGCTCGGCGCGCGCAGCGGCGAGACGACGAGCGGTACGGACGCGTCGAGCTGATCGTCTACAACAGCGGGCCGCGCCGTAGCGATTCGGACGAACCGACCGCGAGCGGCGACATGGTCACGCCCGAGGTCAGCCGACGTGCTGTGCGAGCGGAGGGAGTCGAACCCCCACGCCCCGAAGGGCACCGGGACCTAAACCCGGCGCGTCTGCCGTTCCGCCACGCTCGCGTCGCGTGACCAGTCTCGCACCGCCTCGTCCCGGTCGCTCACCGGGTGAGCGAGCGCGCGCGGGTCACTTGCCCTTCTTCTTCTTGTTCTTGTTCTTGCGGAAGCGGCGCTTCGACTGCTTGCGATCGATGTCGGCGATGATCTCGGGTGCCGCCGAGTTGACGATGTCCTCGGCGTCGTCGAGCAGCGCCGCGACGTCCTCGCCCTCGGGCTCGGGCTCGGGCGCCTTGACCGCCTCCTGGAGGCTCCCGATCTGCCAGCCGGCGTCGATGCGGCGCTTCTCGAACCCGACGCAATCGTCGGGGCACCGCCAGGGCGCCTCGGGGGCGAGGTCGATCCGGCACTTCCGAACGACCTCACCCGAGGTGTAGGTACGGCTCTCGTAGTGGCGGCAGTCCGTCCGCATCGGCACTGTGGCATTTTGGCGCATCTGACCCTCAGGCCGGGACCGGCCCCGGCCGACAGTCTGAATGGGCCCCGACGGGACCGACACCATGACGACCCGACCATCACCCATGACGACCGGCCCATCTCGAGCCGAACCCCGATCCGGGGCCGCCCAGCACTTCGAGGACGCGTACATGTACGCGCCGGTGGGGCGCGCCTCGTTGACGCCCGAGGGCGCGATCGGGCGCGCCAACCACACGTTCGCCGACTTCTTCGAGCGGTCTCCCGCCGCGCTCGAGGGAGAGCTCCTCGCCGACCTGGCCCCGGCTCTGCGGACGGCACTCGCCGAGACGACCACCGAGTCCGAGATCGAGGTCGAGCAGCGCAGCGGGGCGACGCGCCGCCTCCGCGTCACCGTCGCTCCCATGCGCGCCGAAGGCCAGAGGGTCGTGGGTTACGACCTCTACGCGACCGACCTCACGGAGCTCCGCGCGGCGGAGGCCGAGATCCGACGCACCGAGCAGGAGTTCCGCGCCCTCATCGAGAACTCGTCCGACATCATCACAGTGCTCGAGGCCGACGGCACCTGGCGCTCCTCGAGCGCGGCCGGCACTCGCCTGTTGGGCTGGCCCACCGGGTACGACCCTCCCGGCGGGATCTTCTCGGTCCTGCACCCCGACGACATCGAGGCCGCGCAACAGGCGTTCGCCGAGGTCCTCGCCGGACATCGCACACCCGACGATGCGATCACCGTCCGCGCACGGTCGGCCGACGGTTCGCGCTACCTCTACTTCGAGACCGTCGCGCGCAACCTGCTCCACGACCCCGCGGTGCGGGGGATCGTGGTCACGTCTCGCGACGTGACCGAACAGCTCCTGGCAGAACAGGCGCTGGCGGAGCAACACGCGCGATTCGAGTCACTCGTGCACCACGCCATGGAGGTGACGACCGTCGTCGAAGAGCTCGACGGCGAGACGCGCATCACGTGGGCGAGCCCGGCGATCGAGCGCGTGCTCGGCTACCGGCCGGACGAGCTGATCGGCGCGGATCCACTGATCCTCATCCACCCCGACGACCTGGACCGCATGTACGAGGCGTCGGCGACCGCCGTCGAAGCCGGAGCGCCGACGCTCGTCGAGTACCGGGCGCTGGCCAAGGACGGATCGTTTCGTCTCTTCGAGGCGATCACGAACGACCTACGCGGCGATCCGATCGTCCGCGGGTTCGTCACGAATGCGCGCGACATCACCGAGCGCCGCGCGGCGGAGCGGCAGGCCGAACAGCTGACGGAGGTGCTCGAGCGCTCGATCGAGGTCGTCGTGCTCTCGGACGAGGCGGGTCAGGTCGTCTGGGCAAACCAGCGCGCCCGCGACTTCCTCAGGCTCGGATCGGACTACCACGTCAGCGAGCTGACGAGCGTCGAGTCGCGGGCGAAGCTGCGCGACGTGGTGATGCCCTTCGTCCGACGGCACGGTGTGTGGACCGGAGAGCTGACTCTGCGCACGACGGCCGGCGACGAGGTGCCGGTGATCGCGACGGTGCAGGGACACCGGGAGCGGGGCGAGATCGTGCTGGTGTCGACGATCGCGCACGACATCACCGAGCTGAAGGCTGCACAGAACCGCCTCGAGTACGAGGCGACGCACGATCCTCTGACGGCGCTCCCGAACCGGGGCGTGCTCCAGGAGGTCGGCGAGCAGGCCCTGGGCCGCGCGGCACGCCGAGGCTCCACGACCGCAGTGCTCTTCCTCGATCTCGACCACTTCAAGGCCGTGAACGACACGCTCGGCCACGACGCCGGCGATCGGGTCCTCGTCGAGCTCGCACGCCGTCTGCGCGCCGGTGTCCGCACGGGTGACCTCGTCGCCCGCCTCGGCGGTGACGAGTTCTGCGTGCTGTGTGAGGGCGTCGAGAGCGAGCGCGAGATCCGCGACCTGGGCCGGCGGATCTGCGACGCCGTGTCGATCCCGATCAGCGTGCACGGGCGCGAGGTTCGGCTCGGCACCAGCATCGGGGTCGCGCTCGACGTCGGCGGACGGGGATCGATGGGCAACCTGCTGCGCAACGCCGACGTCGCGCTGTACCGCGCCAAGCGCATCGAAGGCTCCAAGGTGGCGGTCTTCGACGAGGCGTCGATGGGCTCCGACGAGGAGCCCTCGGAGCACCGATCCAGCCTGTCGGTCGTCCGGGCCCTCGGTCGGGTCGCCCGACCGTCGGTCAGCCCGCCCAGCCGTCGGCCTGGGCGAGCAGGTGGCGGCTGACGGCCAGGCAGCTGTCGAGCAGCTCGCACGAGACCGCGTCACCCTCCCGCAGGCGCAGCAGCGAGAGGCGCTGATGGGCGACGACACGCAGCGAACGCTCCGGAGCATCGGTTGCGGCCGGTATGGAGTCGATCGCCGAGACCTCGAGCGGCAGCTCGGGCCCGCCGACGCCGGCAAGCTCCGTCGCGACGACCAGGAGGTCGGGACCGGCCGACATCGGTGGCAGCCCCCACGTGAAGTTGAGCGGGAAGTGGTACTCGTCGGGCGGGTCCTCCCCGTCGGGGAGCATCATGACGACGTCCTCGAAGCCCAGCAGCACGCGCGGGTCGATCTCGAGCGAGAGGTAGAGGTCGACGGGACCCTCACACCCCTCCTCGGGATGCACGTCGACCTCCCACGTCTGGCGCAGCGAGTAGCTCTCGACGAAGTGCCGCTCGTCGTGGACGTGGAAGCCGTGCTCGACCGCGTGGTCCTTGAGATCGGCCACGAAGCCGGCGACGTCGATCACTGCCATCGACAGGTCCCCGTGCTCAACAGTCACCGACCTCCGCGAGCGCCCGCAGCCCTTCCGCCAGCGTACGGAACGCGCGTCCCCGGTGTGACACGACGTGCTTCTCCTTCGCGCTCATCTCGGCGAACGTGCGACCGTCGCCCTCGGTCGGGACGAAGACCGGGTCGTAGCCGAAGCCGCCCGAGCCGTGCGGCAGGCTGGCGATCATGCCCTCGACCGTTCCGAGCGCGGCGACCTCGCGCCCGTCGGGCCACCGCGCGACGGCGACCGTCGAGAAGCGTGCAGTGCGCGCACCGTCGTCCACGTCGGCAAGCCGCTCGAGGAGCAACGAGCAGTTGTCCGCATAGGTCGCGTCACCACCAGCGAAGCGCGCCGAGTGCACACCCGGCGCACCGCCGAGCGCGTCCACCTCCAATCCGGTGTCGTCGGCGATCGCAGGCTTGCCTGTCGCCGCCGACACGGCAACGGCCTTGAGGCGCGCGTTCTCCTCCAGCGTGGAGCCCGTCTCCTCGACGTCCCCGATCGACGGATCGCGACGCTCGAGCGCGACTGGAGCGCCGGCCTCCTCGAGCACGGCCGCGATCTCTGCTGCCTTGTCCGGGTTCGCCGTCGCGAGGACGAACGACATCATCCGCTCGGACCCGAGAGGGCAGGCCGTGGCGCGGGGGACTCGGCGAGCAGCTCGCGCTGCAGCTCGAACAGCTCACCGATGCCCTGCTCGGCGAGCGCGAGGAGCGAGTCGAGCTCGCCGCGGGTGAAGGGCATTCCCTCGGCCGTGCCCTGGACCTCGATGAAGCGACCGGCGCCGGTCATGACGACGTTCATGTCGACCTCGGCGCTCGCGTCCTCGGAGTAGTCGAGGTCGAGCGACGGGAGCGTGCTCACCACACCAACCGAGATCGCGGCGCACTGGTCCTGCACCGGGTGCCCGGTCAGCGTGCCCGCCGAGACGAGTCGCGAACAGGCGTCGTGCAACGCAAGGTAGCCCCCGGTGATCGACGCTGTCCGCGTGCCACCGTCGGCCTGCAGCACGTCACAGTCGACCGTGATCTGGACCTCGCCCATGGTCTCGAGGTCTGTCACCGCGCGCAGTGACCGGCCGATGAGCCGCTGGATCTCCTGAGTGCGGCCCGACTGCTTGCCCTTGGCCGCCTCACGGTCGACGCGCTCGGGCGACGACCCCGGCAGCATCGAGTACTCCGCGGTCACCCACCCGCGACCGCTGCCGCGCAGCCAGGGCGGAACACGCTCCTCGATCGACGCGGTGCACAGGACGCGCGTCCGCCCGAACTCGACGAGCACCGATCCAGCGGCGAACTCGGTGAAGTCGCGAGTGAACGCGACCTGTCGGAGCTCATCGGGCTCACGCCCGTCACGTCGGGGACCCACGCCGCGCTAGATCCTCGTCACGAGATGGGGCGCGGCAAGGACGACAGCCTCACCGAACGCGTCGGACCCTTCGTCGACGGCGCGATGGACGTCGAGGCGCGGCCAGAGGTGCGTGAGCATGAGACGGCGTGCGGCTGCGTCGCGGGCCGCCGTGCCGGCCTCGTGCGCGGAGAGGTGGATCTCGGCCGGCTTCTCGCCGTGGAGATACGTCGCCTCCGACAGCACGAGGTCGGCACCGGGCTCGAACGCGTCGACGCTCCAACCCGGACCCGTGTCCGACGTGTAGATCATCCGCTTGCCGTTCGACGTCGCCTCGACGGCGAACGTGGGGGGCGGGTGGTCAGTGCGCGAGAACCGCATCGTCAGGTCACCGCACGTGGCGTGCTCCGACTCGTCGATCGGGAGCCACTCGAACGCGTTGCCCCAGTCGCCGTCGACGAGCTGCCCGAGGTGCTCGGCCAGCCCATGCGGCGCGAACACCGGGAGGCCTTCACGCTCGAGCCCGTAGCGCATCAGCACGTGCAGTCCGTACACGTCGACGCAGTGGTCGGGGTGCTCGTGGGTGATCACCACCGCGTCGAGATCCTCGACCGCAACGTGCTGCTGAAGGTGTCCGAACGTCCCGTTGCCGCAGTCGAGCCACACCGACGTCGCACCGCATCGCAGCAGGTATCCGCTGCACGCGCCCCCCTTCGGGCCGTTGTACGACCCCGAGCAGCCCAAGACCGTCAGCTCCATCGATGACACTCCACTCGGTCGACCTCGGGTCCCAGGAACCTGTTCCCGAGACGTCGGAACGTCGATACATCACCACTGGTCACGAACTCGTGTTCGGACGATGTGTCGCGCGTCACGGCGGGCTCACCGAGGAGCTCGCGGACGGCAAACGCCGTCTCGTCTGCGCTCGACACGAGCACGACCTCACGCCCCATCACATCGCCGATGGTACGAGCAAGCAGGGGGTAGTGCGTGCAACCGAGGACGACGGTGTCGACGCCGGCGGCGCGTACCGGATCGAGCAGCCGCTCCGCAAGCACATGCACCTGATCGGAATCCACGTCGCCGGCCTCGACGAACTCGACGAAGCCGGGGCACGCGGCGCACGTGAGCTCGAGCGCGAGCCCCAGCCGCGATGCGGCTCGCTGATACGCCCCCGACGCGATCGTGCCGACCGTGCCGATGACACCGACCCGACCGTTCTGCGTCGCGCGCGCAGCCGCGCGAAGCCCCGGATCGATCACACCGACCACGGGAATCGCGAGGTGCTCCTCGAGGCGCTCGAGCGCGACGGCCGACGCGCTGTTGCACGCGACGACGAGTGCCTGGGCACCGCGGTCGACGAGCACGTCGGCGATCTCCAACGAGTACTTCAAGACGTCATCGGGAGGCTTCGATCCGTACGGGAAGCGGCCGGTGTCACCGAAGTAGACGACGCGCGCGCCGGGCGCGAGGTCGATGATCGACCGCAGGACGGTCAGCCCGCCGAGGCCCGAGTCGAACACTCCGAGCGTCACGGTCATGCTCATCCTCGGGTGCCCCGAGCAGCACGGGCGAGCCTGTCACCGATCGCGGCACCGATGCCCATGCTCTCGGGCGGGACCGTGAGCAGCACATCGAGCGCGCGCCGGTCGGCATCGCGCAGCCGCGAGTAGAGCACGCGCGCGTACTCGTCGACGTCGGCGGGAGGATCGAGCACGACAGCTTCCGCGGGCAGATCGCTCGGCACGGGTGCAGGCGCGAGCACACCGACTCGCCAACCCTCCGCGACCAGCAACGCGGCGCGCGCAGCGGCCGCATCCGACTCGACGACGACCACCTCGGCAATGGGTGCGTAGTGAGCTGCCAATGCGCCCGGCGCCGCGACGGTGCCGTCGGTGCGCAGGGTGACGGCGGTGCCGAGGATCGCCTCGAGCTCTTCGACCGGGACGCCACCGAGGCGCAGCACCGCCGGGACCTCGAACGAGCAGTCGACGATCGTCGACTCGACCCCGACGTCGCAGCCAGCGTCGTCGAGGATCACGTCGACATCGTCGCCGAGGTCGAGCCGCACGTCGGCCGCGCTGGTCGGGCTGACGCGGCCGAAGCGGTTCGCCGATGGTGCAGCGATCCCACCGTCGAAGGCCGCGAGCAGCTCGAGCGCGGTCGGATGGGCAGGGACGCGCAGACCGACCGTGTCGCGACCGCCCGTGACCGCGTCGGGCACTCGCGCAGCACGCTCGACCACGAGCGTCAACGGCCCCGGCCAACACGCATCGGCGAGCTTCGACGCGGACGGCGACACGTCGTGCGCCCACTCGCTCAGCGCGGAGGCGCACGGCAGGTGGACGATCACGGGATGATCGGTCGGGCGACGCTTGACCGCGTAGAGACGGTGCAGGGCCTCGACGTTCTCGGCGTCACACCCGAGTCCGTACACGGTCTCGGTCGGGAACGCCACGAGCCCGCCTCGCCGAAGGACCGCGACCGCGTCCTCGATCGTCGCCGTCCCGCTCACCAGTAGTTGATGCGGGTCGCGCGCTCCTCGACGACATCGATGTCGTCGGTCCACGCGCCCGACGAGAGGTACTTCCATCCCCCGTCGGGCAGAAGCGTGACGATCGTGCCCTCGTCCATCTGCTCGGCCATCTTCGCCGCACCGGCGACCGCGGCTCCCGACGACACTCCCGCGAACACGCCGGAGTCGTCGAGGAGTCGGCGGAGCCACTCGATCGACTCTCGCGGCCGAACGATGAACTTTCGGTCGAGGATCGCGGGGTCGAAGATCGGTGGCACGAACCCGTCCTCGAGCGAACGCAGGCCCTGGACGAGCTCTCCGGCCGGAGGCTCGACCGCGACGATCTGGACCTCGGGCTTGCGCTCCTTGAGGAAGCGACCCACTCCCATCAGCGTGCCGCTGGTCCCGAGACCGGCCACGAACACGTCGACCTGGCGACAGTCGCGCCAGATCTCGGGGCCGGTCGCTTCGTAGTGCGCGAGCGGGTTGGCGGGGTTCCCGTACTGGAACAGGAACCGCTGCGTGGGATCGTCGGCGGCGAGCTTCTCGGCCAGGCGGATCGCGCCGTTGCTCCCTTCCTCGCCCGGTGAGAGCACCACGTCGGCACCGAAGATCTCGAGGAGCTGTCGCCGCTCGACGGAGACGTTCTCGGGCATCACCACGCGCAGGTGGTAGCCGCGCAGCTTCGCGACCAGCGCGAGGCCGATGCCCGTGTTGCCCGACGACGGCTCGAGGATCGTGTCACCTTCATGGAGCGAGCCGTCGTGCTCGGCGAGCTCGACCATCTTCAGCGCGATCCGGTCCTTCGACGAGCCGCCGGGGTTCTGCCCCTCGAGCTTGGCGTAGATGCGCACGCCGGGGTTCGGCGACAGCGCGTGGATGCCGACCAGCGGCGTGTCACCGATGAGCCCGAGCACGGACTCGTGGCGCGACATGGAGCGAAGGTCAGCCGCCGGCGACGGCAGGAAGGATCGAGATCACGTCGCCGTCGGCGACCTTGGTGTCGAGCCCGTCGAGGTACCGGATGTCGTCGTCGTCCTTGTAGACGTTGACGAACTTGTGGAGGTTGCCTTCGTCGTCGACGAGGTTGCCGGCAAGGCCCGGGTACCGCGTCGTCAGATCGGCGAAGACCTCACCGACCGTCGCGCCCTCGGCGGTCACCGATGCCGCGTTCTCGGCGTGCACGCGCAGCAGCGTCGGGAGGTTGACGTCCACAGCCATGGGCACAATCGTACAAGCATCAAGGTTCGATGGTGATCTCGACCTCGGTGATCCCTCCGTCACGGATCCGGTAGCCGCGCGTCACCGGCTCCGGGTGCTTCAGGCTCACGAGCACGTAGATCCATCCCGGTTCGGCCGCCTGGCGGACGTCGGTGTCGGACGGGTACGCGTCGGTGTGCGTGTGCGAGTGCCAGACGCCGATGAGCTCACCTCCCTCGGACTCGGCGGCGCGCATGGCCTTGATGAGGTCGCGCGAGTCGACGGTGTACGTGCGCGCCGAAGCGTCGGCGTTGCGGCACGGGAAGGCCGACGTGACCTCGCCGGTCGGCTCGCCGTCCTCGGTGAGCGGACCTCCGAGCAGACCACACGCCTCGTCGGGCAGGCCGTCGAAGCAGTGAGCGACGATCTGTTGGTGTTGCGCCGACGTGAGGCGCAACGTCGGTGCAGCGAACGGCACCGCGTCAGGTACGGGGGGCGTCTTGGATCGCCCGCCACACGCGCTCGGCGGTCAGCGGCATGTCGATGTGACGGACGCCGAGGTGCGACAGCGCATCGATCACCGCGTTCTGCACCGACGGGGTGGAGCCGATCGTGCCCGACTCACCGATGCCCTTCGCTCCCAGGGGGTTGAGTGGCGTCGGCGTCTCGGTGTTGCTCGCCTCGAACGACGGGAACTCGGCCGCGCTCGGCATCGCGTAGTCCATGAGGTTCGCAGTGAGCGGGTTGCCTTCGTCGTCGTACACGACGCCCTCGTACAGCGCCTGCGCGACGCCCTGCGCGATCCCACCGTGCTGCTGGCCCGCGACGAGCAGCGGATTCAGGATGCGCCCGCAGTCGTCGACGGCGACGTGGCGGAGGTGATCGACCTCGCCCGTCTCGGTGTCGACCTCGACGACCGCGATGTGCGCGCCGAACGGGTACGTGGCCTCGCCCTGGTTGAAGTCGAGCGCGGCTGCGAGGCCGGCGGGGCCGTCGGCCGGCCAGTCGTCGGGTCGCCGGCCAGGATCGTTGGCCGCCAGCGCGAGCTCGCCCCACGACAGCGCGGTCGCGGGCACGCCCGCGACGCCGACCTTCCCGCCGTCGTGCAGCACGATGTCGTCGGCGTTGGCCTCCAGCAGGTGCGCTGCGAGGAGCTTGGCCTTGGCCAGCACCTCTTCGCTCGACTTGTAGAGCGCAGAGCCCGCCGTCTGCAGCGAACGCGAACCCATCGTGCCGCTC
>Ga0315534_1001600_pt1 | contig 15561 bp, 11 predicted proteins | sample SalMarSW160240MG_FD_203094 | JGI IMG/M metagenome (GOLD analysis project Ga0315534, IMG submission 203094) | Salt marsh sediment microbial communities from the Plum Island Ecosystem LTER, Massachusetts, United States - Salt Marsh Sediment SW1602-40 ... | reverse complement strand
CATTTCTCCCTTTCGTAAATGGGGGAGCAATGCTGGTAGATAAAAAAGTTTTTCTTGATGTTGGCGGTTTTGACCAGGATTTTTTTGCTTATTATGAAGATGTTGATTTAGGCTGGAGGCTCTGGGTGCTGGGCTATAAGGTTATATTTGCTCCCAAATCTATTGTTTATCACCATCACCATGGAACTTCCAGAACTTTTAGTGAAGATAAGCTGAGATTTTTAAAAGAAAGAAATTCTCTTTATTCTGTTTTTAAAAATTATGATGATGATAATCTTGCGAGAGTGCTCTCTGGTTCTCTGGCAAATGTTTTTAACCGTATTCTTGTTGATTTTAAATTTGATTATAAAAGCTATTATGACCTGAGTGGTAGTACTTATAACCAAAAGAAAATTACCTCACAGGTAATGAAGAATGAATCCTTAAGTTCACTTATGGCTGTAAAGAATTTTCTGGATGAATTGCCGGAGCTTACTAGGAAGAGGCAGAATATACAGGAAAAAAGAAAAAGGGATGATAAAGCAATCTTCTCTTATTTCAAAGGGCAATTCCTGGCAGTTTCACCTGACAGGGATTACCAGGAAAAACAAATAGATCTTTTAAAATCCCTGGGGATTTATAAAGTTTTTGAAAAAGAGATAAAAAGAAAGCTTCTTATAGTCTCAAGTGAAGTCGTTTCCGAGGAAATGGCCGGACCAGCAATAAGAGTATGGAGTTTTGCTCAAGTTTTATCTCAGTATATGGAAGTTATATTAGCTGTCCCCAATAAAGTTAACTTACCCGAACAAAATTTTAAAGTAGTTCAATTTACTGATGATAACCAGTTAAAAAAGATTATAGAGCAGGTTGATATTATACTGAGTGGAGGTATGGCTTTTGCTAAATACAGGAGTATAAAAGATTCAGGAAAGTATTTGATTATAGATATTTACGACCCTTATAATCTGGCGACACTTGCAGAGTATAGCACTGAGCCTATAAAAAAGAGATTGGAAATACATAAATCCATACACAATATTTTCAATGAGCAGTTTTACTACGGAGATTTCTTTATATGCGCTTCTGAAAGACAAAGAGATTTCTGGCTGGGTATGTTGGCAGCTTTGAACCGGGTAAACCCTCATTCCTACAATCAGGATCCTACTTTGAAGAAAATGATAGATGTGGTTCCATTCGGCCTTCCTGCTGCAAAGCCTGTTCATACCAGAAACGTATTAAGAAATAAGATAAGCGGAATAGGCAAGAATGATTTTATAATTATCTGGGGTGGCGGGATCTATAATTGGTTTGATCCGTTAACTCTGGTTAAAGCAATGGCGGAAATAGCAAAGATAAGAGATGATGTAAAATTGTTTTTTATGGGTGTAAAGCATCCCAATCCTGAAGTAAGAGAACTCCAGCTTGTTAACGATACGGTTAATCTTGCTAGGAAATTAGATGTGTATGATAAAAAAATCTTTTTTAACTTTGGATGGGTTGACTACAATGATAGACAGAATTATCTGGTAGAGTCAGATGCAGGAATAATTACCCACCCGGAACATATCGAAACGAGATTCTCGTTTAGAACCAGAATATTGGATTACCTCTGGGCAGGTTTACCGGTAATTTCAACAAGAGGCGACTACTTGAGTGATCTGGTTGAGAGAAGGGGTCTGGGTATAACTGTGGGCGATGGTGATGTCAAGGGTATTGTAAATGCTATTATAAGACTTGCCGACGATAAAGATTTTTATAACCAATGTTTGAAAAATATAGATGAAATAGCAAAAAAATACACATGGGAAAAAATATGTCAACCTATTATAGATTTTTGCCGGGACCCGGCTTCAAGTGCTTTAAAAGATAGAAAAGCTAATAATATTTTAAATATTAACGGGAACAGTAGCTTGTCTACTAAAGGAGTCAAAATATCTGAAAAAGGTAGCTCTTATCTAATTAAGAGGTTTTTTTACCACTTATTCAGAAGTGGTCCCAGACAGACTTCAAAATTTATATCTAACTACATAAAAGGTAAATAAAAAAAGATTTAGAAAGACTCTTAAAATAAATATAAAAAAAGTATAGATATAGAAAATAAGCATGGACTTAGAAAATCAGAGTAAGAAATCAAATAAAAAAAGGCTTATACTTAGAATAATAAATATTGTAGTTGTGGTAGGTTTTGGGGCATTTCTGGTTTATTATCTTCTGGGTAAAATAAGTATTGGACAGATAAAGAACGCTATTACGGGGTTAGATAAACCCTCTATTATAATAGCTCTGTCAATATTGCTGGTAAGTATTTTCTTAAGAACATACCGTAAGAAAATACTGGTGGGATCGGATAGAATCAGTATGACCGATATGTTTCTGGTGGTTCTTGTCAGGAATGCCTTTAATATGGTGCTTCCGGCAAGGACCGGTGAATTATCCTATGTGTATGTACTGCAGAGGAAGTTTAAGTTCCCGCTTGAAATTGGGGTATCGACTTTGATGATAGTACTGATTTTTGACCTGGTAATTGTTTTTTCACTTATTGTAATTTCTGTTATTGTAGTCCTTATAAATAAATTTTCGAGTTCCTATCTGGCTGTTGTGCTTATAGCTCTGATACTGCTTATTCTTCTTCTTCTGGTTTTATTTTATCTTTCTAAAATAATCAGGTTTATCCTTATGATCATAGAAAAGATTTTAGCCAAATACAGGATTGGTAAAAATAAGGCGTTACAGGCTGTCTATAAAAAAATGGTTGATATAAATGAAAATATTGAAATAATACGAAAAAGGAGAATATACTGGAAAGTATACCTTTCTTCGATTGTTATAAGGGTTTTAAAATTTGGTTCATATTACATGATGATTTATGCCATATTAAAACCGGAAGGATACACTTTTAGAGAACTTAATTTCTGGGTAATATTTTTGGCTGTAGTAGCTGCTGAAATATCCGCTGTGCTTCCTACTCATGCTCTGGCAGGCTTCGGGACATATGAAGGAGCTTTCTTGCTGGTACTGGGGGTACTGGGGTTTAAAATAACTGGTATTGCTTGGGAGGCAGTTGCTTTCGGTTATCATATAATTACACTGACATTTATAGTAACTTTAGGTATTATAGCCACAATTATATTAAGTATGCCGTTCTATAAAATTAAGGAAAACGATAAAACGCAAATGTCAAAAGGTTAATTACTGAGTTATTCTTTTAAAAATGAAAAAATTTTTCAATAAAATCGGAAGTTTAATCGTTACGAGAGAGATTTTTGAAGATAAGAAATCATTAAAGACTCTTTACAAGTACTTTCTCGGAGGATTGCTGGTCAGATTCATTTTCTTACCGTTTTTTTTCGAGAGAGACATACTTTCAACCTACCAGAGAGCCGCGGAAACACTTTATACAAAAAATTTAGGATTGGACAATCTGCAGATACTGACCAATATGATTCATTCCATATACCTGTTCATTATAAAGTCGATATTTCCAGCCATAAATCAATTATTTTCCGTTCTGCTAGAGAAAGATACCTGGATATCCTGGATTGAATTCAACAGTAGTTATAATATATTTACTACACTGACCCTTTTTAAAATACTTTATCTTGTATTTGATATAGGCTGTATGTTTTTGATCATGAGGTTTTCTTTTGATGACGAGCCCGAAAATAAACTGAGGGTTTTTAAATTCTGGATATTTAATCCTATATTATTATTTGTAGTATATATCTTTGCCAGGCATGATATTATTGCAGTGTTCACTACCCTGGTTGCACTACTGCTGGCAAAAAAGGATAGAAAATACTGGGCAATTGGCATACTTGCTATTGGTATAGCCCTGAGGTTCTTCCCTATAATGATTCTTCCTCTTCTGGTATTGTACCTGGCGCGTACCAAAAAGGATTATATTATATTATCTCTGACAGGGCTTTCCGGCATAACAGCAGTAGAACTTTTATGTCATTTTATTTTTGGTAAAAGTGTGATATTACCACTGCTTAAAACCCAGCATTTCGAGTATTTCCTTTCTACAAAATTTGACCTCGTGACAGGATCCCACAGCAGCATTTTTATTTTTATAGCAGCATATATATTCATAATACTTAGTTTCCTTCATATCAAAAAGAAAAGTTTCGATTTACTTTTAAATTACGGAGCAATTATATATCTGGCTTATGTGGGTATTTGTTTCTTCCATCCCCAGTATGTGTTGTGGGTAGTTCCTTTTCTTGTAATCGCATTCGTGAGAAGAAAATCACTTTTATATTATAACTGGCTTCAATTTGTTCTGCTTATGGTAATATTAATATACTGGGGGGATCTCGTGACCAAGTTTGTTCTTGCTCCCATTGACTACCGCTATTTTATATATTTAACCGGTATCATTCCCATTATTGAACGTTTTTATGATTCTGCGAAGTTTGTAAACATATTCAGGAGCATTTTTACTGGGGTATCTTTATGGATGGTTTATTTGATTTATAAAGATAATAAGAAGTTAATGGGAAATGAGTTAGATAATAATAGACTCGGGAAAGTATGACAGGAAAAACTTTTAAAATAAAAATAATTATTTTGGTTTCTTTGCTGGTATTGATTTCACTACTGCTTGCTGGATGCACGGGGATTTTTTATATCCCGGGCGCGAGTTACGGTTATTATATCTGGGAAGAGAACAACAGCATTTTTATAGAGTGGAGCGTAGATAAAAAGGATACCGAGTTTAATGGTGTGATTTCGACTGATGGGAAAATAACCGCCTATAAGTTAAAGAATTGGGAAGAAGGAGATGATATAATTGAAGTAGGCGAAGATAGGATTGAGTTTTCGGCTGCTCTGAGCAGTCAGGATTACTCGGACGGATTTATTTTTACACCACAGGATTACACTTATCTGGAGTTTGATTTAGAAATAAACAATGGATATGAACTCTCCAGAGTAAATGTGGGAGGATTTCTGGAAAATCCCAAGGATGATGTATTCAGGATAGGAAAAGATTACTTCAGCCAGCTTGAAATGAAACCCTGGTACCGGAAGCATCCATTTTCCGAGTTCTTTTATAAGTTATCTGCCAATAAATACTTCACATTTTTATATCTCTTTATTCTGGGGATCATTATTATAGAGATTTTAAGGGTAACAGTTATTGCCCGAAGAAAAAGAAAAATCATGTGGGTGATGATCTCATATGCAGTGTTGATTATAATCGAAATTTGCATTTATTTTATTTTAAGATTTTTAACTGGTTGAAAGGGTGCCTGATTTGGTAGATTTTATAAAAAAAATTGCTTTGATCGGGGTTGACGGCCAGCTGGGAACCGATATCTATAATCATTTCAAAAAAAAGGGTGTTAAGCTTGAGGGGCTGAGGGGTTTCAGAGACATCGATGTTTATGATTACAGTTTAAGCGAAAATGTTTTAAAAAAGATCGGCCCTGATATAGTTATAAATACTGCTGCTTTTCATGACGTAGATCGGTGCGAGGATGAAGCTTTATCTGCCTTTAAGGTGAATGTAATAGGAGTTAAAAATCTGGCCTTGATATGCAGAGAAATCGGTGTTCCCCTGATACATTTCAGCACCGATTACATATTTGACGGGGAAAAGAGCAGTCCATATGTAGAGGATGATTATGCCCGGCCACTCAGCCTGTATGGGATATCAAAACTGGCCGGTGAACAGGTAATGCAATATATACTTGACCGGTATTATATAGTAAGGCTGTGCGGCCTTTACGGTCATGCCGGATGCATTGGAAAGGGAAGTACCAATTTTGTAGAGTCAATGATAAAAATGGCGGAGGGGAAAAAGGAAATAAAGGTAGTAAATGATCAGGTACTTACACCGACCAGTACTATGGATGTTTCGGAAAAGCTTTTAGAGCTTATGCAGACAGGAAAATACGGTATTTATCATATGACTAATACGGGTAGTTGTTCCTGGTATGAATTTACCTGTGAAATATTCAGACTTATGAAATTAAATACCAGAGTAATACCAATCTCTACTGACCAGTTTGGAGCAAAAGCAAAGAGGCCGCATTATTCGGTTCTGGATAATTTTAATTTGAGGAAAATAGGACTGACCGATTTAAGAAACTGGAAAGAAGCACTGAAAGATTATATTAAGAATAGAAATAAGTAGATTTAATTTGATTCATATAAGCTTTTTACTTCCGTAAGACAGGCAAGCTAAAGAAAAAACTTCTTGTACCACAAACTTAGATTGACAAGCGCCCATAAAATATGATTGTGGTTATGCTTTAACTGGAGATGTTCGTTTATAAGAAGGGATAAATAGGAGCTGTTAAAATTCTCTTTTATGATAGGCGAATTTTTAAAGAGGTCTATCATATAATCTTTTAATTCTTCTCTCAGCCAGTTTTTAACCGGAAGGCTGTATCCCTGTTTACCTCTATAGATAATACTTTCCGGCAGTAAGCCGTATTTTTTAAGAGTTTTCCTGAAAACATATTTAGTGGTCAATTTATTGAGCTTCAGGCCGGCAGGGATGGAAGCGCAGAGTTCCACAACCTCATGGTCCAGGAAAGGAACCCTTACCTCTAAAGAAGTAGCCATACTCATTTTATCTATTTTCATCAAAACACTATCAGCCATAGTAAGTTTTATATCTACGAAGATATCCCTGTCCGTTGTATTTGCGGAGTTACAGATCCTCGAAAAGTAATATATGGGATCAAAAGGAGTAAAAGCTATATGGTGCTGGGTGGATTTTCTAAAAATATTTTGTCCTATTTCCGGATTTAAAAAATACTGCCACCGCATAGCTCCCGCCTCCTCGGGATAAAGGGTTCCCTCTACAAAGCGTTTAAGCATGTTAATGGCTCCTTTTTTTTGGGGCTGGTCAGGTAGCCTTAAAATTAACGATGATATGATCTTTTTTCTGATAAAGGAGGGGAAAATATTATAGTAACGGTTTATTTTAGCTGCCTTGAACCTGTCATATCCCAGGAATATTTCATCTCCTCCTTCTCCGCTCAGGCATACCTTTACTTTTTCTCTGGCTTTACAGCTGATGAGGTAAAAGGGAATAGTGGAAAGGTCGGTCATAGGTTCATCCAGATGATAGAGGCTTCTTTCGATGTCTTCGGGAGACACAGGGTCTATCATCAGTACATTATATTCGGTATTAAAGAAATCGGAAACGGTTTTAGCATAGGGAAGTTCCGAGAAAGTCTTGTCTCTATAGCCGATAGAAAAGGTCCGGACTTTCTTGGGATATAATCTGGAAACGAGACCTACCACAGTGCTGGAATCAAGCCCTCCGGATAGAAAAACTCCCAGAGGGACGTCACTGATAAGGCGTCTTTGTACTGATTTTTCCAGAGCAGTAAAAATTCTGTCTGTTGCTTCTTCCTCGTTAAGTATTTCCGGCTTAAATTTTAATTCCCAGTATTTTTGTATCTGCAGACTGCTGTTTTTAAAAATGGCATAATGTCCCTGTCTGAGTTTGTAGATATTTTTAAACATTGTATCCGGAGCAGGGACAAATTCGTAGCCCAGGTAATAATACATGGATTGAAGGTTTACTTCCCTTTTTACACAATCTGCTTCAAGGATACTTTTTATTTCCGAACCGAATATTAATCTGCCGTCCTTTAAGTAGTAATAAAGGGGTTTGATTCCAATTCTATCCCTGGCAAGGAATAGTTCCTTTTTTTCTTCATCCCAGATGGCAAAGGCAAACATACCGTTGAATTTTTCAAGACAGCCTGGCCCGTATTCTTCATAACTTTTCAGAACCACTTCGGTATCTGTATGGCTGTTAAACTTATAACCCCTGGCGGTAAGCTCTTTTTTTATTTCAGGAAAGTTATATACTTCACCGTTGTAAACAATCCATAACTTGTCATTTCTGGTAGACATTGGCTGATTGCCCTTGGCTGAAAGATCAAGAATGCTCAGACGGGCATTGCCCATAGAAAAACCGGGGAAAGTTTTAACACCATTGGCATCAGGACCGCGGTGGTGAATTTTTTGGACCATTTTTTGAATGAGTTTTTCGTCGTTCCAGTTAAAACCGCAGATTCCGCACATGAGTTCATTTCCTTAAGTATTGTTTTATAAATTTTAATTGCTGACAAGAAAATGGGAATACAGCTTATTTATTTTTTAGAGATAATTATTATCTTTATACCACTTAGCTGTTCTTTTTAAGCCTTCTTCGATCCCTACCCGCGGATTATAATTTAGTTCCTTTACGGACTTATCAATCTTAAAAGCCCGGTTCTGCCTGTACCAGTCAACCCGCCTTCTGAATAAAGGAGGAGATAATTTAAAAGGCTTATAGATAAACTCACATAAACAAGCTGCTATATATAAAGGGAGAAAAGGTAAATGAATAAATTTTATTTTTGTACCCATTGACTCTCCGATTTTTTTTACTAGTTCTTTGATGGTGAAATAATCTTTATCGGCGATGATGTAGACTTCGGCATTATTTTTATCGCTTTCCCAGGCTGTATAGAAACCGTCGCAGAGATTATCTATATATACAGGATGATAGAAAGCTTTTCCATCACCGAACATATAGAATTTACCTTTTTTAGCAAATCGAAATAGATAAAAAAATCTTTCAGGATCACCAGGACCATAAATAGCTGTTGGTCTTATAATAACGCTTTTAAGACCTTTTGAAGTGAATTTTTTGACTACTTTTTCCCCTTCATATTTAGTATATTGGTAATAATCGACCGGTACTATTGGAGAATCTTCGTTCCCCGGAGGATTTTTTATATCTCCATGCACTCCCTGTGTCGAACAATAAACAAATTTCTTCACCAATGGTTTTTTAATTGCTTCCTGGCATAAAATACGGGTCCCTTCTACATTGACATCCCAGTATGTTTTTTTTGAAGCATTGATCTGTCTAAAGGCTGCAGCCAGATGAAAAACACCCTGAACATTTGCTACAGCTTTCTTTACCGTATCCCTGTTGGTAACTGATCCTAAAATGATATTTGCCCCTTTTTTTATAAGATGATCATAAAATATTCCTTTTTGGTTATCCAATACCGATACGCTGTGTCCTTTGTCTATCAAATATTCTACTAAACGGCTGCCCGTAAAGCCGGTCCCGCCGGTCACTAATAATTTCAATTTCCCTTCCTTTCCTTAAAGAATTTAATAACAGTCAATTAGTTAAAATAATATAATAAAATACAATTATTAAATATGAAAATAATTAAAAGTTTTATATTTCCAAGAAAATCATTTTTGATATTTTATATCATTTGACATTAATAGGAAAGACCTCTGCCGGAAAATGGCAATTTAGCTTTATTGAGATTACCGGTCTTCATGTCTGCTCTGATAAAAAGAAGTTCTTACATCTTTGATATAAAAGAACAGAGCGGGTAGAGTAGCAATAATAATGGCAATATGACCTAATAAACCTATAGTAAAGGCACCTGTTTTGGAAAGACCCAGTAAAGAGAAAAAGTATACCAGAAGCCCTTCGTTGACTCCTATTCCTTCAAAGGAAATAGGGATCCTTGAGATAAGCTGCACCAGAGGGATTATAAGTAGAAAATATATGAATGGTATGGAAAGATTTAATGCCCTGCAGGCCAGATAATTACCGATTACTGGTATCAGCTGTTCCAGGATGGATAGGCCCAGAAATAGAGCCAGTATGCCTTTATGATTTTTATATTTTGTATAGGATAGATAAAGATTTTTAAATTTGCTTAAAAAAAAGTTTTGGGATAACTTATTACTTTTATCTATTTTGCGGATGATGCGTTCGTTGAAGGAAATAAACATCAATATAGTAAAAAAAAACAGAAGTATTCCTGCTATCCCTAGAAAACGCCAAACATTTAATTTGAAAAGAGATATTAAAAATAAAGCTGCAATAGGTACTAAAATAGCGGAAGCTATGAATCCCAGTATTCTCTCTACTATTACCGAAGATAATACATCGGTCCTTCCCCCTTTTTTACTGCGCAGTTTTAAGACACGGATTATATCTCCTCCCACCGTAGTAGGAAGAAAAAAACCTATAAATGTCGCTATATAGTAGGTTCTTATAGCACTGAAGACAGAAATGCCCATATCCCTCACCTTTAGAAGAAGATGCCATTTATAGGCCATGAAAATTCTGTCGAAAGTGATAAGTGCAAGAAGAAGAATAAAATAATAAACGTTTACATTCTTAAGAAGAGATAACATATTGGGGATGTTTATCAGGCGCAGCAGTAAAATTATCAGTACGATGCTGAGTACTAATTGGATAATAAGATTGAATATACGTTTCCTTTTTTTTACAAATTCAAAGAAGCTATGAATAATAGAACTAATTTTATCTTTCATAAACTTAAGAAAACTAAGGCTGATATTTTTCTTCGAATAATTTTAAAGTCTTTTTGGCAGTCTTCGACCAGTTGAATTTTTTTACATTTTCCAGGCCGGCTGCTATAAGCTTTTTTCTTAAATATTTATTATTTAAAATATTATATATTGACTGTACTATTTCTTTACGATTATATGGGTTTACCAGTAAGGCAGCTCCACCGGAGACCTCCGGGGTGCATCCTGTTTTTGAACAGATTACCGGACATTCACAGGCTTGGGCTTCAAGTATAGGTATACCAAAACCTTCGTATAAGGAAGGGAATATAAGACACTGGGCAGAATGGTAGAGATAGGGAAGATCATCATCTGGGACGAATCCGAGAATCTTAACATCATTTTGTAGCTTAAGTCTTCTTATCAAATCCATATCACTGGCATACTTCCACCTTTTAAAGCCGGCTACCACTAACTTGATCGGAATTTTATTCCTTATTATATTAAAACTTTTAATAATATTTGAAAAATTTTTCAGCGGAGTTATTCCACCTATAAAAAAAATATATTTTTCGGGGAGATTGTATTTTTGCTTTACGGCCATAATATTTCCTTTGTTTTTTCTAGTTTTAAATCTCTTATGATAGGATTCATATATGACCTTTATTTTATCGGCTTTTACATTGAGGTATTTTATTAAGTCGTTTTTACCGGTATTTGTCATAACAATGATGATATTTGCCCTGCGGCAGTAAAGAGGTGTCATTATACGAAAATATATATGGTCATACCATCTGAATATATTAGGCAGGGCAAACTGTTCCAACCCGTGCAGAGTAAATACTTTTTTAGAAGGAGCAAACAAAGGAATGGATAATTTCGGATTAAAGACCAAATCAATCTTTTCAGATCTGACTGCTCTGGGGACACCTATCTGATCCCATAACAGTTTATTGGATATATTTATAACCACTTCCTTTACGTTCTTATATCTGGAGTAAGTACCTATAAAAGAAGGGTTATTGTATAAAAAAACATATTCATTTTTTTTATCGATATCCAGCAGATTTTCAATAATATTTTTAGTGTAGACTACAACTCCTCCCAACTCGTTCAAGTGTCTTAACATAACGCCTATCTTCATATTATAATTTCCCTCTATATTTTTTATTATTTTTACGGGAATACTGCTTTAAAGCTGTATTGAGAAATGTTTTATAAAAATGCTGTTCCTAACAATTATACTGCCTCCTGCTCTCCAGTGACAATCCTTTTATTGTCTGTTAGTATATCTGGCATCCAAGATATAATAATAATTTATTATTATATTACTTTTTATTAATATTTTAGAAGTATTTCCTATAGTAATATTTAATTAATAGGCAATATTCATTTCATCTTCGCCAACTATTGATTACTTTATCGGATATATTTTTTATAATTAATAAAATATTTTTTTTTGTGTATAATTAGTTAAAAATTTTTTTAAAGAATTTCTTTTTTAAAATAATTAAATCATGAAAATTTTTATAAAATGAACATAGTAGTTACTGGTGGAGCAGGATTTATTGGCTCTCATCTATGCCAAAAGTTAATAAATATGGGTTCTAAAGTAATTTGTATCGATAACTTCGATGACTTTTATGATCCCCACCTGAAAGAAGATAACATCTCAGAAATAGTCGATGGCCCTGATTTTAAGCTTTATTCCTCTGATATCTGTGATCGAGATCAAATAGAAGAAATATTTTTAAAAAATAAGATAGAGATGGTGGTTCATCTGGCGGCAAGAGCAGGAGTAAGACCATCGATAAAAAACCCCTTTCTATATGGTAAGGTGAATGTTCTGGGGACGATCAATTTACTGGAATGCTGTAAAAAATATAATATTAATAAATTTATTTTTGCTTCCTCGTCTTCTGTTTACGGGGGTAATAAAAAAATTCCTTTTTCGGAGGATGATAGTGTTGACCATCCTATGTCTCCGTACGCCGCTACCAAAAAAGCCGGGGAATTAATCTGTTATACTTATCACAGTCTGTATAAGATATCGGTCTTCTGTTATAGATTTTTTACTGTTTATGGCCCCAGGCAGAGGCCTGAAATGGCTGTGCATAAATTTATCCGCCGAATACTTAAAGGGGAACAGATAGAAATATACGGCGATGGTTCATCTTCCCGGGATTATACTTATATTGATGACGTGATTTCCGGTGTGGTTAACAGCCTGGAAAGGGTAAAAGGTTTTGAAGTTATAAATTTAGGCAATTCGAATACGGTTAGATTAATAGATCTGGTAAAATTAATCGAAGCTGTTACCGGGGGGAAGGCAAGTTTAAAATTTTTAGACAATCAGCCGGGTGACGTTTTTATAACTTATGCGGATATTAGAAAAGCAGGAAAAATGTTACAATATTTTCCTAAAACCAATATTAAGGAAGGTCTGATCAAATTTGTAAAATGGTATAAAGAAAAAAAGGAAAAAGGACTTTTTTAAATGAACAATGTTTTAAAAAAGAGTAAAGCTGGTACTGATCTGTCCGTAGTCATACCAATTTATAACGAAAAGGAAAGTATAGCGAAACTGTATAAGAAACTTGACAAGACTCTTTCCGGGATGAATCTGGAATATGAAGTGCTACTTATAGATGATGGAAGTACCGACGGTACGCTTGATGAGCTTGTAAAGATCCATAATAAAAACAAATCATATAAAATTATCAGTTTTAGGAAAAATTTTGGACAGACATCGGCTATAAGTGCCGGTTTTGATTTTACCAGCGGAAAGATAGTAATAACTCTGGACGCTGATTTACAAAATGATCCCTCCGATATCCCCATTCTGCTGAAGAAATTGAATAAAGGGTATGATATTGTAAGCGGATGGCGGGTGAACAGAAAAGACAGAGCCGTGACCAGGAAATTTCCCTCTATGGTTGCCAATAGGCTGATATCTAAACTTACCGGAGTCCATCTTCATGACTATGGTTGCACTCTGAAGGCTTACCGGAGAGAAGTAATAGAAAACATTGATCTGTATGGCGAAATGCACCGGTACATTCCAGCCATAGCCAGTTGGATGGGAGTGAGGGTTGCAGAGGTTCCGGTCAGGCACCACAGCAGAAAATACGGAAAATCCAAGTATGGATTTTCCAGGACAATAAAAGTGATCCTGGATATAATAACTGTAAAATTTCTTTTGAGTTACTCCCAGAGGCCCATACAGATATTTGGCCTGCTGGGTTTATCTTCGTCTGCTGTTGGTTTTATTATGACTGTTTATTTGATAATAATGAGAATATTTTTCAACCAATCCCTATCTGAGAGACCGTTATTTATTTTGTCCATATTTATGATTTTTATAGGTATTCAGCTTATTACCATGGGGCTTCTGGCAGAAGTGCTTATGAGGGTACATCATGAAGTCCAAAATAGACCTACATATGTTATAAAAGAAATGATTCTTAAGTAAATATGGATTTATAATGAATAAATTAGACCGTATTTTTAACCTGCTTCGGATTTATATAAATTACTGTTTTAAAAGAATCGACTGCAGTTATTATCCCATCAGAATATGGATAGAATTATCCAGCAGATGCAATCTAAGATGCCGCTTTTGCGTCAATAAAACCCTTCCGTCTGATCAGAAGGGGGATATGGATTTTCAATTGTTTAAAAAAATAATAGATGAGATAGCCGGTAAGGTTCACGATGTTAATTTGTTTCACAGAGGAGAGCCGCTTCTTAATAATGACTTGATACCGATGATCGCTTATGCCGCTAAAAATGGAGTTAAAACCAGAATTCATACCAATGCGACTCTTATGAATAAGAAACTGGACAAGAACATTATATTGTCCGGTCTGGATTTGGTCTCCTTCTCATTTGATGGGTACACAAGGGAAACATATGAAAAAAACAGGATCGGAGCCGGATTTGATGAAAGCTTGGCCAATATAATAGATTTTCTTAAGGTAAAAAAGCAATTGAAATCAAAAAAGCCGTATACAATTATCCAGGTTATAACTAACGGAGTAGAATTGTCTGGAAAAAATACTATAAAACAGAAGAAAGCTTTTTTAGAGAATTTCAAAAATCTTCCACTGGATAAAGTAGTAACAAGGTCTGCTCACAACTGGGGAGGCTTACTTAAGACAAACGGGGCAGATAATAACACAGCCAGAAATAAAAAAATAAATTCTTGTACTTTCCCCTGGTACTCACTTACTATATTTTATGACGGAAGAGTGTTTGTATGTCCCCAGGACTTCGAAGGTAAAATTTATGTAGGTGATATTAATGAAAGCAGAATAGAAGAAATTTTCAATGGTGTAACCATAAGGAGTATAAGGAAAGCATTTAAATCTGGTATAATTGACGATAGGTTTCCCTGCAGGAACTGTGATAGAATTAGAAGAAAATATTTTTTGGGAATTCCTGTGGAATATCTGAGAATTTTTATAGGGGATCACCTGAGAAACTAAAAAATGGTGTTAAGCATGTGAGATATTTAGAATGTTAGATATTTCAGTTTTATTCTTTAAAACCTTAGAAGGAGCCGATTGAAATAGAAAGATACGAGGATAAAATACAGAAGACACTTTTCGCTAAAGATAGGTCAAAAATCTCTAAATATATAGATTTATTTGTAGGAAGGAAAGGCTTTTTTAGCTTATTGAAATATGAATTAATAATCCTGCTGTTTCAGGATATGCGCGGAGCCATTGGTATTTTTTTTAGAAATTTGTTTTATCCCTTGCTTTTTAAAAAGGTTGGCAAGGGAGTTAGTTTTGGAAAATCGGTGACTATAAGACATCCTCATAAGATAACCATTGAGGATAATGTAGTAATAGATGATTTCTGTGTTCTTGACGCCAAGGGATTGGACAATAGGGGCATCAGTATAGGAAAAAACATTTTTATAGGCAGGGGAAGCATTCTGAGCTGCAAAAATGGTGATATAGTCCTGGAAAAAAATGTAGTGATAGGATTTAACTGTGAGATAGTTTCAAGCAGCAGGGTAATAGTTGGAGAAAATACCTTAATTTCCGCATATGTTTATATTATTGGCGGCGGGCATGATTATTCCAGAATAGATATTCCCATATCCGAGCAGGAGAAGCCTTCTTATGGCATAAAGATAGAAAAAAATTGCTGGATAGGAGCAGGCGCCATGGTTTTTGACGGTATTACCATAGGGAAAGACGCTATCATAGGAGCAGGAGCCGTGGTTTCGAAAGATATACCTTCTTTCTCTATAGCAGCAGGAATACC
>Ga0315534_1001599_pt1 | contig 15580 bp, 13 predicted proteins | sample SalMarSW160240MG_FD_203094 | JGI IMG/M metagenome (GOLD analysis project Ga0315534, IMG submission 203094) | Salt marsh sediment microbial communities from the Plum Island Ecosystem LTER, Massachusetts, United States - Salt Marsh Sediment SW1602-40 ... | reverse complement strand
ATTGCAGAGATAAACCCTGTTTTGTGCAAGGGGTGTGGTCTCTGTGTTGCTTCGTGCAGATCAGGCGCCATACACCTGAACGGATTTGATGAAGGCCAGATCATGACGATGATTAATCAAGTGAGTGGGTAAACAGAGTTATGATAACTAACGCTATTATATCAACAACCTTGATAAACTATTGAGTAAAAATTAAGAAGGAGCAGTAACGATTAAACCACCAAAGACATATATCAAGCATATATACTGGGTATCGCAAGAACAAGAAGAAGAACTAAGAGAAGATCTCATGCGCCAGAATATAAAGCTTAAATCTGGCAAGGCAGTCGTTTGTGCTGGCCTTGATGAGATCAGTAAGATAATGAGTGTGCCCCCAGAGGTGTGGGATAGCACATGCCACAGGCAGGGCAGCTGGTATAGAAACTCAGAGAAAAATGGCAAATATCTTATTATTAGCTCATTTGAATTAGAGGGCTATGAACGGTATAAAGAGGCGGTAATTACACGATCGAATTTTATTATACCTGGATCAATAACAGGTAAAGAAAAAAAGGCATTGGTAGAGGATGAACAATTCAAGCCTCTCGTACCTCGGGAGTGGTATATTATTACAGACCTTGAAAAAAGGATTTGGATGAGATGGGCAAGGAAACTTGGATCTGAGGAGGACTGGGATTCTCTTTTTCTTACGCATACAGCATGTCACGCAAATTTTATCAAACCCCAATTTTTTATCGAGTCAAATGGCCAAAAAATTCCCTATTCGATTGACAGAAGTGCAAACTTATGTTCCTGTTGTTTAGAACTCTTCCAGGTAATTGGCGATACATTGCCTAAAAAACTTGTTGCACCGTGTGCTGGTGCTGTGATTTTTTCTCGGCTCCCAAAAGACAGATATCTTATGGTAGAAAGACCATAGATTTTTTTATATCTTTTCGTCTTTCAGACTTCCTTCAGGCCAAAGATTTAACATACTTCACAAAAAGAGATAGATAGATAGTTTAAAAAAGGCAGTAATAAGTGGAGAGTTTTGATATTTACTGGTCGGGACGGCGAGATTTGAACTCGCGACCCCCTGAACCCCATTCAGGTGCGCTTCCAGACTGCGCCACGTCCCGATTTTATGCGTAACTTTATAATTATCTTTTTTTTAATTTTTTAACATCCATAGTTTTTGGTGTCAAGAGAGTTTTCTATTTAAGTGTGTTGAATTTATGAGCAGGATTGATTGCATAAGCAACAGGAATATACGAATGATTTCCACATATGTGGAAAGCATTTTGGGTGATGCATCTGATCTTTTTGCTGGGATGTCATTTCCCGAGGATAGGTATGGTTCTGCAAGGGAATATCTCACTGATGAGGATGAATGGACTACCTATGATATATTTCAAAAAATCTTTCGAAAGGCCAATGAACTCGTTGGTGATCCTGATTTTTATTTCAACTGTGGTATTTCTTCCGCAATGCTCGATTCTTGGGGAAGATTTGGTTATTTTATCCAGCTTTTTTCCAATCCAGATGATGGTATCAAGAGACTCCCCTTTTTTAATAAAAATTTTAACGATACCAAAGATATTGATATTATTAAACCGCCAACCCTTGACAAAAAACACAAAAAAATTAATGCAATTATACGTGTTAAATCTCATGATGATCATGATGCTAACCTGGACTATATAGGTGATCCATATCTAAAAGGAATCATATCTTTTATCCCAGCTATCTGGGGCCTTCCTCCAGCAATTATCAAACAACCCCTGAATGAATATGATCCAGAGATATTATTCAACCAGGAGGAAGAATTCCTTCCATTTAAACTCAATGCCAAAATAGAAGATGATAAGCTAACAATTTTTTCCCCTATTGAGAAGAAGAGAAAGATTGTGGGAAAGAAGGTCTTTCTCGTTCCTGACATTATTGGAGGAAGGAAGGTGTTTTTGGGAAGATTTTCCGATTTCTTTAATGGAGAGGAAAATAGAGAAAGAAAAGAGTGTGCAGGAATTCTTATTACTGAATCATTAAAGATAGGTAATAAAAATATTTTAACAGCAGGGGAGATATACAAGGCTCCTTACTTTATTTTAGATGTCACCTACGAAAGGCTCGGATTTTTAAAGAAAATGATGCGGGCTTTCCGCAAAAAAGGAAAAAGGCCGGAAACGGCCCATGGCATGATCGAGACTATTAATCAGCTCAGAGAGGCAATGATTGCTAAAAATAAGGCATATGTGGACCTTGAAAAGGCAAATCTTGAATTGAGAAAGGCCAAACAAGAGATAGATAACTATGCCAAAAATCTTGAAAAGATGGTTGATGAGAGAACAGTTGAGTTAGACAAGGCAAAAGAAGATTTACTTAGTCTTAATAGAGATCTTACAAAAAGGGTTGATAAACAGGTAGAAGAATTAAGTAAATATAATGAGTTACGAAGATATCTTTCGCCTCATATTACAGAAAGAATTTTATCAAATGGGAGTGATTTTAATACAATTTCTCATAGGAAGCTTATGACCGTGTTTTTTTCAGACATAAGAGGCTTTTCAGATTTGACAGATTCACTTGAACCAGAGGAAATTAGTTTTCTGTTAAATAATTATTTATGGGAGATGACAAAACTTATCCATAAGTATGAGGGAACTTTGGACAAGATAATGGGAGATGGGATAATGGTATTTTTTGGTGATCCAGTTTCGATCCCTGATCATGCCCAGAGAGCAGTTCTTTTGGCAATTGATATGCAACGAAAAGCAGATCAATTAAAAGCTGAATGGGTATCATATGGATACGATCTAAATATTGGAATAGGCATAAATACAGGTTATATGACTGTAGGGAACATAGGATCAGAGTTCCATAAGGACTATACTGTCATTGGCAACCAGGTAAACGTTGCAGCCAGGTTGGAATCAATGGCCAAACCAGGTGAGATCTTGATAAGTAAAAGAACATATAGTAAGGCTAAGGATATAGCTACTTTTGAAAAGGCAGGCACATTAAATTTAAAAGGGATACATTCTCCAGTGGAGACATACAGAGTTTTATATAAGAAACCTCAATCTGAGGTAAAGAAGCCTTTGAATCATAAAGCAAATGAAGAAGACTGGGAATATTGCAGAAAAATGTTACCTTTGGTTTCTAGAACGTTTTCCCTTAACATTGAACATTTAGAGGGAGATATCTTTAAGACAGTCCTTCTTGGATATTTACTGTTTCGGATAGCCGATACCTTTGAGGATACCATATATCGGGATGAAAGAGAGAAGATCGCAGATTTGAGAGATTTTTCAGAGATTTTTAAGGGAGACAAGGACTTATTTCAACGGTTGAAATTGTATGAAACTCTGAAATTTAGATGGAAAGAAAGCTCTGATGAAAAAAACCTTATTGAAAATGGCCACAGAGTATTACGGTGTTATTTTGATTTGCCAGATACTTACAGAAAAGTAATTGACCCCTTAATTGTTGAGACCTCAGAGGGGATGTTGGAATTTCAAAAGAGGAAGCTAGAAAGTGATAGCGAAACGTTTCAGCTCTCAGACATGAAGGAGTTAGAAGAGTATTGTTACTACGTAGCAGGTGTTGTCGGTGTGATGCTGACAAAAATTTTTTGTCACAGGGAGGGCATAAAGAAGCAAAAATCAGAATTAGAGAAATTTCAAATTCATTTTGGCATTGCCTTACAATTAATAAATATCATTAAGGATTATCAAAAAGATATAGGAAGAGGTTGGTGTTATATCCCACATAGTATAACGAAGGAATATCAAATTGAAATTAATGCAATTAAAACCCTATCAACCAAACAGAGACAAGGAGTAACAAATAGTGTACTACCCTTTATAATTCCATATTTAGATTCAACTTTGGAATATATAAAATTGCTGCCTTTGGAAGAAAGATCTATCCGAATGTTTTGTATCATACCATTTGTCTTGGGTTATAGGACATTATCTAAGATAGCGCAGATGGAAGGAAACAAAATATCAAGACAGGAGGTGGGCAATATAATACATACATCCGACACCTTTGCTCAATCAAATAGTTTTCTGGAGGAAGACTATTTGAAGGTTAAAGAAAAATTATTATCTTAATTCGAATAATCCATATCAAGCTGAAAGAATTCCCCGGGTTTTCCAGAATCTGGTTTTGGAGAATATGTAGAAGGTTCTGTACCTTTCTTGAATGCCTGAAAGTAGGTCTTTTTTGAGGAGGGACTGGCTAATAGACCGGTTTTGGCATCTATTTTGGTAATAACTACACCATCAGGATGTTGAAATGGGATTATGGGTTTTCCTTTAAGAACTTCTTTCATAAAGTAAAGCCAAATAGGGCATGCGGCCCTTGATCCAGTTTCTCCTTTTCCCATTTGTCTGCTATCATCATAACCCACCCAGACACCAGTAACCAAGGTAGGGTTAAAACCTATAAACCATGCATCCCTTAGGTCATTCGTAGTGCCGGTTTTTCCTGCCACTGGCCTTGAAAGTGCCTTGGCTCTCCACCCTGTACCCTCTGCAACTACTGCCTTTAAAAGATCAGTCATTACATATGCTGTTTCTTGAGAGATTGATTCAGAAAATGAGGGCTGATTCTCTTCGAGTATCTTTCCATTTCTATCAATTATTTTAGTAATGTAAATAGGTTCTACCAGCATACCTCCATTGGCAAAGACTGAGTATGCCTTTGTTAATTCAACAAGGGATACACCTGATGAACCAAGGGCTAATGAAAGGTCGGCATTAAGAGGAGAATCTATTCCCATTCGCCGTGCATAATCAATAGCATTTTTAACACCGATTCTTTTTAAAATCTTTATTGTCATTATATTTCGTGATTTTATTAGGCCAGTCCTAAACGGGGTAGGTCCATAAAATGTTTCTTTGTAATTTTTCGGTTTCCAGAGTTTTTCTTCTTCACCAATGGGAGATATAAAAGGCGCATCAATAATTATAGAAGAAGGGGTTAATCCATTGTCAAGGGCTGCAGCATACGTGATTGGTTTGAATGCAGAACCAGGTTGCCTCCTTGCCTGAGTTGCCCTGTTAAACTGACTTTTCGAGAAATCTAATCCTCCAACCATTGCCTTCACATACCCTGTTTTGGCTTCCAAACAGAGCAGGGCTGCTTGGGCCTCAGGTGATTGTTCGAGTGATAGGATTAGTTCAGAAGAATCCTCGGGTATTTTTGTGATTTTCACGGTAATGATATCACCTGGCGTTAAAACTTCGGCTGGATCCTGTAATTTGCTCTCAAAATATGCCTTTTCTGGGTCAACCATCCTTGCCCATTTCATATTTGATAGAGGTAGTATTCCTTTTTTGCCTTCGATCTGAACAAGGGTTTCTTTATTTATGCTGTCAACTTTTATAACAGTACCTTGTGTAATTGTTTCTATTTCCAGAGGATTTTTTTCGTTTTCTATTTCTGGCTTTGCCTCATTAGGCGTCTCTTCTACAGAAAAAATAAATCGTCTTGGTGGGGCCCTAAACCCCTCTCTTTTATCAAGATTGTATAATCCTTTTTTTATCGCTTTTTTTGCCGCCTCCTGCATTTTCAGATTAACGGTTGTATAGACCCTTAATCCTCCTTTATAGAGAAGATGGCGACCATATTTTTTCTCAATCCCTTGGCGGATATGCTCTAAGAAGTAAGGGGTCTTTTTTTGATATTTCTCTTTTTCTGACTGAATTATTAATTCTGTTTTTAATGCCTCTTGAAATTGTTTATCGTTAATAAATCCCTCATCCTTCATTCTTTCTAAAACGTATTTTTGCCGTAGCTTGGCCCTGTTAAAATGTTTGATAGGATCATCTCTGCTCGGAGCTTGAGCAAGACCGGCCAAAAGAGCTGATTCTGCGGTATTCAATTCCCTTGTTTCTTTGCCAAAGTAAACCTCGCTGGCGGCTTCAATACCATATAGTCCATGGCCCATATATATTTGATTCAGGTAGAGGTAAAGAATTTTATCTTTGGAGAATTCTTTTTCAATTTGAAGGGACAGCAGTGCTTCCCTCACCTTTCTTTTATATGTTCTCGCGGGGTTTTTGAGAAGAAGTGATTTGGTGACTTGCTGTGTGATAGTGCTTCCTCCTTGCTCAATCCTGCGTGCCTTAATATTTTTAAAAAGCGCCCGCAAAATTCCCAGAAAATCGATACCCTTATGCTGAAAAAATCGGGAGTCTTCTACAGCAATAAATGCATTAATGGTAGGAGTGGGAATTTCATCTAAAGGAACTAAGACCCTTTTTTCATCTGAGAATTTACCTATGATCTGACCATCGTCAGCAAATATTTTTGTTATAATCGGAGGATTATAATTTTTAAGGGACCCTATATATGGAAGATTACTCGACCAGAGATACCATAAGGCAATTCCTGTTGATGCGACTAAAAGAGTGAAAAAAAGGAATAAAAAAAGGCCTATTTTGATCAATTTTTTCATACAACCAACTTTCTATCGAGAGATCTATATTGTATTGCCTCGGCTATATGAATCTGCTCAATGTTTTGAGACCCTGCAAGATCTGCGATAGTTCTGGAAATTTTCAGAATACGCGATAGGGCTCGTGCACTCAACCCAAATTTCTCCATGGCAATTTCCAATAATACATTAGATTTTTCATCAATTTGACAGAATTTTCTTATCTGTCTACTGCTCATCATGGCATTGGTATAAATCTTTGACTTATGAAACCGATTCTCTTGGATACCTCTTGCCTTTATTACTCTTTTGTTAATATCAAAAGACGATTGGCCTTGGCTGGTCCCTGTGAGATCTTTAAAAGGCACTGATGGTACATCAATATGTATATCAATGCGATCCATAAGAGGTCCTGATATCCGTGCCCTGTATCTTTGTATTTCCCTAAAAGAGCATGTACATTCCCTTTTTGGATCACCAAAAAAGCCACACGGACAGGGATTCATAGCACCGACCAAAATAAAGTTAGCTGGATATGTTACTGTAGAGCTTGCTCTGGATATGGTAACGAGGCCATTTTCCATTGGTTGCCTGAGCACCTCAAGAACATTTTTTTTAAACTCGGGCATTTCATCTAAAAAAAGGACGCCATTATGGGATAAACTAACCTCTCCCGGTTTTGGTGTCTGGCCACCACCTATCAGACCGGCATCAGAAATAGTGTGATGAGGAGCCCTAAAGGGTCTCGTTGTTACCAAACCTTGTCCCTTTGGCATGAGGCCCATAACAGAGTAAACTTTGGATGTTTCCAAGGATTCGACAAAGGTAAGGTTCGGCAGTATCGTTGAAAGTCTTTGTGCAAGCATGGTCTTACCAGCACCCGGGGGACCGATCATCAAGACGTTATGGCCACCTGCAGCGGCAATTTCTAATGCTCTTTTAACATTTTCCTGCCCACGCACATCACTAAAATCGACATCATAGTGTCGTTGAGTACCCATGAAATCAGGATCTATTCGGATTGGTTCGAGGCATTCTATGCCATTTAGTGATTGAACTAACTCTGAAAGTGCATTAACTGGATACACATTTATTTCCCCAACTACGCCTGCTTCCATGGCATTCTCTAATGGAAGATAGATTCCCTTTAGACCGACTTCCTTGGCCATTATGGCCATAGAGAGAGCGCCTCTGATAGGCCGTATGCTACCGTCTAAAGATAGCTCACCAATAATAAGGTGATCTGTCAAAGCTGAGTGGGGAATAATTCCGTTTGCTGTCAGTATTCCAATGGCTATAGGAAGGTCGAAGCCACTACCTTCCTTTTTTATGTCAGCAGGGGCAAGGTTAACAGTAATCCTATCAGCAGGAAAATTATAGCCAGAATTTTTAAGAGCAGCCTTGACCCGATCCTTACTTTCCCTTACTGCTCCTTCTGCTAAGCCTACGGTGGAAAAAGATGGCAGACCCCTCGATATATCGACCTCTACTTCCACTATATAGGCATCAATTCCTATAACAGAGCTGCTAAAAACACTGGCAAGCATAATTTTTTCTCGTTAGTGAAGTTATAATACTATAGTTTAGAGAAGAATTAATATAGTATTATTTGAAAAATACAATTCGATGATTATTGTTTAATAAAAATAAACCATTTTATGGCAAATGTAAAAAATATCTTTACTTTTAAAAAAATGCAAGTTATAAAAAAAAGTTATTTTTTTTTAAGGAGTTTCGATAATGGCTCGAATTACAATAGAAGATTGTTTAAAGACTGGGTATAATAAGTTTATGTTAGTACATTTAGCAGCAAAGAGGGTTATTCAATTTAGGAAGGGAAAAGAACCTCTTCTCACCACTACAAACAGAGAAATAGTAAACGCCTTGAGAGAGATTGCTGCTGGAAAAATTAAGATGAGGGAAAACAGTAATCTTATAGAAGACAATGTGGCAGAAAAAGATTTAATAGGGAATGATTTAGTAGAAGAATCTGAAAGCCTTGATAAGCAAGACGATGGAGAGGTTTCTCGAAGCGAGGATCTCTCAGATACTGCAGAATAACCATGCCGATAACCAGAGATTATTACGATATTCTTGGTGTTTCCAGTGATGCAGACGGGGATACGATAAAGAAGTCCTACCGGAAGCTCGCTCTTCAATATCATCCAGACAGAAACCCAGGGGATAAAGAGGCAGAAGAGAAGTTTAAAGAAGCCGCAGAGGCTTATGAGGTATTGAGGAATGGGGAAAAGAGAAGAATCTATGATCTTTATGGTCATGATGGCTTAAGAGGAACAGGTTTTACAGGTTTTGGCGGTTTTGAGGATATTTTTTCTGCGTTTGGAGATATATTTGAAGATTTCTTTGGTTTTGGGACAGGCCGCTCAAGGAAAACGAGAGCAAGAAGAGGCAATGACCTGAGATACAACTTGGAATTGACTCTTGAGGAGGCCTATAAAGGAAAAGAAGAGGAAATCGTTTTCGAAAAGTGGGAGTCTTGTGATATATGTGAAGGCACAGGAGTGACGCCGGGAAGTGAGCTCGAGACTTGCCCCCACTGTCGTGGTGAGGGTGAGATTGCACGATCACATGGTTTCTTTCAAATAAGGACAACATGTTCAACATGTAATGGAACGGGTCAGGTTATAGTTGATCCATGCAGCAAATGTAAAGGCAAGGGAAAAGTAAAGGTCGAAAAGAAGGTCCTGGTAAAGATACCGCCAGGGGTGGATAATGGTATACAACTGAGGATCAAGGGAGAGGGTGAGGCTGGAGAAAATGGAGGACCACAAGGTGATCTCTTTGTTGTAGTCTATGTTAAGGACCATGAATTTTTTGTGAGGGATGCGGACGATCTTAAATGTCAGGTTACGATATCTTTTTTGCAGGCTGCTTTAGGAGCTGAGATATCAATTCCTGTCCTTAACGATAACAAAAATGCAACTATTTCTATTCCAGAGGGGGCTCAACCAGGAGAGATTATCAGGGTTAAAGGGTGGGGCATGACAAGCCTGAGAAGAGGAAGAGGAGTTGGCGATCTATTTGTTCAGGTTGTCGTTAAAATACCTACCAAGCTAAGCAAAAGACAGCGAGAATTACTGGTGGAGTTCAGCGAGCTCGAAAAGAAAAAGGTGAGAGGAAAGAATAAGAATTTCTGGGGTAAAATAAAAGGGATATAAGACTGAAAAATGTTGAATTGTGAATTTAGCTATTGAGGGTGAAGCCTATGAAAAAAAAACAGGTTGAATATTTTAAGGACTTGCTCCAGAGCCAGCTTGATGAGCTCATTGAGGAGGCTTATAAGACACTTAATGGAATGACCAATCTTAAGGATAATTTTCCTGATCCTACTGACAGGGCCTCCTTGGAGACTGATAGGAACTTTCTTTTAAGGATAAGGGATAGAGAAAGAAAGTTGATTGAAAAGATTAAGGCAGCCCTTGAAAGAATAGAACATGGAACCTTTGGAATATGTGAGATATGCGGAAGAGAAGTAGGTGAAGAGAGGTTGAGGGCAAGGCCTGTTACCACCCAATGCATTGACTGCAAAAAGAAACAGGAAGCTCGAGAAAAGGCCAGGGGTTTATAAGGTAATCAGGTTGATATGAAAATAGCTTACCTTGATTGCTTTTCTGGTGTAAGCGGTGATATGCTTGTCGGATCCTTGCTCGATGCCGGCTTGCCCTTTGAAGAGCTTGAAAGTATCATATCCGGGCTTAATTTAGACGGCTACACAATATCAGCAAAAAAGGAGGAAAGAAATAATCTATTTGGGACACGGTTTCATGTTTCTCTTAAGGAAAAACACCAGAAAGCTCGATATCTAAAGGATATAAAAGAAATAATTTCAAGCGGTGATCTTCCGTTAGAAGTTAGTGAAAAATGTATCGCTATCTTTGAAAAATTGGCAATCACTGAAGGAGAGATACACCGTATTTCACCAGATGAATTGCATTTCCATGAAGTTGGCGCGGTTGACTCTATTATTGATATTGTGGGATCAGTTGTAGGAATCTATCTTTTGGGCATTGAGAAACTTTTTGTCTCAAGAATGCCTGTTGGAAAAGGAATTATAATAAGTGCTCATGGAAAGATACCGTTGCCTTCCCCTGCAACAATAGCACTTTTAAAGGGTGTTCCTATCTATGATAGCGGTCTGGAAGCCGAGATGGTTACCCCTACAGGAGCCGCTTTAATTACCTCGCTTTGCTCTTCCTTTGGTCCTATGCCATCAATGATTTTAGAGACAGTGGGTTACGGCGTAGGAAGCAGAAGGTTGGCTGATAATCCTAACCTCTTACGCATTCTGATTGGAAAGGATATCGATAAACAAAGATCGGAGACGGTTGCAGTATTAGAGTCAAATCTCGATGATATGAATCCCGAATTGTTGGGTTATTTGATGGATAGACTGTTTGATGCGGGCGCCAAAGATGTTACCTTTTCCCATATCCAGATGAAAAAAAATAGGCCTGGAATCCAGCTCCAGGTGATAGGCCAGCCTGAAGACAAAGATAGACTCAGTAGCATTATTTTCAAGGAGTCAACTACGTTAGGGATTCGATTTAACTATAGTCAAAGGTCCATTTTAACACGGGGAGAGTTGATGGTTGAATCTCCATGGGGTAAAATGCGAGTCAAAAAAGTTGTTAATCAGGGTGGAAAAACTACGCTTTTGCCGGAATATGAGGAATGCAAGAGAGTAGCAAAGGCTAATAACTGTGCTCTACGAGATGTGTATGCCTGGGCAGCATCCCTTTCACGAGATCATTTAAAATAACCCTTTGGCACCACAACAATTCCTCTGGGCGTTACTGTAAAGCGATTTCTGTCTTTTTTCGGATTATAACCGATTTCAGTGTTTGATGGAATCACATTATGTTTATCTATGATAGCCTTCCTGATCTTACAATTACTTTCCACTACCACATCATCCATTATTACTGATTCCTCAACGGTTGCCCAGCTCTGAATAAACACATAATAAGAAATCACTGAATTCCTTACGATTCCACTTATTACAGAACCTGGGGCAACAATAGAGTCCAGAGCCTTACCTACTCGAAAGCCTTCAGGCCTTTCATTGCTAAAGACGAATTTTGCAGGTGGAGCTGGTATCTGATAGGTGTGGATAGGCCAGTTTTTACCGTAGAGGTTAAAAGAAGGATCCAATCCAGTTAGATCCATGTTGGCATTCCAATATTCATCCAAGGCACCAACATCCCTCCAGTAAGAAGAATCACGAGTTTTGGGTTCTAATATAAGCTTTCGCTCATCGTTTTCCACTGTATGGTAGGCATAATCTTCGATTATATTCTGCTGCTGAAAGGGATAGGCATATACCCTAGAGTGAGGAATTAAATAGGGGATTATATCTTTACCAAAATCATCCTTATTGTTCGATCTGAGGGCGTTTGTAAGGACATCTGTTTTAAATAGGTAAATACCCATGGATGCAAGCACTCGGTTGGGATCATTAGGAATGGTCTTGGGGTTTTTCTTTGGTTTCTCTTGAAAGTCATGGATGCGGTAGTCATCATCTACTTCAGCAACACCCCTGTAAGGAGCCATCTCTTTCCCTAATTCAATGAGAGAAATGCTCAGATCCGCATCTTTCTCTACGTGGTAGCGAAGAAAGCGATTATAGTCCATCTTGTAAATATGATCACCTGATAGGACCAGGACATGCTTTGGGTTTGTTTGCTCAATGAGATAGAGGTTTTGACGAATAGAATCAGCAGTTCCCTGGTACCAGTCTCCACTGATCCTTTGTTGAGGTGGAACAATTTTTAAGAAATGCCCAAGCTTATGATTAAATATGTTCCAACCATCTTCCAGATGATCAGTGAGTGATTGTGATTTATATTGAGGGAGAACAATTATCTTATATAGTTGTGAATTTATACAGTTACTCAGGGTCAGATCTATAAGCCTGTAAATACCACCAAAAGGAACCGCAGGCTTCGCCCTGTCCAGTGTAAGAGGCATGAGCCGTTCTCCTCTTCCACCGGCCATGATAAAAGTGAGAGTATTTTTCATGACTCCATTATAGTGAGAACACCGTTATTTGTTATCTACAAAAAGTATGTGAAAAGTATGGTGGGATGTCAAGGGAAAAGCCAAAATGCCACATAGCTTGTAACCACTTTTCGATAAGGAGAAATGGATTCCTCTAATATATAAGGAGATTACAGAGAGCGGGTTGAGGTATTTATGGAAACAAGACTCAAGGAAGGGTTGAGCTGAAAAGGGGGCCTTTAAAGCCCCCCAAATCAGCACTAAAAACTTACAGTAAGCGCGACAAAAGGACCAGACATATCATAGTCAAAGATGACATCATCCTCATCTATATCTATGACAAAGGTTTTATAACCGCCGTGAATATCTAAGAAGGGGAGGGGAGTCCATGATATATCAGCCATGAGTTCATATATTGTATTTCCTGCGTAACCGATAGCCGTTCCCCTTAATCTTGCCTCAAGGATATTGGCGAGCATCCCTATATGTAGATTAAGTCCAATCATAGGGATAGGAAGGGTGAAGTCTTCTTTTTCATCAATTACTGTGGTCTTCAAACCTACCTCACCATCAAAATATTTGATCTGGAAAACAACACCTAAAGAAAATCCGGCCCCTACATTTTCCAGATTTAAAAAATCATATTGATAATAAAGATCCATCACTCTGTATTCTATTGAGGAGGTTACTAGGTCGTTAATACTATAAGTCTCTCCATTAAAAATAATATCCCTCGTAAGCGTCTTTCTGCCTGAATAGTCAATGTCTGTATATGCCAAAGCCAGATGATGCCTGCCACCTCCAAGGAAAACCTCAACAGATGGATAATTCTCATCCTCAATTCCGAGGTCCTTTCCAAAATCAATTGTTGTGCCGATAATGCTGGTTTCATCAACTTTTACATTCCCGTCAAGCGAGGGGAACCAGTAGTAGCCTCGTGCCCCGAGTTCAAAAGCCGATAATGATGCTGGTAGGAAAAATGCAACCAACAACAATGATAGAGCCAGATATATTTTTTTCATTTGCTTTCTCCTTCTTTTAGATTATTTTGCCAAATTTGCCTTTGCCAGCGGAACCAAAGCTGATTCCTTGAATTGATTTACAAAGTCTTTAAAAGTTTTTTTTGACATTTCTTGCTGACCGCTCAGGGCATAGAGCCTACCAAGAGAAAACATAGCCTCTTCTTTAAGAAAATTATTTTCGTCATCAATTATTTTTTTAAGATGTTGTATGGCTGATTGATGCTCGTTTTTAGCTTCGTATGCAGCAGCGAGGCCAAAATGGGTCATTAAATGGTAAATAGAAGCAGATTTATCTTTTTTTAGATACGTTTGATAGAGTGATATAGCCTCATCATATTTCCCCTGACCAAATTTTAGGTAGGCTAGTTGGGGGATGGCCAGTGTAGCCATTTTTGTCCAGCCATATTTTTTTATGAGACTATCTAGTTCCTCGATCGATTTGTTAATAGTATCTTCACTTATGTCGGAGGAAGAATCTGACACCAAATTTGTATAGGCCAGGTTATAGGCAGCCAGAGACTTTTTATTTAAATGATTGAAATAAAGACTAATGCCAACAACAATGGCAATAATAATCACTACGCTTACAGTCAGGTATTTAATTTGTTTCCCATGAGTAGAAACGTACTGAAAAAATCTGTTGGAAAGGCTAATAAATTCATCGTCCTTTTTAAGGAGCTCTTTTCTGGTTGTCTTCTTTTTTGCCATAATTTAAAAACCTGTAGAGTTTTATTTTTTTTGATTGAAAGTAATTAACAGATGTGCAACCTTTCTTCAAGGAAAAATAGCTATGAAACCATCTTTTCATCCAAAATTGATAAATGACTCTTTTTCAGATCCCGGTCTTTTTATCCCATTCCTTTTTGAAAAGAGGGCTTTGCTGTTCGACTTAGGAGATTTATCAAAACTGTCTGCCAGAGATCTTTTAAAGATTAGCCATGTTTTTGTTACACATACCCACATGGATCATTTTATAGGCTTTGATGCCCTTCTTCGACTTCTCCTTGGACGAGATAAGGAAATGTATCTATTTGGTCCCTCGGATTTTATTCAAAAAGTGGAAGCTAAACTCAGTTCATACACCTGGAACCTTATAGAGAACTACGAAAACACTCTTTCTATACATGTGACAGAGATAAAAAGAGAAAAGATGCTTAAGCAAAGATATACTAGCAGAGATAGGTTTAAGCCTACTGGAGACCCTCAGGAGCTTCTATTTACAGGGAATTTACTTTCCGAGGAACACTTTTCAGTTAATGCTGTAATCCTGGATCACAAAATAGACTGTATTGGGCTAACACTCAAAGAAAATTTTTCTATCAATATAATTAAAGAGGGACTAAAGGAACTTGGACTAGAGGTTGGCCCCTGGCTGAGAGAGTTCAAGAATGCAGTCTATGAAGAAGGCAATTCAGCTCAGAACTTTACGGTAGTTTGGAAGGGTAAAGACAAGAGAATAAGGGAAAAAGATTTTACTCTTTGTGATTTGAAAGAAAAAATTGCCATGATCTCACCAGGACAAAAAATTACTTACATTGCCGATATGATCGGAAGCCCTGAAAATATAACAAAAGCTGTTGATTTAGCCAAAGATTCAAACACCCTCTTTATTGAGGCAGCCTTTTTAGATAAAGACAAAGATATGGCACAAAGAAAGTATCATTTGACAGCAAAAGAGGCTGGCCTCGTAGCTCGAAGAGCAAAGGTCAAAGAGCTAACTCTTTTTCATTTTTCACCCAGATATTTTGGCCAGGAAAAAGAACTTATTCAGGAGGCAATGACAGCTTTTCGATCGGGCGCATAATGAAATGTAAGATTATAAAATTTATAACATTTTAGCTCTTTGCAATTACTTGGTGAATGAGCATGGGGATGTCTTTTTTTGATCCTGCCAGTCCAGGAGCACGTGGAGGTCTTTTTTTTATCTATGCCCTTAAACATGGGGCTTCACAGGATCCCGATAATCGGGATGTAGAGCAACTCGTCCTTATCCGCTTATGCGGTCAATGCTCAGTCTGGCACATCCCGATTATCGGGACCACGCCGATGGATTTATTAAAGAGCATGAGTAAAAAAAAGACCCCACGTGCTACCCATAAAATCCATAGTCTTAAGG
>Ga0315534_1001598_pt1 | contig 15582 bp, 7 predicted proteins | sample SalMarSW160240MG_FD_203094 | JGI IMG/M metagenome (GOLD analysis project Ga0315534, IMG submission 203094) | Salt marsh sediment microbial communities from the Plum Island Ecosystem LTER, Massachusetts, United States - Salt Marsh Sediment SW1602-40 ... | reverse complement strand
CCGGATGCCATCTTCGGCCAGTTTGTCAACCGTGGGTGTCTTCACGACAGGGTGTCCTGCACAGGAAATAACGTCGTTTCGCTGGTCATCGATGAGAATGAATACAATATTTGGTCTTTCTTCTTTGTGCAATTTATTATTCCCACAGCTATTTAAAAGCCCTGCCAGTATAATCAGGCACACAAGTGGCAAAAAGTTAGGCTTCATAATGCTTCAATAATTTCAATTACGAGACCGTTATCAGGTAATCTCCTTCGCCCAGTTGAAAATTACCTGACTGCAATCCTTTTACCTGTTCCGGTATAAATTCTCCATCTTTTCTTTCAATTCTGATTTTTTGTGCAGGATGGAGAGTTAAAATTACATGGGCAGTAGTGCCTGTCGGGATTTTTATTTCATATCGACAGGTGCCTTCTTCCTTTTTCCAGCCAGACACAATTTTTCCGTAGGGTGAATGGTAGGTACAATGAACAGAATCAAGTCCACCGGGAGTGAATGGATTTAAGATAAAGTGTTTAAACCCCGGATTTTCCGGATCTGGCCGAATTCCGCCCAGCCAGCGGTAGTACCACTCTGTTATGGTTCCGAACATGGGGTGGCAGTTGGAAAAAGTGTTGTCGCTCTCTTTCCATGTTTCCCAGATGGTCGTTGCTCCTTTTTCGATCATGAATCCCCATCCTGGATAGTCTGTATTTTTTACGATATCAAATACCCGGTTTGGAGAACAAAATGCTGAGAGGGTTTCCAGAACATACTTGGTGCCAAAAATACCCGTAGTGAAATGCCCTGACGGACCATTGTTTATGGCACGTAACAAAGAATCCTTGGCTGCATCCATTTCATCCGCGGGTACAATTTCATGATAAAGCAGGGTGGCATACAGGGTTTGTCTGTTTATTTCCCCTTTTACAGGCTGATCCCAGAATTCAGTTTTTACAAGCTTTTTTAATTTCTCAGCCAGTTTTTCATATTTCTTTTCACTGGCTTCATCACCCATCAGGATAGCAAATGTTTTCATAATGCGGGCGCATTTCAGGTAATGGCATGTACCGGTTAATTGCACCGGGACGGGTTCAAGCGATTCGTGGTCACCGAGGCCTTCATTTACCAATCCTTCCGGATGAATCCGGGCCGCTTTGTTCATCCATTCTTTATCCAACGCATAAAGTTCTTTAATTATTTCTGTATCATTATAATAAATATACAGAATGTACTGTGTAATTAAAAAGGCCGATTCCCAGCTTAGTCCACAGTATTTTATACCGACGTAAGGTGCAGTATCCACAAAAATCGAGTCGTTCATTGCGTCGACCCAATCGTACATTGTTTTACGGTAAAAAGCCTGCATATCGAAGTTGTAAATAAACGATTCGCTTGTTGCATTCAGGTCTCCCCCGTATCCAAATTTTTCTCTTGCCGGGCAATCCGACTGAACACTTACCAGGTTAGCACGAAACGTTCTTACGGTAGCTTCCTGAATTGAGTTCAGCAGTTCAGAAGAACACGAAAACTGGTTATTATTGGCAATGTTCGAATGGATGAACAGACCGTTTATGTCCGACAGCTGCGGTTCATACCCTAAACCTGCAATTTCCATGTACCTGTAGGTATGATAGGTGAAATCGGGAGTGAACCAGGCAGGACTATTATCCAAGATGTAACTATCGGTTTGCCAGGCAATGGCAGGTGCACCCGGTCCACCTACCCCCTTTTCTTTTATCTGACCGGCAACGCTGGTCATGGGATTCAGGTTACCGTCTTCATAAATCCGTTCACCAAACCGGAAAGTTATGGTATCGCCTTTGTACCCCGAGAGTTTAATTTGGTAGGTTCCGGTAAAATTAACACCCATATCCACCACATAAATACCCTGTTCAGGGGATGAAATGCCAACCGGTGATATTTCCTGTGTGATTTGAACGGGAGGGAAGAATGCTTTTCTCAGCACCTCGCCCGGACTTTTCCCTGTTTTTACTGCCTTCCATGAATTGTCGTTAAAACCCGGTTTGTCCCACCCTTCTATCTCCCTGCGTGCATCGTAAACTACGCCCAGATAGACATCGTTTTTCAGGATCGGTCCGAATCTGTATTTCCAGGAAGAGTCAGTGACAATCTCTTCCTGTTTCCCGTTCTTATAATGAATGATCAGTTTTGCAATAAATGCAGGTTTTCCTACAGTAAGATCTTCGCGTAAATTTCTTCTCCCCCATTTTCGCAGAGGAAGCGGGTTATAAAAACCATTCCCGAGTGATACACCTAGACAATTAACTCCAGCATTCAGAAGGGATGTTACATCATATTCAGCATAATATATTCTTTTGCTGAAATCGGTCCACGCAGGATCGAGTACGTTTTCCCCAACTGGCATTCCATTTATTGAAGACTTGTAATAGCCGGCGGCGGTAATGAATAATTCAGCATGGTCAATATGATCTTTTGATTGGAATTCTTTACGAAAAAGGGGTGCCGGGTTATCGAGATAGAACAATGAATCAGCAGCGGGTAATTCCCTCTGGTCCTGGATCCAACTCGCTGTAGGATATTTATCAAAACCTTCTTCTATTTTTTCCTGGTGTCTGGTACAGGCAATTAAAGAAGAGAGAATGATAACAACATATAATGCATTGTGCGGTTTGAGTAGTCCCATTATTTGCAAGTTATAGAATAAATCGGATTATTAAAAAAGAGTGAAAGGCTTTTGATACGCTAAAGTTAGCAACCTTTCCCTGGTAAAAAAATGCAGCAGATCAGTAGCCACGTAGTGGCGCCATGTTTTTAGTTGGCAGAGTAACCAAAAAGGCGGTCCAACTGCGTGGTTATTCAAAAGGAAACTGCTTCCTGGATCGTAAGGCACCAGGCTTCAAATAGAAAAGAATTTTTTAACTGAAAACCGAAAACCAGAAACTAGAAACAGCAATTTCCTGGAAATTGCTCCCATGGGCCGGAAAACAGAGGATTGAATTTGTGCAATGAACCTACTCGTACCACGAACTGCCAGCCACGCAGATCAACACCCAGTCGTAGTACGAGTTATTATTCAACGGTAAAGCTACATTCTCCCTGCACCACCTCTCCGTCACCGGATACGCCGCGGACAATGACCACATACTGTCCCTGATTGTCGGGAGAGAAGAAGTCAAAACTGGCTGGCTCACCGTCAGAAACAGTAATATCCGGAGCCCATAAGAGGCAATTCCGGAAATCGGGAGTTCTCTCATCACCAGGATCCTTTTCGTAACCGGGAAAAGCAACATCCTCCAGGGATTCACACGTTTTGAACGGGAAGAAAAACGAATTTCCAGGCAGGTCCACCCCTGCCCTGTCGCCCCGATTGGTAATGATGCTGAGGATACCGCCATAACGCTGATCTCCCCTGATATAGACCCAGTTGATAATATCAATGTGGGATACTTTTTCCGGGGCAAGGGACAACACCTTGTCGATATTAAAAACGGGAACAAAATCAAGAAGAACAAGGGGTTCATACAACGCCAGGTCAGGATGCTCACCGATGATCCGAAAGTAAGGTTTACCTTTCTCTTTCCGGACAATGACATTCTTGATCAGCTCATAGAAAAATTCCTGCAGGGTAGGAAGTGCCACATAATCTGATGGTTTAAATCGTACTGTAGGATATCCGTAGAAACTGTAGTCTGGTTTATCCACCGTTCTTACCGTATCATCTACACCCGGTGACGTAAGAAAAAGAGTGTTTATCCGTGCAGCAAACAGTACCTCCTCTGCAGTTCTTTTATCCATGAACTTTGGTTGGGAAGCTCCGGTTTCATTACTGACAAACGCAGCGGAGTAATCATCATCCAGCGTGAATTTTACGGTGCGGTCGTTTTCGCTTTCAACACAGAACAGAACATCCTTTGATCTGGCATGGTCAGGCAAAGCGATCCGGAAATTGCCTGTCTCATCAGTCATAAAACCATAATAATCGGTAACGTCACCCAATAACGTCATGTGAACCCTTGAAAAGGGAAGCGGTTGGTCTCCATCGCTTGAAGTGATGTTACCGGACAGGGATAAACCCCTTGTTTCGGGGTAATACATAATTGTATCAGGCAGTTCCGCTTCCCTGAAAGAGGGAGAGATCAATTCAGGAACGGTGGTATCGCAGTGCCCCTTTCTTACCACGGTCAGACAGTACCCTTCGGGTGAACTGCTGCTCCCTTCCGGAAGGGAAATGGTCACACTGATCTTCTCCCGTGTTCCATACCTTGTTTTGTCTGTAGTGCATACTACCCTGTTTTTGCTGTCTGATGTGCTTTCCTGAACAGATAAAAATTCATCACCACTTTTTACCCTCATTTGATTCATCCAGCCTGTGCCGGGATTGATGATCACCACCGATTTATGAAAGTACCCTTCCGGAGGATAATTTCGCATCCATTTGGTATAGGCTCTGAGAGAATAGGTTCCGGTTGTTGTATTGGGTGGTATGGTAAGTGATCCCCAGGTGCCTTCGGGTTGTAATTCATATTTACCCCGGGCAATGGCCCGGTTGAACTCACCGATCAGTTCGACGTAAAGAACCTTACTCCAGTTTGCCTGCTTTAGCTGGGGTTTGCTGAGGTTATACGCCCTGAAGAAAATTTTTTCACCCGATGCATAGATATCCCTGTTGGTGAATAGGTGAAATTTTCCCCTGTAGAAATCTGATCGGAGCATTTCAGATTCTGTTGAATGGTCCTGTGCCTCCAGATCCGGTGATATCTGGATGATCAAAACAGCAAGTAGCAGGTATGGTATATATCTTTTCACAGGTGCTGCTTTTTATTTCCAGAAAGAAGGTTGGGTAGTGGTACCTCCACCCTCCCTGCAATCGAAGCAGATGCCGTCACCGATACCGTAGGGCGAGCCCTCTCCCATTGGGCTAACGGAGATCATGTATATTGGATAGGGTCCATAAAGGGTGTTCAGTTGATACACTGTGATCGTATCGAGGCGGCAACCATGTCCAGGGTAATCAAAAGCAAACTGTTCGTCGACAAAGATCCGTTTTTCCGTAACGGATGAAACGTTAAAATATCCCAGGACACGCTCTTCCGGATCATTGATATTGTAAATATTACTCGTTACCTGGGGCGGTTGTGTCTCGTACAAACCTCCGGTTTCCTGGCTTTGTGTTTTGAGGTTAAGCCAGTAATTAAACGCTTCATCACTCATGGAATATTGTCTGATCAGGAGGCTGTATTTAATTCTCAGCCGGGTGCTTCGATTGGAAACGTAATGCAACGGGAATTTTTTAATCTTGTTGGTGGTTGAATTTTCTGTATTCGCCATAAATATTGTGGAGATCTTTTCAGTGCTCCAGCAACGGTAGAATTGCATGGGATTGCTCATGGTGTGAAGATCTCCGTCGAAGTAATACTGGATGGGATAAACCGCCCAATATTCCCATGTTTCCATTAGTTCCCAGCGGAACTTCCTGTCAATGTCATCGCCGGGCTCAACATCGACAAAGAATTGAATGCCCTTCATCGGGAGGTCAGGGTCATCGGTTTCGTGGGTTTCGATCTCATAGTAAACACTATCGATTGGAGGGCAGTCCGCGGCAAGCATATCGTAGTCGGATTCGTACACATTTCCATTCGAGGTTATTACACGAACTTTATACTGGACTCCCGGTGAAAGATCCTCCTGTAGCATCCATCGGCTGTATACTCCCCCCCACATGCTTCCGTTAAATTGGAAGATATTCCCCTGGTCATCAACCACTTCAACATGACAACCAGATTCCGGGATAAAATGAGGATTGTTGTAAGGGGAAGAGCGTGATATGTTAATGTGCTGATACCCTTCCCGATCGATCAGCTGTCCCTCAATGACAAGCAACTCCTGATTTTCATCGATAGTTGGGATAAACGGGTCAATGCATCCCGCGACAACGATGAGGCATAACCCCATAACCCGAAGTATATTATTCACTTGCATAATTCCCCAGTTTAAAGATCCATGAAAGGGTTACTATTCTTGTTCCGAAGATGGACATTTTATACCCGTTGATTTTTCCTTCTTCAGTTTTAAAATAGACTGAATAGGCATTTCTGCGACCGGTCAGGTTATAGACATTCAGCATCCAGTAGCTGTGTATTTTCTTCCTGACTTTGAGGTTTCCCTCCAGGTTCGCTGACAGATCTATTCTGAAATAATCAGGTATCCGGTATTTGTTCCGTGATGAATAGTTCACGTACTGCTGACCATTCAAATAGTAGATCGAAACGGGATAGGTTACGGGTCTGCCGGTACTGTATACCAGGTTCGATGAAAGACTCAATCTCCGGGTAATCCTGTAATTCAGCGTAGCGTCAAGGGCATGGGGTTTATCGTAGTTTGCCGGATAGGTCATGCCGTTGTTGATTCGATCCCAGGCATCCTTCCCATCGACGGTGATGTGTGACCGTGAGTAGCAGTAGGAGATCCAGCCGTTGATTTTTCCTGCATTCTTCTCCAGCATCAGTTCAACACCCCATGCTTTCTGGTTTCCCTGCAAAACTGCTTCTTCAATGCTGGGATTCATGATAAAGTCAGCTCCGTCCTTGTATTCAACAATCCGGTGTATTTTTTTGTAATAGGCTTCGGCAGATGTTCTGATCCCGGCAAGGGTAAAATCCTTATAAAAGCCGGCAGAAAACTGATCGCAATAGGGAGGAGTGATATGGTAATCACACAGTTTCCACTGGTCAGTTGGTGAAATGGCAATGGTATTGCTCAGCATGAACAGGTATTGCCTGATCCGGTTGTAGGATAGTTTCACAGAACTGTTGGTTCCCGTGCTGATATTAAATGCTGCCCTGAGTTCCGGTCCGGAATAGCGTTTAACGGTTTCTCCGGTTGAAAACTGCAGAGTATCCTTGATCGTAGCAACATCTTTTGGCCCTTCAGGGTAGTAATCATATACCGTTTCTGGTCCCAGCAGATTAAACAATCCGTACCGGATACCTCCGGAGAAGGTAAGCCAGGGTCGCAGCATGATTTTATCTCCAATGTAAACAGCTGTTTCAACTCCGGTTTCCTTTCCCAGTGAAACAGGCATCCTGTTGGATTCCGGCCCGGATGGAATGACATCACCCCGGTTCAGATCGTAAAAAATGGAGCTGCCCCCGATCGAGAAGGTATGTTTCTGTCCGTATACCCAGGTCAGGTCAGATGTCAGTTCATAATGTCCGATCCGGTACTCATGCCGGTAAGCTGAAAAAGGAAACTCATCGTTGGTTGTCCTGAATGAGTAATTGCTGGCAACCGCTGCAAAATTGGCTGTAATGGAGGATGAGATGGTATGCCGCCAGGTAATTGAGCCTCCTGAATTTGAATAATCATACCGGTTCAGGTCTGCCAGCCGGAAGTAATCGGAAGTATAATGTCCGAATATTTTGATCAGGTTCTTTTCGTTGTGTTCCACATTGATGTTCCCGGCGATATCATAGAATGATGCCCTGCTATTACGGATCTCAGGATCTTCCAGTTTCGAGAGCAGCCAGTCGGAATAGGTGGAACGGGCACTCAACACAAAGGAGGTGTGTTCCTTTTTAATGGGGCCTTCGATTGCAACATGACCGGTGATGGGGCTGATCCCTCCCCTGGCAGTAAATGAATTCTTGTTACCCTGCCGGGTGGTGATATCGAAAATCGAGGCAAGCCGGCCACCGTACTGCACCGGTATATTGGCCTTGTAAATACTGAAGTCCTTCACAATATCCGGACTGAACGCAGAAAACAGACCGAACAGGTGTGATGTGTTGTATACAGGAACCTTGTTGATGTAAAACAAGTTCTGGTCGGCTGAGGAACCCCGGACATTAAAACCGCTTGAACCCTCTCCCACCGTTTGAATTCCCGGTAACATCTGGGCAACCTTCAACAGATCCTTTTCCCCCAGGACCAGGGGTATTTCCTTAATGGTTTTCATATCCAGCCGTTCAAAACCCATTTGCATGCCACGAACATTATCAAACCGGTCTGCTGTGACGGTCACTTCATTGATCGGAATGAGCTCACTCTCCATGCTGATGTTCAGCTGTCCGTCGGAGAAAACCTCCAGGAAATAACGAACCTCTTTCATCCCCACACTGCTAACCTGGACTTCGTGTTTTCCAAAAGGCAGCACAAGGTGGAATCGCCCATCAACATCGGTAATTGTTCCCGTTTGCATCCCGGGAAGATAAACGGTAGCCCCCACTAGCGATTCACGGTTCTCTTTATCCCATATTTTCCCATTAATAAATGCCGGTTTGCCTGATGGATTATTCTTCGCATCACCAATGGTAAGCGTTTCGATCACTTCTGCCTCTCTTCCCCCGAAATAGGTCAGCCTGGCATCGTACTGTTCCTGAGGACCGGCTTCCTGATCAGAACCCGGTTCTTCAGGCAGGATATCAACGAGAATTTCCGGAGTGATAAAAACATTCCTTCCTTCATCAATATGAATATAAAGATCCTTTCCGGCAAGGTTATCCTGTAAAACCCTGGTCAACGACAGGCTATCTCCCTGTGCCGTTATCCTGACTCCTGCGGTCCACCCGGTTTTGTAAAAGAAACGTGCTCCGGTAATCTCTTCCACATCCCTGACAAATTGGTCAAACGGAACGTTCCGGTATTCCCCCGAAAAGAAAATGTCGGTACACACCGCCTGAACAGTGAAAAGAAAACATAAAAACAGTCCGATGATTCCCTTTTTAATCATTACCGGGTTGAATGATCTGGTCACAGAAAACAATTAGCTGTTGCATCACGTTATCCGGTGCTTCTTTTAACCAGATATGGTTCTTTCTGATGTATTGGTTGATCTCCTTTTTATATTCTTCAGGAAACACCTTCAGGAACGATCTTTTTGTCAGGAATGGAAACAGTTGATCATCGATGAGGAGGTATCTCTTCTTTTTTGAACTGGTGAAGCTATAGACATTCCAGGAAGATGTTGGATTGTGTTCAAACTCTTTTGTCCATGTGTACAGGCAGGATAAATTGCCCGATTCAATAACCTGGAATATTTTTGTGCCGGTCTCAGTGAAGGAATACCTCCGGAACAGTTTCCCTTCCAGTTCATACTCGTCGACAATTTCATAGTTGATGATGATCTGTTCTGTCCCCCCTGACAGAAACGTATGATTCAATATTAATTGCTGATTGCAGATATCGTATTTAAAAAGCAAATCCTGATAATAATGGCCATTGATGACTGCATAGCCGGTGTAAAACCGGTTTTCACCCAGGAAAGGATGCCCGTGGGCACGGGCGTACGGATATAGATACCTGATCCCATTGACCAGGTTGTAATCGACACCATAGGCCCGGTCAAAATAATCTTCCCATTCATTAAAAACAGCAACCCGATCAGGCTGACCCTGAGCCGGTAACGAACCCGGTAAAGCGGTCACAAACAATAAAAGCAGGGCGATTCGATAGTGATACATTGGTTCAATCAAGAATATATTTTTATTCCTTCACATGCTGACCTGATACGGGGAGAAGTTCGTGTTGAAACAAAAGACTAAAATTAACTGTTTTTATTCAGTTAAAATGTTAAAAACCTGAAAATTTCATCTGTTTGTTAGCAGGTTACTGCAGGTTGTGTTTCTTCATGAGCGAGTGAAAATAGGAACGCTGGATCCCGGCTTTTTTTGCGGCTTTGCTTACGTTTCCACCGGCGTTTTTCAGTGCATCCAGCAGGAACTGCTTTTCAATTTCATCCACCGCTTCGTTTATGACATGTTGCTTGTATTCCTTGAAATCCTCCCAATTTTCAGGAAAATCATATTTCAGGTGGTCTTTTGGAAGATCGCTGAATTCTTTTGGCAGGTGTTTGGGTTCAATGATCTCTCCGTCACACAGTATGGCAACGCGTTCAACGGTATTTTTCAATTCCCTGATGTTTCCGGGCCAATGGTACTTCTCAAGGATTTCTATCGCTTCCGGAGCTAAATGTTGAGCCATGATCTGGCTTCTGGAACGAATCCGTTGTAAGAAGGAATTTGCAAGGGTAATAATATCTTCCTTTCGTTCACGCAACGGGGGAAGATGAATGGGAATTACCTGAAGGCGGTAAAACAGATCCTCCCGAAAATTTTTTTCTTCTACCATTCGGGTCAGATCACGGTTGGAAGCCGAAATTAACCGGATATCAATATTCCGCTCGACTGTATCGCCAACCCTGCGCAATTTGAATGTCTCGAGGACACGGAGCAGTTTGCTCTGTATTTCCAGGCTGATATTTGATATCTCATCCAGGAACAGGGTCCCTTTGTTTGCCACTTCGAAAAGACCCTGCTTGGTTGATATGGCCCCTGAAAAGGAGCCCTTGACATGCCCGAAAAGTTCGCTTTCAAGCAGTGTGGGGGTTAATGAACTGCAGTCACAGGCAATGAAGGGATGATCCTTCCGCAGGCTCCTGGTATGAATTAGATTCGCAAAGACTTCCTTGCCAGTACCGCTTTCCCCGGTGATCAGGATATTGCTGTCGGTAGGGGCAACACGGTTAACAATGGAAAACACCTGCTGCATTTTCGAACTCTCCCCAATGATACCATCAAATCCTTTATGGATAACCAGTTCCTTTTTTAAGGCGATATTTTCTTTTATCAGATCGGAATGGTCAATTACTTTTTTTATCACGATTTTCAGCTCCTCTGGAGTAAAGGGTTTACTGATATAGTCTGCAGCCCCAAGTTTTAATGCCCCAACTGCGGTTTGAACAGTTGCATATCCTGTAATGATGATCACTTCGGAAGAGACCCCTTTTGATTTAATGGTTTTCAGGATTTCCATGCCTTCAATGTCCGGAAGGACAAGGTCAAGAAGAATGACATCATAATTGCCTGACAATGCCTCAACCAGTCCGCGTTTGGCATTCTGATGAAATGTCACATCGTAATTCTCCTGTTGCAGTACCCGTTCACAACTGATCCCGACAATCGATTCATCATCAATGACCAATATCTTTCTTTTATCTGATACCTTGTTGTTGTTATCCATTTGATCTTCCATTGTTCTCAATCGGTTTGTTTGATTATTTGGTATCTGATGTACAGGGAAGGGAAACGGTAAATGTTGTGCCAGTGCCTACCTTGCTTTTACAATGAATGGTTCCATGATGTTGCTGAATAATGCCGTAACTGATGCTCAATCCCAATCCTGTTCCCTGCCCTACCGGTTTGGTTGTATAAAAGGGATCAAAGATCTTATCCATCTCTTCGTCGGCAATTCCACAACCTGAATCGCCGATGGCAACCAGAATATTCTCCTCATTGTGCGTGGTGGATATCGTTATTTTACCCTCCTCCACAATGGCTTCTCCGGCATTCAGCAGGAGGTTCAGGAATACCTGCTGGATCTGATTTTTATCCACCAGGACCTCCGGAAGGTTGGCGTCATAGGTTTCTACTATTTTGATTTTTCGAAACTCCTTCTGGCTTGTGACCAGTTTCAGTAACTGCTGGATAATTTCATTCAGGTTTATCGATTCTTTGTTTGGCGTGGACTGGCGGGCAAAATCCAGCAGGTTCCTCACGATTTCACGTACCCGTTTCGTCTCCTGAATGATGACATCCAGATCTTTTATGACATCATCTTCATTGCTTCTCTCTTTTAGCAGGTGGCTGAAGGTCAGTACACCGGTGAGGGGATTGTTGATCTCATGAGCAACACCCGCAGCAAGACGTCCGATTGAGGCAAGTTTTTCGCTTTGCAGGATCTGCCTCTGTGTGTCTTCTTTCATCTGTTTCTCATGCTGTTCAATTGCCTCTGCCATCTGATTGATTGTTTTGCAGAGCAAACCCATCTCCCCTTTCGTTCGAAGGTTGCAACGGGCGGATAAATTTCCTTTCATGATTTCTTTACTCACCCGGACGATGGAATCAATCGGTTTGATCATCATTCTTGTATAGAAAAACATAAGTAAGAGACTGGCGAATGCTGTTATGGATAAGGTTATGATAAAGAAGACAAGGATTATTTTTTGTGGTTGCTTGAAGGGTTGTTCCAGCAATCCCACATAGAGTGAGCCGACAATGTTGCCCTCAATATCCTGGATTGGTTCATAGGCAGTGATGTACCAGTCATTTACCACAAATGCCCGATCAGCCCAGATTTTGCCGTTCTGAATCACGTGTTCGTATACTTCAAGACTGAGCCGGCTGCCAATAGCCCTGGTATTATCCGTTTGCTTTACATTGGTTGAAATCCGCACATCGTCAAAAAAAACCGTTGCTGTTCCGATATCCTTCCCATTGTGTGTCTGATCCTGGAAAACCTTTGTCTTGATCCGATCCACAATTTCATTGTTGTTATTGATCAGAAGGCCCCCAAAAATCACGCCCAGCTTATCACCATTTAATGAGTTGATGGGAACGGCTGATGCGATGACCATTCCTCTTTTCTCGGTTGTCTTTACCTCCGGCCTTGCTTTTGGAGTGCTTTTTACGTTGACAACAGCGCGTTCCTGCAGCTCTTTGCCTTCATTTTTCAGGATGGTCTCATCCAGAATGATCGTACCACTCACAGGAGCCCACTCATTAAGCACCTTCCTGATTAAGGCAATTTCTGAGATATTATCTCCTTTTACCTCCGGATTATGTACCCGGTATATCACATTGCCCTCCAAATCGGTAAACGTCAGAAAATCCAATTCGCTGTTTTCATAAATGTTGCTGAACACGTCCCCCAGCTCCCGACCCATCTCTTCCTTCAGAGGACCAACCGATGTCCGGCGTATTGAACTGACCAGCAAGATCTGTTCAATCTGCTCAAAATAACTGTTGTATATATCATCCGCTGCAGTAAGATCAAGACGGACTCTGGTTTGAACCTCTTTTACAAACGTTTTATTGACATAGGCACTCGTGAGCAAACCTAAAATAATATAGGATGCAAAAAGAATGACCAGCAGTCCCAGTGTAATTTTGTATCGAACCGACATTAACTGAAATGGTTTTAATGATCGATTGAATCGCTGATCCATAACTATACTAAATTAATAAAAAACGGCATACTCTTATCCGGGAGCTCTATATTATTTCACCCGGATACTCACCATTCTGTGCACTATGATACCCGGGTTCTCTTTCCAATTACCGTTTTATAAATAACAGTGAGCAAATACTATGCCCTGTCTTACCTGGTAATCGTTATCATTTCAAAGCTCCCATGGGCTTCATGTGCAAGTCATGAAAGCAAATAACAAGTGTATGGGTTAAATATACAGTGTATAATTAAATATAACAATTTTCATTGAAAACATGCGGTTGGCTGATGGCCTTAATTCAATCATAATATCTTATTTAACAGCTTATTACAGGCATTTTAACGGGAATTGATTTTGGCTGTTTTTTGCCCATAAATTATCGGCATAAAACTTGAGAATAGAGGAACGTTCGATCAATTGAGCAATTTCCCTATACGTAACTAACAAGATCAAAAATGGAACGACAGCCTTCAATTTTAGTAATTGATGATGAGCCCGTCGTATGCGAAAGTTGTCAACGCATACTATCGAAGGAAGATTTCAAAGTAGACACCAATACCAATCCCAAAGAGGCATATAACCAGGCCATATTGCATAATTACGATCTCGTTTTATTGGATCTGATGATGGATGAAATGGATGGGATTGAATTGTTAACTGCACTTCGGGAAGAAAAGCCAAACCTTCCGGTCATTATCATAACCGGTTATCCGACAAAGAAAAGCAAGCAGGAGGCAACGGATCTCGGAGTATCAGACTATATCATAAAACCATTTATGCCCAGGGAGTTGCTTGATCCGGTAACCCATATCATTGAACACACGGAGGTGGTCGAGAAGAAAGAGCTAATTGGTTTCCGGGAGATCATTGGTTTGCCCAAATGGGAGCGTTCCGAAAAGCATTTTATGTTTTACAAAGAGGGATGGTTGCAAAAGGGATGGGATGATTCCTACAGGATTGGCGGACAACTTCCAGATCTGGATGGTGAAAGCATCCTGTCCGTTACGATTCCTGATGTTAATAGTGTCATTTACAGGAATGCCCCATTGGCTGAAATAACCCTCAGCAACAACACCAAACGAATTATTCCTTCGCCCGTTTCAGGAAGGATTGTTGAAGTGAACAATGAACTGGGAAATGACCTGCCCTTTATTGAAAACAACATGTACAGCAAATTTTGGATTGCGAGGGTATTGCCAAAAGATATTGAAGAGGATATAAAGTATAACGCTACACGCAATTTGCTGTTTTTTACGGGGAATACAGAGAACAAGAATCACTATTACCGCCAGTTGATTGATCTGGGGTATATCGTTCAACAGACTTCTTCTATTGAAGAGCTCATAAATAGATTAAGGGAGGATCAGTTAACAACCGTTGTACTGGATGCCGGATCATTCCCCGGTGAAGGACCTGGCTATGTTAAGCGGCTTCATAAAACATTCCCCGAGCTGAAAATCATTGTTTTTGACAGAAAAGATAATAATGTAGCAAAAAAATACCGTAAAAGCCGGCTTTTCAGCTATTGTGTTCCCCCACTCCATGCCAAAGAGATTTCAGGTGTTTTAAACAAAGCCTTTGCCATGGTGGAGGTTGAAAAGATCGATACGAAATATGAAACAGCTTTTCAACCGGAGGTAATTGACAAAATCCATATAAAGAACCGGTATAATAAAAGAGAAACAGCAGTATATTTTTTATACGATGATGAAGATGAGCATGCCGAATCCATCGATATGGCAGAACTCTCCTCCTATGCTGATGAAATTCCCGGCATAGGAACCATCTGGCATTCACATGATTTTCCTGTCATGGATGCCAATGCGGTTGCAGAACAGATCAAGGAGACCCACACGAAACGAATCATTCTTGCAGGGGATTCTCCCGGAAAGGTGAAGGATCTGTTTGTACGGGCAATGATTATCTCCGGAAATGATCCGAAGGATGTGTTACTGGCCAGTTTCAGAGATCATGGAGCGATTTATCAATCGGATACAGAGCGGGCAAAAGCGATACTGTTCTGTGCCTTGTATGGTCTCTTCTATGATGAGGGAGTAAAACCGGGTGAAAACCCGGTGAATGCTGACACGCTGATTATCGGTGGCGGGATTGCCGGGATTCAAGCCTCCCTGGAAATTGCAAACAGCGGTAACAAGGTATTCCTGGTTGAAAAATCGGGCACCATTGGAGGCCACATGGCAACCTTCGATAAAACATTCCCGACACTCGATTGTGCAGCCTGCATCTTAACTCCGAAGATGGTTGAGGTGGGGCAGCATCCGAACATTGAGTTGATGACCATGAGTGAGGTTGTCGGTGCATCAGGAGGCCCGGGGAATTTTAAAGTGACCATTCACAAGAAAGCCCGGTATGTGAACCTGAATAAATGCACGGGATGTGGCATATGCGCTACCAAATGTCCTACCAATGTTCCCAGTGAATTTGATTCAGGAACCACGTTGCGTAAAGCCATTTATATTCCATTTCCACAGGCTGTTCCCAATAAATACCTGGTTGATCCTGCACACTGCCGGTATATTCAGGAAGGTAAATGTGGAGTTTGTGTCAAAGCCTGTCCCGTTGAAGATTGCATTAATTTGGACGCAAAAGATGAA
>Ga0315534_1001596_pt1 | contig 15596 bp, 12 predicted proteins | sample SalMarSW160240MG_FD_203094 | JGI IMG/M metagenome (GOLD analysis project Ga0315534, IMG submission 203094) | Salt marsh sediment microbial communities from the Plum Island Ecosystem LTER, Massachusetts, United States - Salt Marsh Sediment SW1602-40 ... | reverse complement strand
GTTGAGGGGCTTGCCCTTGAGCGAGTAGATGGCCTGGGTCTGGACGTCGCGGGCCTGGATCATGGCGCCGCCCGCGGAGTCGCCCTCGGTGAGAAAGATCGTCGTCTCCTCGCGCCTTTTGTCTTTGGCGTCCAACAGGTGGACCTTGGAGTCGATGAGCTTGGGAATGCGGATCGCCACCTTCTTGGCCCGCTCCCTGGCCTCCTTCTTTATCGCCGACAGCTCCTTGCGAACCCTCTGGTTGTTCTTGACCTTCTCGAGCAGCTTCTCTGCTTCTTTGGGGTATTTGTGCAGCCAGAGAATCACCTGATCCTTGACCGAGTTCACCACCCAGGAACGAACCTCGGTCGACCCGAGCTTGTTCTTGGTTTGCGATTCGAAGACCGGGTCCTGGACCTTGACCGCAACAGCGCCGACCAGACCGTCTCGCACGTCCTCGCCGGAAAAGCCGTTTTTTGCATACTCGTTGACACCCTTCAGTACTCCCTCGCGGAAGGCGCTCTGGTGAGTGCCGCCGTCGTTGGTGTACTGGCCGTTGACGAAGCTGAAATAGGTCTCGCCATAGGCGTGGGTGTGGGTGAAGGCGAACTCGAGCCGGTCGAGCTTGCAGTGGAAGGCGTCGTAGACCGTCGGCTCGCCGCCGAGCTCGTAGGCGAGGAGGTCGGCAAGGCCGTTTTTCGATGCGTACTTCTCGCCGTTGTATTCGAGGGTCAGACCACTGTTGAGGAAGGCGTAGTACCGCAGTCGGTGCTCGAGATACTCCTCCTGCCACCCGTAGTCCTCGAAGATCTCGGGGTCGGGGATGAAGCGAACGAAGGTGCCGTTGCGCTCCTTGCCCGCGTTGCCTCCTTTTTCCTCCTTCTTTTTGCCCCGGCTGAAGAGCCCGCGCTTGAACTTGCCCTCGCGGTAACTGATGACCTCGAACTCGGACGACAGGGCGTTGACCGCCTTGTTGCCGACACCGTTGAGCCCGACCGAGAACTGGAAGACATCGTCGTTGTACTTGCCCCCGGTGTTGATCTTGGAGACGCAATCGATCAGCTTCCCAAGAGGGATACCCCTGCCGAAATCTCGGACCGACATCTCGGGACCGTGCCGCGTGATCACGACCCGCTTGCCATGGCCCATGATGAACTCATCGACAGCGTTGTCGATGACCTCCTTGAGCATCACGTAGATGCCGTCGGCCGGGTTCGATCCGTCGCCGATGCGTCCGATGTACATGCCGGTGCGCAGCCGGATGTGCTCGAGCGCATCCAGGGTCTGGATGGTCTTTTCGTCGTAGATAACCTGTTTCTTCTCGGTTCCCATAATCGCCTGAATTACACCCCTCTCGCGCGCCCAGAATACCACTGCGGACGCCGCCTCGTAACGGACTCTGTCGTGCTCGCCAGGTATGAGAATGAATGCGCACCCGGTGCGCGTTTTCAATCATAACGTACCGATCAAATTGGCGCGTGGGTAGCACTGCACCCTGAATCCTGGACCCTGGATCCAGGCGGGTGGGCAGTCGCTACCAGCCTCTCACCGGGTGCCACTCATCGAACACCTCGGTGCCGCGGAGGACGTGGTAGCGGTCGAAGCAGGCGGCCGAAAGACAGGAGTGGTTGGGGAGGATGCGGATCCTGGTGCCAGGGTGGAGGGCTTGGGTGCCGGGGCCGGTCAGAGTACCGTGCTCCTGAGTCAATCCGACGAGGCGGAGACCGGGGAGGGGATGCTGGTCTTCGAGGGCCACAGGGAGACCGAAACCGCACTCGACGTCGACGTGGGACGGTCCGGGGTCCATGCTGAGGGCGAGGGCGCCGGCATCGACAATAGCGCGCGCCTGCTCGGTATGAACGCTGATGACGGTTGCCAACACCGAGAAGGCGACGTCGTCGAGGTCGCAGCTACCGATTGCCGCCTGAAATGCATCAAAGAAGACGTAGTTTCCCGGGCGGACCTCGGTGATGCCGGTGAGGTCGTCGATGGCGCGCAACGTGGGGGTGGAACCGACGCTGACCTCCGGAATCTCGACCCCGAGGTCTCGAACTTCGGCCGCGATCGCAGTCATCAGGTTGCGCTCCTGGCACGCCACCTCGTAGGCCTCTGAACGGGAGCGGGCACGGTAGGCGTGACCGGCGTGGGTCAGGAGGCCGCGAAAATTGATGTTTTCGGAGTCCGCGAGTCGGCGCACCAGGATCTGGGCGATGTCGCTCGCCGGGTCGACCCCCGAACGTTTGCCGCCGCAGTCGATCTCGAGATACACCGGCAAGATGATGCCGCGGGATGCGGCGACCGCTTCGACGGCGCGCACCGTATCGGGATGGTCAACGAGCAGGTTGAGGTTGCCGATCTCGGCGTGCAGATCGGCGGCGTCGCCGATCTTCTGCGGCGCGATGGGCACTGCATATGTGATGTCGCTGAAACCGCCGGCCGCGAAAGCTTGGGCCCCGGCCAGCGTCGAGACGGTGACACCACCGAAGTGGAGGTCGGTCTGGATTCGCGCCGCCTCGACACACTTGTGGGTTTTGACGTGGGGGCGAAGCCGGACTCCCAGCCGTAACGCCTTCTCCGCCATCCGCTTCGCGTTGCTCTCGAAGCGATCGAGATCGACGAGACCGCACGGTGTCGACAGTTCGTCAAACAGCACGTCGAAAGGGTAGCACCGGTTGAACCACAGAGACACAGAGACACAGAGAAAAACACAGGGATTATTTGAACTGGCGCTCCCGTCCTTGGCCGCGATGACGGGGTCCGGGTCGCGCACCTGTTGGTCAACCAAGGTTTCGAAAAGTTCTGTGCGGCTCTGTGCCCTCTGTGCCTCTGTGGTTTTGTTTACGATTCGTCGTATTTCGAGCGGAGCTCGCGGCGCATCAGCTTGTTGGAGGCGGTGCGAGGGAGGGAGTCGACAAGAACCACGTCATGAATTCTGAAGAGGGGGTTCAGCTCTTTGGCGAGGGCCTTTTCGAGGTCGCGCTGCAGCTCATCCTCCGACACGTCATCAGAAAGCACCGCGAACACGACGAGCTTTTCGGCCCCCTCTCCGCCCGTTTGCACTGCCACCGCGGCCGCCTCGTAGATCGCCGGGTGGTGCTCGAGCACGCGTTCGAGTTCGAGTGACGAGACCTTGATGCCACCCAGATTCATGGTGTCGTCGGCGCGACCCTGGGCCCTGAAGTATCCGCCCGGGAGGTGCGATACCTGATCGCCGTGGCGCCGTAGCACCTCGCCGTCGGGCCCTTGTGGGCAGCCCTCGAAATAGACCGCATCGTGATCGCGATTGAGCAGAGTCTGCGAGAGCCCGATCGAGGGCGGCACCAGGAAGAGTTCTCCCTCCTCGCCATTGTCGACCGATCGACCTTCTTGGTCGAGGATGACGAGATCGAGGCCGAGCGCCGCAGTTGAGAATGTCGCGGGCGAGGACGGTTGAACCACAGTGCCGGTGAGGTAGCCGCCGCCGATCTCGGTGCCTCCGCAGTACTCAATGACCGGCGCGCGGTAGCCGGTGCGGCTCATCAGCCACAGATAATCGTGCCGGCTGGAGGGCTCACCGGTCGAGCTCAGAACGTTGATTCTCGACCAGTCGACCCCGTCGCAGGCGCCCGAGTCACGCCATGCCCGTACCAGCGACGGTACGACGCCGAGCATGCCGACGCCAGCAGTGTTGACGAACTCGGCGAATCCACGACCTGACGGAAGGCCTTTATAAAGCGCGATGCACCCACGGTTGATGAGCGTGGCGTAGATCAGCCACGGCCCCATCATCCAGCCGATGTTTGTCGGCCACGCGACCACGTCGCCGCGTTGGATATCATGGTGAAAATGGCCGTCCATCGCGCACTTGACCGGCGTCAGGTGGGTCCACGGGATGGCCTTCGGGTCGCCGGTGGTGCCGGAGGAAAAGAGAATGTTGGTGGTGGTTCCGGGCGCTCCGGTGAGGGCTTCGAACCCGGTCTCGTCGCTGAGGAAGTCCCACCACAGGAGATCGCCGTCGCGAAGGGACTGCTCTGAGAACCCCTCTGCAGCGATCACGACTGCGCGTGGGGCGTCGGCGTCGCGCACGGTTCGATAGAGCTCGATCAACCGTCCACCGCGTTCGAAACTCGAGACCGTGATGATGCCCGCGGCACCTGCAATCTCGACGCGACGGGCGACCTCCGGCGCGGCAAAACTATCGGCGATCGAGACTGCGGTGCAACCGGCGAGGATGATGCCCAGGTAGGCCGCGACACACTCGAGATTCATCGGCATGTAGAGGGCGATGGCGTCGCCGGGCACAAAGCCTGCCGCGGCGAGCCCGTTGGCGACCGAGTTGACCAGCAGCTCGAGCTCTTCGTAGGTGACCGCTTCTATCTCGTCCGTACCTTCACGGCCCACCACGACCGCGATATCGAAGCCGTCCCCTTGGAAACAGCTCGAGACGATGTTGAGCTCGGCTCCGGGGAACCACCTCGGCTGAGCTGGACCGGCCGCGAGGTCGAGAACCTGGTCCGGCTTTCGGGAAAACACAATGCCGAGGCGGTCGACGACACGACCCCAGAAATCGGCGCGATTGTCACAGGTCCAACGGTGAAAAGATCGGTAATCGTCAATCCCGAGCTCGCGCATCATCGCCGTGATGTTGGCGTGTTCCAGTCGATCGATCTCAGGTACCCAGGCCGGGGGAGGCGGTAGCGCCGGATCACGGTCGGCGAAAATCTCATTGTATCGCGCCCACTGTTCCTCATGCGGAATATCCGGGGCCTGTCGCACGGTGTCGACAAAGCGCTGCCAGAGCTCGGCCTGTGGGTCGTGTTGATAGTCTGTCAAGATCTTTCCACCCGCACGACCTCCTCGTCCTTCAGAACGTCGAGAAGCCGGTCGGTTGCCGCGGCCACCGACCCGGCATCGACAGCCTCGATGCTGATCCACAGGCGGTGGCCGGTCTCCTCGCCGTAACGGGGGTAGGAGCCGATCTTGACGTCCGAAAACTCCTCGGCCACCTGTCCCAAAAGGGGCGCGACCCGGCTTTCGTCCGCGTTGAGGAAGACGCTGTGCACGAATCTGGGTGTGCCCTTGAGCTCGCCGCGGAGGCTCTGGAGCTTGACCGCGAAGAGCCGCGGCACTCCTGGAAAGAGATAGACATTCTTGAATACCACCAGCGGCAGCAGTCCGTCGTCGCCGTAGAACAGGCGCGAGCCCTCGGGTACCTCCGCCATCCTCAGCGCGGATTCGGTGAAGCGCGGACCCCAGTAGGCGCGGATCATCGCCTCGATATCGGGGTGGCGGACGACCTGGACCCCGAAGGCGTCGGCGACGCCGCGCACGGTGCAGTCGTCGTGGGTCGGGCCGATGCCGCCGGAGGTGATGACCACGTCGTACTTTTCGGCGCATGCGGCGACCTCGGCCGCGATGCCTTCGTATTCATCGCCGATGACGACGATCCGTTCGAGGTCCACCCCGAGCTCCGCCATGAGATCGATGAGCAGGGGTGTGTTGGAGTCGCGAACCTTGGCGCTCAGGATCTCGTCGCCGATGATGATGGCCGCGGCTGTGGTCATCCAGGGAGTATAGCCCTGCCACCCACCCGCCGGACCTCGGATCACAGATCCCAGATGTTGGTACCACCCACCCCTGACAACACAGTGAGAGGAGATAGGTGATTGATTTATCCGGCATCAGGGATCTGTGTCGGTGGGTCGGCTAGAAGAGTTCTCCGCCAAAAAACCTGCTGTGGAAGAAGAGGAGAATGGTGAAAACAGCGGCCGCGATGAAAGCAAGCGGGAACGACAGTTCGTCGAGGGCAAGGCGGTTGCTGCCCCTGAGGATGGCAACGAAGGGCAGCACGGAGGTCTGCTGGCAGAATTCCGCGAACTCTTCACCTTTGCTCTGTTGAAGGCGTGAATCCTGTTGGAACGAGCCGAGGATACCGACAACCACAAAGGAGCCGAAGAACGCAACGTCGCCGACCGTCCCATTCGCCAATACGTGCGCCAGACCCCAGAGAGCGAGCCCCATGTTTATCGGATGGCGGGTCACACGGAGGATGCCGCGGGCTTCGTTTTTGGCCGGAACCATGCTGGCGGGGCTCGGGGTGGCCAGCGAAAGCAGCAACAGCTGGAGTGCGAAGAAGACGAGCACCGCTGCGATGACCCGTTCGCCCCAAAACGGCAGCTCCCACAGGACCGCACCGAGGTGCCGGTTCTGCCACCACAGAACCGCTGCCGGTCCGAGGGTCAGAAATGAGATCAGCGAGTAGAGACCTCGGAACGGCCACTCGCCGATCTTGTCTACGAGGCCGCGTCGGATCGGGTTGTGGGACATCCCGAGATGGGTGACTACGAACAAGACCGAAAACACGACGATCAATGTGAGAGTCATGGAGGGAGTATAGCTCTGGTGAATTAGGAATTGGGAATTGGGGAAAAGGCCATCTGCGTCAATTTGCGTCACCTGTAGGCAGATTCTCTGGTGTCTCCGGCAGGTAGAGCATCTCGATGGTGGCGTCGGGGTTCAACACGACCGGAACGCCGGGTTCGCGAAGCCAATCGCCGGATCTCGCCAGGTAGTCGTCGACCAAGGGATCGTATGCTCCGATGAGAAGTTCGATGCTCTCTCGAAGGCGGGAGGTCGACCACACCGGATCCCGGGTAACCGACCACACCACTCGGCAGTACTCGCGGAGGTTGGGGTCTTCGACCAACAGGTGCCCAGATAGGAGGCTCTCTTTATAGCCCTCTGGAATCCGCCTTTCAAAGTGGCCGATCCTTGATCCTGACCTCGCCGGCAGCCGGCTCAGGAGTGGTTCTCCAAGTGCCAGGACGTCGAGAATGTGCACGTTGGGTCCACCGAAATACCCTACAAGTCCGACCGCGTCTGCGATCAGTCCGGACGGCCCCTTGTCGCGCCACTCTTTTGCGTCGTGGACCCACCCAACTCTCTCGATCGCCCGCCCATCGAGAATCGCTCCCAAGGAGAGCGCCGGTGCGTAGACGCGACGCTCGTCGGCGATCCCATTGCTGCTGATATTGTTTGCCACAAATCCATCGAAACCGAAAACGTGGACCACAACCAGAATGAAGGCGGCGGCGCACACTCCAGGGAAGGAATCGGACAGAGCTCTCGTCCCGTCTCCGTTCGTGCGGACCGCCTCCGCGACGGCCAGAAACACGGGGACGGCGAAGAAGCGGCCGCTCATGAAGTCGCCACCGATGACCACGATGTAGATCAGGTAGAGCAGGATTCCGGCGGCAACGGCACGGGCCTGGAGATCCTTGCGGCGGACGACGAGAACGAGCAGACAGGTCGCAAGTGCAATCATCCCAGCAGGATCGCGCAGCGCGAAGTCGCCGAAATAGTGGAAGCCCTGGACAATCTTTTCCGAGAGTGGAATCCCTGTGTTGAGCTTGGCAAGGGCAGTATTGGGGACCAGGCTGCCGTAGTAGACAAATGAGAAGATCTCCCACATCGCGACGACGGCCATCCCGACGACGATCGGCACTGTCGCTCTGCGGGTGTTTTTGCGGGCCACCCATGCGATGCACAGGGGAGCCACGATCAGGAGCAAGTCCTGGCGCGTCAGCACGACTGCGGCTGCGAGAAGCGGCACCCATCGATCCCACCGGCCCCATTCGGACGTGAGTCCGTCGCAGGCCAGGATCAACACCGCGAGCAACAAAAAGGCGAGCGGGCCTTCCAGACCCGAGGTCGCGAACTGTACAACCGCCTTGGAGGCGGGTATTAGAAGCGCCAAGAGAACGAGGTCGAGCTCCTTCCGTCGCGGTCTGGGTACGACCAGGACGAAGGCTGCGATGGACAGAACGATGGAGAACCACAGCGATGCGAGCGGCAGGTTTGTGAAGATGCCGCCCACACATATGAGCGCCAGGCACCATAGCGGGTGGGTGTAGACCTGAACTCGATCGACCACGTTCCAGCGCAGCCCATAGTCGTTGAGAAAGTTGTCGACCACTCGGAAGGTAATGAAGGCGTCGTCACAGAGCCAGGCGTCGCGAATCACGAGCCAGGCGAAGACCGCAATGACCGCGGCGAAAAGGGCCCAGGCAAGGCGCTCCTGGTGCGAGGTGGATTCGTCGTTCACGGTTTCTCAATGGTAGCGGAGATTGGGCGGCAGCGATCGAGATATTCGGGCGCGGACACTGAGAAGGAGACGGGCGCTATGCCCGATCGATCGGGAAGGCGAGAACGTCGGCGATGTTGCGGGTGCCGGCGGCGACCATGATCAGCCGGTCGACGCCGAGGGCGACCCCCGCACAGTCGGGAAGGCCTTGCTCGAGGGCGGCGAGCAACCGCATGTCAATCGGGACTGTGGGCAGGCCGCGGTTCTTCCTCGCTTCGAGATCAGCCTCAAAACGCCGACCTTGCTCCGCAGGGTCAGTGAGCTCGTGATAACCGTTGGCGAGCTCGACGCCCTCGGCGAAGACCTCGAAGCGCTCGGCCAGCGGGGGATCGCCGACCCGGACTCTTGCGAGCGCCGCTTGGGAGGCCGGGTAGTCGTGGATGAAGGTCGGTTGACAGTGCCCGAGCTTAGGCTCGATAGTGTGGGTCAGCACGAGGTCGAGCAGGTCGTCTCGCGAGAGACCCTCGACGTCTCTCATGCCGAGCCTCCCGACTCGGAGGCGGAGGCCTGCGTCGGTTTCGTCGAAGATTTCAATCCCGGCGTAGCGCTTGAAAGTCGCTGCGTAGGACAGCCGCTCACCAGAACCGCAACCGAGAGTCGCAGCCAGGAGTTGGTCGACCTCGTCCATCAGGTGGTGGTGGTCCCACCCGGGCCGATACCATTCGAGGATCGTGAACTCGGGGTTGTGTCGCCGTCCCGCCTCTCCATCCCGAACTGCCCGGCAGATCTGATAGATCGGGCCGCTGCCGGCGGCCAGTAGCCGTTTCATCGCAAACTCCGGCGAGGTCTGGAGATAGAGCTCGCGACCCTCATCCGCGCCTGGCCCGCGGTAGCGACAGTTCAGGGCGCGGAGGTGGAGGTCGGTGACCGGCGTCGAGGCGAGGAGTGGAGTTTCTACCTCCAGCACCTCGCGCTCGGCGAAGAAGGCACGGATCTTGGCCAGAATATCGGCGCGGAGGCGGAGGGCTTCCGGCGAAGCGGTTGGGCGCCAATCGTCGATTCCCGAGGTCACGGTTGTGCCCTGCCGAGCGGAGTTTTGAGTTTTGAGGTTTGAGGTTTGAGTTCCCACCAGACCCGCCAGCCGTGGGTGGGGGTGGGTGGGTAATCCGGAATTCGAGATTCGAAATCCGAAATCAAATTGGGCACGGAGACGGAGACGAAGACAGGCACGGGTCAGGCGCGGGAGACGTAATCCCCAGTGCGGGTGTCAACCTTGATCTTGTCGCCGATCTGGACGAAGAGGGGCACCCGGACAACAGCGCCGGTCTCGGTAGTGGCGGGTTTGTTGCCGCCCGAGGAGGTATCGCCTTTGACGCCGGGATCGGTCTCGGTGATCTCAAGGATCACGAAATTGGGAGGTGTGACGACGATCGGATTGCCCTTGAAGAGGGTCACTGAGCAGATGTCCTCCTCCTTGAGCCACTGGCCGGCGTCGCCCACGACATCTGGAGGAGCCCCGATCTGCTCATAGGTCTGCTGATCCATGAAGTACCACATTCCACCGTCGGCGTAGAGATATTGCATTTCGGTGTCGACCACGTCTGCGCCCTCGACCGAGTCCGACGCCTTCATGGTGGTCTCGTTGACCCGTCCGGTTCTGTAGTTCTTGTACCTGACCCGGGTAAAGGCCTGGCCCTTGCCCGGCTTGACGACATCGGTGTCAACGACGACGCAGGGTTCGCCATCGACCATGATCTTGAGCCCGACCCTGACCTGGTTCATGTTGTAGGTGGCCATCGTGAGTTCTCCTTACTCACGCTGATCATACCAAGCTGCGAAACCATAGAGCCGCGCAACCGTGAGCCCGCAACCAAACGGATGCGGGCTGATGCGTCCGCGGCTGGTTCCGTGCCGTCAGCTCAGATGCGCAACGATGGAGCCCATGTCGACGACCATCTTGTGGCAGCGCTCGAAAATGTCGCTGCCGAGCTTGGCGTGCGCCTTCTCGAACTCCGGGGCGAGAACCTCGAACTCCTTCTGGGTCAACATCTTGCGCGCCATCGGGAAGAAGACGTGATCTTCGACGTGGATGTGGTGACGCAGGAGCGAGGCATAAGCGGCGATGTTCTCGAGCAGCTCGCCGGTTTTGATAGGGTCTCCGTTGGCGTAACCCGGCACGGCGCCCTCGATGCCGGTTACGAGTGATCGCCCGCGCTCATGTTCGTAGCGCAGCGCTTCGAGCTGGGCGTCGACCTCGCCCTTTTTCTTCTGTGCGAGCTGCACGAAAAGCACGTGCTCCTCTTTGAAGTGGTGGTAGTGGTCGGCAAAGGTGCGCGCGAACTCGACGCCCTTTTCGAAGAGCGCCTCCGACGGACGCTGACCGTTTTCGATCTTCTCCGCCGCCATCGAAAGAACGTCGAGAAACTGACGGATCAGGCCGTGCTCGTTGGACAGAGTTTCAATCGGGTCCATATCGATTACCTCGCTTGTGTCTTCGTTTTCGGGATAAAAGCTATGTCGGCTCGTCGCCGGTGTCAAATTCTTCTACGACGACTCGCGCAGAATCGGGCGGGTGAGACAGGTGGCGCCGCCCTCGGCCTTGAGCGAGAGCTCCTCGCCATGGTACGTGAGGACCTCGCAGCCCGCGGCCTCGAGCCGTTCCCGGGTGACCGGGTTACCCTCGATCATGAGGCATCGCCGCGGTGCCAGCGCGAGCACGTTGGGCCCCATTGTCGGGTACTCGTGGTCGGGGACCTCGACCACCGTGATGCCGCGGCTGGCGAGCAGCTCGACGAACGGGACTGGCAGCAACGGGGGATGAACCACTGCCAGGTTGTGGTCGAGCAGAGAGATCAGCGACATGAGGTGGAGACACGAGACCGGGCCGTCTCCGTGCGGCAGTTGCACCTCGATCGTCTCCACGCCGAGGGTTCGAAGGACGGCCGTGAGCTGGCGGAAGCCCTCGGCGTTGGTGCGATAGCCGCGGCCGACGGCGAGGGTGTCGTGGTCGAGCCACAAGAGGTCGCCGCCCTCGGCGGTCGCCCCGCCCTCGAGGGTGGCGAGGGTCGGTATACCGAGCCGCTCCAGGGCCGCCCCGATTGCCGCCTCTTCGCCGCGCCGCTCGATCTTGCCCATGCGCAGGATGATGGAACCCTCATCGGTGACGATCACCGGATCGTGGGTGAAGATGGCGTCGGCGTGCTCCGGCAGCTCCACCTCGTGATAGAGCACCTCGCAGCCGGACTCGCGAAGGGTCGCGACCAGGGCATCGTGTTCCTCTTGCGCTTTGACGAGGTCGGGTTGCGAGACGTAGTGCCAGAGCTCCGGGTCGGCTCCGCCGAAGGCCTCGTCTGGACGTCGGACAAGGACTCTTTTCAAGGGTTCGACCATGCTCTGGGAACCGAATGTCTTCACATCTCATCTCCCTCGTCGTCGAGCCGGATCGGGGTTGCGTTCAAGCTCGTGAAGCGGCGCAGTTGGACCTTGCCGGGGGCGAGGCCCCGCGGTTTCGTGACGTCACCGGCGCGGGCCATGTGGACCGCCACCTTGCCGCCGCATCTCGCTTTGGAGTATCCGGCGGCAAGGCCGGCCGCGAATCGTTTGGTCGGCCGCGGCAACGCGTCGAGATTTTGCGGGTTGCGGACCACGACGTGCGAGCCCGACTCGCCCGCGACGTGCAGCCAGAAGTCTCTGGGAGCGGCCAGCTTGAGCGACAGGATGTCGTTATCGCGCGCTGTTTTGCCGACCAGCACGATCATCCCGTCCGGGCTCTCGGCAACCCGTGCAACGGACTTTCCCTGCCAGACCCCCGCGTCGGGATCTGATGGGCCAGGCGGTCCTTTCGTTCGAGCCATACAGACATCATAGACATCGATCCAGAGAATCGTTGAATCGCTTCAATATTCTTTTGAAACGCAAAGACCGCTAAGACCGCTAAGACCGCGCAAGGGTTGTCATAAACAGCATGTAATAAATATCTTAGCGACTATCTTAGCGTTCTTCGCGGTTCAAAAATCGCGTCAACGACCCGACGCCAGAAATCAACGGAAATCGTTGAAGACCGGGGCGACGAGAGCCGGGTCGTCCGACATGATCCCAGTGGCACCGAGGTCCAGCAAACGGCGCGCCTCCTCGGGATCGTCCACGACCCAATAATCCACGCGAAGACCGAGGGAGCGACAGCGTGCGATGAAACGTCGACCGTCAAGCCGGATCCCACTGTGAACCACGGGTATGTGGGCGGCATCACCCGCAATGTACCGTTTCGCCAGCGCACCCGGGAGGAAACGGAGCAGTGCCACCTCGGCTTTTGACAGCGTCGTGCGACCGGGATATCCGAGCTTGCGGATCTTCCGAACCACTCGAGTGTTGAAGCTCGCCAGGGTTACCCGATCCTCTGCGTGATAGGTGGCAACGAACTCGAGCAGGAGGGCGACTGCGTCCGGATCGTCAGGTTTGAGGTCGATGCTCATCGGCACATCGGGAAACGCCTCAAGGGTCTCCGCGAGACTCGGCACCGAGTGATGGTCGAGATCGCTGAGGCCCGTACCAGCTGCGACGTTCCACCTCTTCACCTGGTCGAGGGTGCTGGTTCTGATGTGCTCGGCGACGCCTGCCATCCGTTGACCATCGGGGTCGTGGGCGACCACGAAATGGCCGTCGGCGGTGGGATGGACGTCGAGTTCGAGCGCGTTGGCACCATCGGCGAGCGCCCGCTCGAAGCCCGCCAGCGTGTTCTCTGGCAGGTGCGCGGGCGCTCCGCGGTGGCCGTAGAGACGAAGGTTGTGACGCGCCGTGCCCATCGGACGACCATTAAAGCACGGTGAGGGCCGCCCGCCCAACTACAACCACAAAGGCACGAAGTATCTCACCAAGAAAAATTCCTTAGTGAGTTCTTGGTGTACTTGGTGTCTTCGTGTTTTTGGGTGGGTGGGCAGAAAACGGGTTCAGAAGAAGCCCAGCTCCAGCTTGGCGGCCTCGGACATCATGTCCGGACCCGAGGGGGGGCCTAACCCGACTTCGCTATTGTCCGTCGGTCATCATTGCGGCGGGTGAGATGGCAGCGGCGGCCGGAGGTAACTGCTGCACTTCCGTGCGGCCAACAGCCGCCGTGGTACTTCCGTCAATCAGCTTGCGGGTGACGGCAACAGCCGGGTAACGGGTCACGATGGTCCTCGGCTGCAGGCGGTCACCGAAGGTCTTGAGCCGGAGCTTCCAGAGACCCGCCAGGGCGATGGTGGCGAATCCCGCGGCACGCTCCCACAGACGCCGACCGAAGAGCCGACCTGCGCGATCAATGAGGTCATTCGACCGCCTTTGCTCCAATGGGTTGACAGCGTTTCGCGCCACCGCCGGGAGGATCAGACTCCAGCTGCGCGCCTTCTCCCTGCACTGCACCATCCGCCTCTCGAGGCAGGTGTCGCGATCGGTCATGGCTGCGAGGTGCTCGTAGCCGCGCACCGCCGTCTCCGCCATGCGGAACATGGAGCTCGAGTTCTCCTCGTAGTCCTGGCGAAAGGCGTGGTTGATCCACCTTTCCGGCTCATCGTCGTCGAATGCCGGATTGTGGTAACTGAGGCGCTTCTGGCCGTGCCATTCTTGAAAGGGCAGGTCCATCCGCAGCAGCCCGCGACGCTGGAGGTCGAGATACAGGCCTGTCACCGGGATCGGGGTCAAGAGCATGAACTGAACAAAGTCCGCTTCGAGACCCACCAAAAAGTCGATGTCCTCCTGCATGTTGTCGGGCGTGTGATGCTCCATACACAGGATGCCTGACGCGAGGACGGCGATGCCGCGATCCCGCAGGTCCTGGACCAGCCTCGGGGCATCGATACCGTGGTTTTTAACAAAGGCAAACTGACGGCTGCGGCTTTCGAAGCCGATCCACACCAGGTCCACCCCGAGTCGGACCAGGTTGTCGAGACCGAAAGCGGTGATCGCTTCCGCGGACGAGAAAATATGGAAGCGGAAGAAGCGCTTGCGGCGTTCCATCTCCGACAGCAGCTCGAGAGCCCGGTCACGATGCTTGAGGAAGTTCTCGTCCATGACGAAAAAGCTGTCGGTGCCGCGCTCGTCGGCCACTCGGCACGCGGTCTCGAAGAGTGCCTTGCCCGACTCGAGAAATGGGATATAGCTCTTGCCGAAGAAATGTGAGGTTGAGCAGAAGTTACACCCGTTGACACAACCCACGCCCGGCACGAGCAGACTGGACGAGGGCCCCATCAAGGGAACGCCGAGAATGCTCATCCACTCGGCGCTCGGCAGCGCGGGGTGGTGGATCGGCGCATTCGGGTCCTGGCCCAGGTGTTCGCGCATCCAGCGGATACCCTCGCCCTTGACCACGTGATCGCAGTCGATCAGCCGCTCCACCCCTTCGATGGCCGCTCCGTGCCCACCGAGGATGATCTCGGCGTGTGGCGCTTTCTCCCGTACTACTCGAGCCATCTCCCGCGCTTTGTCGAAATTCGGCATGATGAAGGATATTCCGACGATGTCGTAGCCGCCTCGTTCGATCTCGCGGGCGAAACGATTCCGACTCGGAAAATCGAGGACCGTCACATCGGCATCGATATTGGCGGCGATGAAATAGAGCCCGAACGAGCGGTGGTGAAAGCGAAACGAGGCCGGCCCCTGCGCCTTCGTCACCTGATTGTGATAGAGCTCCATGATGTTTTCTTTGCGGCCGAAATCGTCGTCCACTCCGTAGGGACCGAAGACGCCGCTCAGGAGGATTTTCGGCTTTCTCTTTGATTCCACGCACGATCCCATGTCCGACTCCGCGCCCTGTTTTCGCGGCCACACTGCTGGCGGCCTTTGCCGATAAGCGTATGGAACGGAAGTCACGAAAATGTCACGGTTGATCGGAGATGCCAGCACCCAGCAGAACGGTGTGACATCGAGAGCGGAGAGCGCAATACTGTCGGTGATGGAATTGAGACCTGATGAACGCTCCACCCGGGATCCACGAACGACCGCGAGGTCCCGGATCTCGGCGATGGCCGCCGAAGCCCTCGGCGATCGGCCCGCGCAGGTGGTCACCCGGCTCCGGAAGCTCGGCCTCAACCTGAGCCTGACCGGTGTGATCGTGACGCTCGCCGTCGGGGTGATTCTGCCCGTCATCCTCTCCACATCGGTCGGCATCGTCAGCATCGCCCTGGGTGAGAAGGCCAACAACCTCGTGATAGGAGTGCTGGTGATTTGCTTCGCCGTCGCCTCGATTGGCGGCGCGGTGACCGCCACGGTGTTACTGGGCCGCAAGGCACGCATCGCAAGGCTCCAGGCTGATTTTCTCGCCAACGTGAGCCACGAGCTGCGCACGCCGCTGTCCGCCATCCGAATGTACGCGCAGACCCTGCAGGCCGGACGATTGCGGGAGAACCCGCACAAAACCAGGGAGTGCCTTGACACAATCGTTCGCGAAACCGAGTGGCTGGAAACCATCGTCGACCGGGTGCTGACCTGGCGCAGCGCTGCCAAGGACCGGCTGGTACTCGAGCTTCGCGTCGCCTCGGTGGCCGGAGCCGTTCACACGGCGCTGGAACGTTTCTCCCTTCTC
>Ga0315534_1001594_pt1 | contig 15600 bp, 13 predicted proteins | sample SalMarSW160240MG_FD_203094 | JGI IMG/M metagenome (GOLD analysis project Ga0315534, IMG submission 203094) | Salt marsh sediment microbial communities from the Plum Island Ecosystem LTER, Massachusetts, United States - Salt Marsh Sediment SW1602-40 ... | reverse complement strand
CGGCATCGAGCCGCGGCGCGAGCCAAAGGTGTCCGACCTCCCCAAGCAGATGCGGCAGGGCACGCTTCCTGCCCTCTATCGCTCCACCAATGCGATGATCCTCGGCGATGGCCTCGCAGCAAAGATCGGCGCGCGCGTCGGCTCCAACATCACGGTTCAGACAAGCGAGGGCGTGCGGATCAACGCGCAGGTGGTCGGACTGTTTCATTCGGGCGTGCGCTCAGTCGACGATGGCACTGTCTACACGCTCGCCAAGACCGCCCAGATTCTCGCCCAGCAGATCGGACTCGTGAACGAACTCCGCCTGCGGCTTGGCGAAGCGATGGCGGCGCCCCAGGCCGCCGCGCGGATCGAGCGGGAGACCGGGTACAAGTCGGTCGCCTGGCAGGAGGCGAGCGAGGACCTGCTCAACGCCTTCGTCATCCGCAACGCCATCATGTACACCGTGGTCGGGGCGATTCTCCTGGTCGCGAGCTTCGGCACCTACAACATCATTTCCACCATCACCCATGAGAAGGCGCGCGACATCGCCATCATGAAGTCGCTCGGCTTCACCGAGCGCCGCGTGCGCGCGATCTTCGTGGTCGAAGCGGGGTTGATCGGGCTTATCGGCGCATTGATCGGGTTTGCTCTCGGCTATGGCCTGTGTGCGGCGCTCGGCACGATCACCTTCAAAAATCCCTTTACCGACGTCACGCGGCTGCCGATCACCTATTCGCCCATCCATTACGCGATGGCCGCCGCGGTCGCGATCGTGTCGTCGCTCGCCGCCGGCTACCTGCCCGCCCGCAAGGCGGCGCGCGTGCATCCCGTCGACATCATCCGGGGGGCGGCATGAGCGAGAATGACGCCACGCCGCTGATCGAAGCGCGCAAGGTCACGCGCATTCTGTCCGGCATTGTTCCGACGACGCTCGTGCACGATATCGATCTTGTCGTCCCTGCACACGAGTTTTTGGCGATCACTGGCCCGTCGGGTTCGGGCAAGTCCTCGCTGCTCTACCTGCTCGGATTGCTCGACCTGCCGACGTCGGGCGAAGTGCTGATCAGGGGCCGGTCGACCGCGCATATGTCGGAAGAGGAGCGGGCGCGTACGCGGCTCGAGACGCTTGGCTTTGTGTTCCAATTTCATTTCCTGCTGCCCGAGTTCAGCGTGCAGGAAAACGTGATGCTGCCGATGCGGGCGCTCGGAAACCTCTCGATCGACGCGATGCGGGAACGAGCGAACGGGCTGCTCGGCGCGCTCGGGCTCGGCGATCATATAAGCAAGCACCCCGATCAGCTGTCCGGCGGTCAGCGTCAGCGCGTAGCGGTCGCCCGTGCGCTCGCCAATGATCCACCGCTCATCCTCGCCGACGAGCCAACCGGCTCGCTCGACTCCAAGGCGAGCGAACAGGTGTTCGTCATCCTGCGCGAGCTTGTCGATGTGTATGAAAAGACGGTGATTGCGGTGACCCACGATCTTCCGCTCGCCACGCGCATGGACCGCCGTGTCGAACTGATGGACGGCACCATTATTACGGACCAATGGACGAGCGCGCCGGCGGAAGCGGGCTGAGGAGGTGCGCCGGTCCGAAGGCGAGTTCTCTAGCTCGGGCAATCCGGTCGGCGCTTCGTTCCACTCTCTGTTGTGATAAGCGTGCTGCAGATCGATGTGCCCCTACGCCGGCTTGGCGCCGTAGCCCGCCGCCTCGATTGCCGCGACCAGCGCTGCGGGCGCAGCCGCGGTGTCGGCTTCGACGCGACCGGAGCCGAGGTCGACCTTGACGCTTGCGCGCGGGTCCTGCGCCTTGATCACCCGCTCGACCGACTTTGCGCAGCCGTCGCAGGTCATTCCGGTGACTTGCAATGTAACCATGGAGGCCTCGTTGTTTCGTTGAGTTTTCGGTCGCCACCTTCGCATATCTAAGATGCTCGGGCGAATGCAAGAGTGTGTCTTCGCGCTGCGTGTCAAAAGCGTGTCGTGGATGGGCCGGAAGCACGCCGCATGAAACAGGCGGCTGGCCACGACATTATGCTAAATGCTAAGCGCTTGGCGGCTGCCGCCGTCCGATCAGCGCGCGGAGCAAGTTCGTGGCGATCGATCTTTGCATAACGCCCGCTTGCGCGGCGCGCCGTCTTGGAGAATTTCGGCATCGGAGCGGCGGCGGCCTACGAAGCCGCGCCGCCGCGGACCTATGTCCGGAAAGAGGGATGCGGTATCGTTAGGCCGTCGCTTTTCTACGCGAAAACAAGCGTCACGTTGGGAGGGCGCCACCGGGGTGGGGATGACGCGCGGCCTCCGATCGTCTACAGCCAATACTTTCTCAATCCCCGGCCCTCAATGACCATTCCCGTCCCCGCGCTGATCGACCATTTCTCAACGCTAGCGCCCCGCTACGACGTGGTTCTCTCCGACGTCTGGGGCGTGGTGCATAACGGAGTTGCCGCCTTCGCCGATGCGTGCGACGCGCTCGCCCGCTTCCGCGCCGGCGGCGGCACGGTGATTCTGCTCACCAACGCGCCGCGCCAGAGCGAGATTGTCACCGGCTCTCTCGACAAACTCGCCGTGCCGCGCGCCGCCTACGACGCCGTCGTCAGCTCAGGCGATGTCGCCCGCGCGGCGATCGAGGCGCGCCGGCACGAAGCCGTTTTCCACATCGGCCCCGAGCGCGATCATTCGGTCTTCACCGAGCTGAAGATTCGCTTCGCCCCCCCGGCGAGCGCCGATTTTATCGTCTGTTCCGGCCTCTTCGATGACACGACCGAGACGCCGGAGGACTACCGCGACCTGCTCGACCAGCTCAAACAGCGCAACCTTCTGATGGTGTGCGCCAATCCCGATCTGGTGGTCGAGCGCGGCCACGAACTCGTCTATTGCGCGGGCGCGATCGCCGACCTCTACCAGTCGATGGGCGGAGACGTGCTCTATGCCGGCAAGCCCTATCGCCCGATCTACGAGCAGGCGCTGGAACGGGTCGCGGCCTTGCGCGGCGCGCAGGTTCCGCTCGCACGGGTGCTCGCGATCGGCGACTCGGTGCGCACCGACCTCCTGGGTGCGTCCGCCCTCGGCGTCGATTGCCTATTCGTCACCGCCGGCATTCATGCAACCGAACTGGGCGGGCGCGAGACCATCGATCACGGGGCGCTGGCGGATATCTTCGGCGAGGCGGGCGTGCTGCCGAAGGCGGTGACGCGGAATCTTGTGTGGTGATCGAGCGCGGGGCGGCGAACAATCCTTGACGTCATCACCCGCGCAACAAGCGGGTGATCCAGTAAACATCACGCTTTCCGTGAGTACTGGATGCCCAGCTTTCGCTGGGCATGACAATGAGGGTGGACGATCCCGAATAGGAATCTTTCCGCTCTAATCGCTGAGCACCGCCTGGATCTTGTTCTGAAGCGTCCGGGCGTTAAAGGGCTTGAGGATGTAGCCGTCGACGCCCGCCTGCTCCGCGGCGATCACGTTTTCGGTCTTGGTTTCCGGCGTCACCATGATGAATAGCGTTTGCGAGAGCGTAGGGTCGGCGCGAAGTCGTCGAAGCAATTCGCAGCCAGTCATCGGCGTCATGTTCCAGTCGGAGATGATGAGGCCGTATTTCTTGTCGCGCATCTTGGTGAGGGCGGCCGAACCATCGGCGGCGGCGTCGATGTCCTCAAACCCGATCTGTTTCAGCAAGTTGCGAAGAATGCAGATCATCGTGCCGTGGTCGTCAACGACCAGCACCGGCATCGATAAATCGATAGCCATGTTCGAGCCTCATCGCGCGCTGCCTGTCCGGCGCGGCGACGTGTCCATTGTTATTGCTAACGCAGGTGGACAGGCTCTGCCGCCCGGGCTAAACCCAGGCTTCTCCCCAAGCGGCGCAAAATAGCGACGCATTTGTAAACATCTGGTTAATTAGGCAGAGATGCGAGCTTCGAACGCTCCCCGAACGAGATCGGCGAAGGACGAAGATCGACGCTAAGCGCGCACGCGCTGGAGCTTTGCCTCGGTAGCTCGATGTGACCCGTGCGATGCCTGCATGAACGACTCTCTCTCGTTGCCAGCTGCCTCTTTCGTCGTCGTCCACGACGCGCTCGAACGCGCTGCGCCCGCCGACGGCGCGCTCAAGGGCGCGGTGCTTGCCCTCGGCAATTTCGAGGGCGTCCACCGCGGCCATCGCGCCGTCATCGACGCCGCTGTGGCGCGTGCGCGCGCCTTGGGCCGGCCGGCCGCCGCCATGACCTTCGAGCCGCATCCGCGCGCCTTCTTCAACCCAAACGTCCGCGTATTCCGGCTGACCGATGTGGCGGCCAAGTTACGGCTGCTCGCATCCACCGGCCTCGACGGGGCGATCGTCATGAGCTTTGACGCAGCGCTTGCCTCGCTCACGCCCGACGCATTCGTCGCGCAGGTTCTGGTCGAGCGCTACGCCGTCGCCGGGGTCGTCGCCGGCTACGACTTTCATTTTGGCAAAGGGCGCGCCGGAACGCCGGACTTACTGCAAGCGGAAGGACGCCGGCTGGGCTTCGCGGTGGATATTGTGCCCGCCTTTAGCGATGGATCGCAACGCATCTCGTCCGGAGCGGTCCGCGACGCGCTGACCCAAGGCGAGGTCGAGCTGGCGATGCGCCTGCTCGGCCATCCCTGGTTCGTCAGCGGCGAGGTGGTGCGTGGCGACCAGCGCGGACGCGAACTCGGTTTTCCCACCGCCAATATCCAGCTCGATCCGCAATGCGGCCTGCGTCATGGCGTCTACGCCGTGCGGGTTGGCGTCGGCGAGCAGCGTTACGACGGCGTCGCCAATTTCGGCCGGCGGCCGATGTTCGACACCGGCGTCGTGCTTCTGGAGGTGTTCCTGTTCGATTTCTCCGGTGATCTCTACGGGAAGACGCTGGACGTCGCCTTCATCGCCTGGATCAGGCCGGAGGCGAAGTTCGCTACGGTCGATGACCTGGTGCGCCAAATGCAGGAGGACGCGCATATCGCCCGCGCCGCGCTGGCGCAGGCAGGCGACGCCTTTCCCCCGATCGCTGCGTCAGTCCCCGGAACTTGGTGAAGCCGCGGGCGGCTCGCCGGCCGGGCGTTCCTGCATCCGCCGGAGGAGGTCTTCAACGACTTGCGCGCCGGACTCGCTCGCCAGATAGGCGAGCGCCGTTTGGCCTTGCAACGTCCGCCGTGGCCTGCGCAGCCAGCGGCGCGCCTTGACGCGATCCCCAAAAACTTGCTCCGCCAAAGCCGCGACGTGCTCCAGCCGCTCGGCCGACGCTTTCTCGGCAGTCTCGCGCACCGCGGCCGCCTGTTCGGCGACGGCCTCCATCTGCGACTTGAAGAACTCGGTTTGCACTTTGACCAGGTCCTGGACGTCTTTAACCTGCACGAGCTTCTGCGCGAAGGCGACGGCGTTGGCGACGTTGCGCCCGGCGTATTTGGCAAAGGCGCTGGTTACCTCGTTGCCGCTCTCGACCTCACCTTTCGCGGCGCTTGCGAAAGAACTCAGGTAATTGCTGAGCGCCGTCTGCATCTTCTCCATCCCCTGCCGGGTCAGTTCGGTCAGATCGGGGGTTGGAGGCGACTTCTCATCCTTGTGGCTCGGGGCGGGGGGCGCCGGCGGCGACTTTTCGTCATCGGTCATCTTAATTCTCCTGGGCGCGATTCTCCTGGGCGCGATCCGCGGCTTGCCTGCGAAACCTTTCGCGTGGCGCCGCGGTCGGCGCGTCGCGCCCGGTCGCTGGCTAGGGTCGCCCGAAAAGTATTCAGCCGGGGCGATCCGCCGCCAAACGAGAATCTGCGGCAGAATAGGCCATCGCGCCGGCTGCCGTCCAGGCCGCGGCCCTTCCCGCAACAGCCCCGGCTTGTTAGAAGGCGCTCATGAATGAGACTGTAAAGAAGCACGCCCGCGATTATTCCAAGACGCTGTTTCTGCCGAAGACCGATTTCCCCATGCGGGCCGGCCTGCCGCAGCGGGAGCCGGGCATTCTCGCGCGCTGGGAGAGGCTTGGCCTTTATCGCCGGCTTCGCGAGGCGGCCCGCGGGCGCGACCGCTTCATCCTGCATGACGGCCCGCCTTACGCCAACGGCCACATCCATATCGGCACCGCGCTCAACAAGGTGCTCAAGGATTTGGTGACGCGCAGCCAGCAAATGCTCGGTTTTGACTCGAACTATGTGCCCGGCTGGGACTGCCACGGCCTTCCGATCGAATGGAAGATCGAGGAGGAGAACTATCGCGCCAAGGGCAAGGCGAAGCCCGACCTCTCCAACCCGGCGGCGATGATCGCGTTCCGCCAGGAATGCCGCGCCTATGCCGAGCACTGGCTCAACGTGCAGCGCGAGGAATTCAAGCGGCTCGGCGTCGTCGGCGACTGGGACCATCCCTACACCACGATGAGCTTTCCGGCCGAAGCGCAGATCGCGCGCGAGCTGATGAAGTTCGCCGCGGGCGGCACGCTCTACCGCGGCTCAAAGCCGGTGATGTGGTCGGTGGTGGAGCAGACCGCGCTCGCCGAGGCCGAGGTCGAATATGAGGACTACGTCAGCGACACGGTGTGGGTGAAGTTTCCGGTTGCTCCAGTGGTTACAGACAGGAGGGTAGTCAGTGATCCGTTAGGGATCATCGGCTCGGATAGCCATTCCAATCCTAGTGTCGTCATCTGGACGACCACTCCCTGGACATTGCCTGGCAATCGCGCGATTGCGTTCTCAAGAAAGATCACCTACGGACTCTACCGCATCACTGCCGCGCCGAGAGAAAATTGGGCCAAGGCTGGTCAGCAATACATCCTCGCCGACAAACTCGCCGCCGATGTCTTCAAGGCAGCGAAAATCGATGCTGATGGCTATGAGCGCGTCCGCGGCATCGATCCGAATGGTTTGGCGCGTTACGTATGCAATCATCCGCTTAAAGAGTTTGTCAGGCTTAAGGAAGCCGAGGAAGATCGCGGCTGGGCTTATAATTATTCGTTCGACGTTCCCCTTCTCGCCGGCGAGCATGTCACCGAAGACACCGGCACCGGCTTCGTGCACACGGCGCCGAGCCATGGCCGCGAGGACTTTGAGATTTGGATGGATTACGCGCGAGAACTGAAAGCGCGCGGGATCGACACGCACATCCCCTATCCCGTCGATGCCAACGGGCGCTTCACCGCAGAGGCGCCGGGCTTTGAAGGCCTGCGCGTCATCACCGAGACCGGCGAGAAGGGCGACGCCAACGAAGCGGTGATCAAGGCGCTGCTCGATGCCGGCATGCTGGTGGCAAAAGGAAAACTGCGGCATCAGTACCCGCATTCCTGGCGCTCGAAAAAGCCCGTCATCTTCCGCAACACGCCGCAATGGTTCATCGCGATGGACAAGGACATCGCGGACGTCCCGGCCGCCGGTTCCTCTTCGCCTCTCCTCGGCGGGGAGAGGCCGCGAGCGGAGCGAGCGGGTGAGGGGGCGCCCACCTCACCGGCGAGTCCCGATGCCCCTCACCCGACGCCTTCTGCGTCGACCTCTCCCCAAAGGGGAGAGGTGAGAACGGATGCAGCTGCTGGGAAGGGGGCTTCCGGGCTCGCGCCTGCCGGCGCGCCCCGGAATGACAACGTGAGCAAGTCGGCCAAACCCGGCGACACGTTGCGGGCGCGGGCGCTTGCCGCCATCAAGGCGACGCGCTGGGTGCCGCCGCAGGGCGAGAACCGCATCACCGGCATGATCGAGAACCGGCCCGACTGGGTGATCTCGCGCCAGCGCGCCTGGGGCGTGCCGATCACGCTGTTCGTGCGCGAACGCGCCGGCGATCTCGAAGTGCTGGAGGACGCGCGCGTCAATCAGCGCATCGTCGACGCTTTCGAGGCCGAAGGCGCGGACGCGTGGTATGCGGAAGGCGCGCGCGAGCGCTTTCTTTCCGGGCTCGTCGAAAACCCCGCCGAGTGGGAGAAGATCGACGACATTCTCGATGTCTGGTTCGACTCCGGCTCCACGCACGCCTTCGTGCTGGAAGACCCCAAAAATTTTCCCGCCTTCGCGGGCTTGCGCCGCAAGATCGACGGCGGGCGCGACACCATCCTTTACCTCGAAGGCTCCGACCAGCATCGCGGCTGGTTTCATTCCTCGCTGCTCGAATCCTGCGGCACGCGCGGCCGCGCGCCGTTCGATGCGGTCGTCACCCACGGCTTCACGCTCGACGAGCACGGCCGCAAAATGTCGAAGTCGCTCGGCAACACGATCGCGCCGCAGGACGTGATCCGCGAGCACGGCGCCGACATTCTGCGCCTGTGGGTCGCCTCCTGCGACTACTGGGACGACCAGCGCATCGGCCCGGAAATCCTCAAAACCACGGTCGACACCTATCGCAAGCTGCGCAACATCATCCGCTGGATGTTGGGCAATCTCGCGCATTTCCATGAGCAGGATCGCGTGCGGCCCGAGCGCATGCCGTCGCTCGAGCGCTACATGCTGCACCGGCTTGCCGAGCTCGATGCGCTGGTGCGCGACGCTTATGCCGGGTTCGACTACAAGCGCATTTTCGCAGCGCTCAACCAGTTCATGACGGTCGATCTGTCGGCGTTCTACTTCGACATCCGCAAGGACGCGCTCTATTGCGATCCGATCTCGTCGCTGACGCGCAAGTCCTGCCTCACCGCGCTCGACCATGTGTTCCGCTGCACGGCGACCTGGCTTGCGCCCATGCTCTGCTTCACCGCCGAGGAGGCCTGGCTCGCGCGTTATCCGTCCGAGGACGGTTCGGTGCACCTCGAGCTGTTTCCCGAGGTGCCGGCCGCCTGGCGCAACGATCATCTCGCCGACCAATGGCGCAAAGTGCGGACCGTGCGCCGCGTCGTGACCGGCGCACTCGAGCTCGAGCGGGCGGCCAAGCGCATCGGCTCCTCGCTCGAAGCCGATCCATTCGTCTACATTTTCAATGAGGAGCTGTTCGACGCGATGGTCGACATCGACCTGCCGGAAATCTGCATCACGTCGGCGGGCACCTTGATCGAGGGCGAAGGACCGGTGGAGGCCTTCCGCCTGCCCGATGTGCCGGGCGTGGCCGTGGTTCCGCAGCTCGCGCAGGGAACGAAATGCGCACGCTCGTGGAAAATCTCGCTCCATGTGGGGGACGACCCGAAATATCCCGATGTCAGCCCGCGCGATGCCCAGGCCTTACGCGAGCTGGATGCGCTCTATCCGCCTGGGGAATGAGCGGGCGAGCGGCAATGACCACAGGATGAGCCGGAAGCACCTTCTCCCGTGCGCTTTGCGGGAGAATGTGGGCGAGCGAAGCGAGCCCGGGTGAGGGGTCCTTCACGACGCGCGAACCACCCCTCACCCGGTTTCGCGGCGTCCAGCCGCTCAACCATCCCTTCCGCAAGGGATTCCGGTGTGCCGTCGATGGCAGCGTCGTTTTCCGGGTTACGCGGTCGGCCCCTCGTCCTCGGCCTGCTGGTCGCGGCGGGCGTGGTCGTACTCGACCAGGCGGTTAAGTTGTGGCTATTGTTCATATTTGACCTAGAGTTGCGGACGCCCGTCCACCTCGCACCCTTTCTCGACCTCGTCGTCGTCTGGAACACCGGCATCAGCTACGGCCTGTTTCAGCAGGCCGGCCGGCTCGGCCAATGGCTGCTGATCGGGATCAAGGCGGCGGCCGTCGTGCTGCTCTCGGCCTGGCTCGTTCGCGCGGAAAGCCGGCTGACCGCCGTGGCGCTCGGTCTCATTATCGGCGGGGCCGTCGCCAACGCCATCGACCGGCTGGTTTTCGGCGCGGTATTCGACTTCATCCTGCTGCATCTCACCACGTCAAGTTTCAGCTTCCGGTGGTACGTCTTCAATCTCGCTGACGTGGCGATTGTGGCCGGAGTGATCGGGCTAATCTATGAGGTCCTGATTAGCCGGAGCGCCGTAAAAGCGCCCTGATCCGAGCTATACAAACAAGGCGGAATGGGTGATCCGCCGCAACTCGGCGTTGGTCCTCGACGGGGGGAGTCATGTTTCAGCGAGTTCAGAGGCAAGGCCTTGTGCGCGCCGTCATGGCGTGCCTCCTTGCCGGCCTTGTCATCTGCGCCGGCGCCCTCGGCCCGGCGCGCGCCGAAGACGACGACGAGCTGCCCGACGTCAAGTTCTTTCGCAGCGTGATGCGCAATCTCGGCCTGAAGCGGGGGGATGAGAATGCTATCGACTACCGAGAGCGTTCGCCTTTGGTGGTGCCGCCGAGTACCGATCTCCCGGTTCCGGAAAATCCCGCGCTTGTCGAGCGCAATCCCGACTGGCCGGTCGATCCGGACGTGACCCAAAGGCGGGAAGCCGCCACGCGAAAGAACATGCGAAAGAAAAGGACAGTCAACTGGGAGGAAGAGGGGCGTGCGCTGACCCCGGCGGAGCTCGACAAAGGGGTGCCGCGCGGCGGCCCGCCGCCGGGCATTGCGAAGTCGGCGGAAGAGTCGATGCGACAGTTGCCCCCGTCCGAGCTTGGTTTCAAGGGATTCGATAATTTCCGTGAGCTTTTCGGGTTCGAACACAAGCCGGAAACGAGCACATTCGAAGGCGAACCGAAGCGTACCGACCTGACGCAGCCGCCGCCTGGCTACCTGACGCCCTCAGCCAGCCAGCCATATGGAATCGGCGAAGGCACGAGCGTGGCGAAGCCGGCCAACCCGATGGATCATGCCGTTGGTTCGGATCGCTAGCCGCGGTTCATAAGCCAGGCCGGCCAGCACATTGGCAAGAGTTCGAGGCGGGTTTTGTCCCCTGGCCGCCAAGGGGAACGCGCTGCCGCGACAAGCAATTGGGTGCGGATACTAACGGTCAGTCAGGCCGCAGAATACCGTCAACGCGGTCGATCCTGACCGTTTTGTCATTTGAGGCGGCGGCGCTTTTCCGAAAGAATGCCGGCCAACAAACGTCAAACGAGGTTCGTTATGATGGGTCGAGCCATGTCGTGCGCTGCCGCGCTCGCCTTTGCCGTCGTCATTGCGGCGCAGCCGATGGCAAGCCCGCCGGCCCATGCGCAGGACCCGAAGGTGAGCAAATTCAAGCTCGCGAATGGACTGCAGGTGATCGTCATCCCCGACCACCGGGCGCCGGTCGTAACGCACATGATCTATTACAAAGTCGGATCATCCGACGAGCCGCCCGGCAAGTCGGGCATCGCCCATTTTCTCGAACACCTCATGTTTAAGGGCACGCAGAAGAATCCGGCCGGGCAATTCTCGCAAGTGCTCGGCACGATTGGCGGCCAGGAGAACGCCTTCACCACGGCCGACTATACTGGCTACTATCAGCGCGTGCCGCGCGAGTACCTCGGTAAGGTGATGGGGTATGAGGCCGACCGCATGACCGGCCTCGTACTCAGCGACGCCGTCGTGCTTCCCGAGCGCGACGTCGTGCTGGAAGAATACAATATGCGCGTGGCCAACAGCCCGGAAGCGCGCCTTGGCGAACAGATGTCCGCCGCGCTCTATCTCAATAATCCTTATGGACGGCCGGTGATCGGCTGGCGCTCGGAGATCGAGAAGCTCAATCGCAAGGATGCGCTCGCTTTCTATCGGCGCTTCTATGCACCAAACAATGCGGTCGTGGTGATCGCCGGCGATGTCGCGCCGGACGAGGTCAAGGCGCTCGCCGAAAAGGCCTATGGCGCGGTCCCGCGGCGGGCGGACGTCGAGACGCGCGCGCGGCCCAAGGAACCGCCCCCGGTCGCGGTGCGGAAGGTTACGATGGATGACCAGCGCGTCGCCCAGCCGAGCGTGCACCGGTACTATCTTGTGCCCTCCTATTCGACCGCAAAAGGCGACGACGCGGAGGCCATCGACGTGCTTGCGCAGGTCCTCGGCGCCGGCGCGAATAGCCGGCTGTATCGCCACCTCGTCGTCGACAAGCGGCTCGCCACCAGTGCCGGGGCCTCGTATCAGGGCTCGGCGGTCGATCCGACCAAGCTCGCCATCTACGCCACGCCGCAACCTGGCGTCACCTTGCCCGGTCTCGAAAGCGAGATCGACGCGGTCATTGCCGAGATCGTTGCTAAGGGCGTCGCCGCCGATGAGCTGGAGCGCGCCAAGACGCGCATGATTGCCGACGCCGTTTATGCGCAGGACAGCCAAGCGAGCATGGCGCGCTGGTTCGGCGTCGCGCTCAGCACCGGCTCGACGGTGCAGGATGTCCTCACTTGGCCGGATCGGATCAAAGCGGTCACCGCCGCTCAGGTACAGGCCGCCGCAAAAACCTGGCTCGATAAGCGGCGGTCCGTCACCGGCTATCTCGTGAAATCTCTGCCCGGGCCCGAGGAGAAACGCTCGTGAGCGGCTTTGTTTGGGTCTGCGCTCGCCGCGCCTTGGCGCTTGCCACCGTTGTTCTGGCTCTGTCGGCGGGTTTTGCCCTGCCGGCTTCGGCAACGAAAATCGAACGCATCACCAGTCCGGGCGGCATTGAAGCTTGGCTGGTGCGCGAACCATCGTTGCCGCTGGTGGCGATGGAGTTCGCTTTCCGCGGAGGGTCGAGCCAGGACCCCGCCGACAAGCCCGGCGTCGCCCACATGGTCACGACGCTGCTTGACGAGGGCGCGGGCGATCTCGACTCGCGCGCCTTCAACGAGCGGTTGGAGGACAAGGCGATCCAGCTCAAATTCACCGCCGGCCGCGACACGATCACCGGCTCGCTGCGCACGCTGGTCGACCATCGCGACGAAGCGTTCGGCCTGATGAAACTCGCGCTCACCGCGCCGCGCTTTGATCCCGACGCGGTCGAACGTATGCGCGCGGCGATTCTCGCCGAGCTCCGCCGCCAGAGCACGCGACCATTGGATCTCGCCGACCGGCAATGGTGGGAGACCGCATTTCCCGGGCATCCCTATGGGCATGCCATCCAGGGCACTGTTGAGAGCGTCGGGGCGATCAACACCGCTGACCTCAAGGCTTATATCGATCGAGTCTTCGCGCGCGATACCCTCAAGATCGGGATCGTCGGCGATATCGATGCGGAGACGGCCGGTCGCCTGATCGATTCCGTGTTCGGCACGCTCCCCGCCCACGCCAAGCTCACGCCGGTGCCGGACGTTGAGCCGCAGGCGCTCGGGCGACGCGTTCCGGTGAAGCTCGACGTTCCGCAGACCTCGCTCATGCTCGGCGGAAAAGGGCTGGCGCGCCTCGACCCCGACTATATGGCGGCCTATCTCGTCAATCATATCCTCGGCGGCGGCAGTTTCACCTCGCGCCTTTATCATGAGGTGCGCGAAAAGCGCGGGCTCGCCTATTCAGTGTTTTCGATGCTGTTTCCGCTCAAGCACACCGCGGCGTTCTTCGTGATGACGGGAACGCGGGCCGACCGCGCGAAAGAGACGGTCGACGTGATCGAAAGCGAGGTCCGCCGCATCGCCCAGGAAGGACCGACCGCGGATGAACTCGCCAAGGCGAAATCGTACGTCAAGGGCTCCTATGCGCTGGCGTTTGACACGTCGCCGAAGATCGCGACCCAGCTCGTGCAAATCCAGCTCGACCATTTGGGGATCGACTATGTCGATAGGCGCATTGCGATGATCGACGCGGTGACGGTCGACGACGCCAAGCGCGTGGCGAAGCGGCTTCTCGCGGGCGGGCTCCTGGTGACCGACGCCGGTCCCACGCAAGGCGCTGTCGGCAAGGCTCCGGCCATGCAATAGGCGCCCAGTCCCCAAAGGGGCGAGGCTGTGCGATAAGGGCCGGCATATTTTCACGCTGGACAACGCATTTCATCGGCCCGCGGGCGGCGCGCCATGATTCGGATCACCGACACGATCGCGATCGGCGAGGACGAAATCGCCGAGCGGTTCATTCGCGCCGCAGGTCCCGGCGGGCAGAACGTCAACAAAGTTGCGAGCGCGGTGCAGCTGCGTTTCGACGTGCGGCGCTCGCCGTCGCTGCCGGAGGATGTGCGCGCGCGCCTGATGCGCCTTGCCGGCCGCCGGCTGACGCAAGACGGCGTGCTCGTGATCACCGCGCAGCGGTTCCGGACGCAGGAGCGGAACCGGGAAGATGCGATCGAGCGCCTGGTTGCGCTCATCCGGCAGGCGGCGGTCCGCCCGATCCCGCGCCGTCCGACGCGGCCGACCGCGGCCTCGCGCGAACGCCGCCTCATGGCGAAAAAACGTCGGTCCGGCGTCAAATCGCTGCGCGGCGCGCATGTCGCCGACGAATAGCTATTACAACGCGTCAGGGATGCTTCAGGCTTGCGGCGATCGCGAGCAGTTTGGGCGTTTGCTCATGAATTTCGGCGCGGACCGCGCGGTCGAGCCGGCCGAGCCAGCCGGACGGGATGGCCGGCGCGCCGCAGGTGGCGCCGGCCAACATGCCCGCCAGCGCGCCGGTCGTGTCGGCGTCGCCGCCCTGGTTGACGGTCAAGACGAGGCATTCGGCAAATGACGCCGTATTGAAATAGAAATGCAGCACCGTCTGCATGGTATCGACGACGAAGGCCGAACTGAGACCGCGATAGGGGTCGAATCTAAACGCGCGGTGCTCCTCAGCGAGCGCATCGGCGATGACGCGTGCTGCAGCCTTGGTCTCGCCTGCCAGCAGCACATGCACCATGCGCACGAGCGCGAGCGCAGCAGCGTCCGACAGCGGGTGATGGTGGGTGACGTGACATTGCGCGGGACACCACGCCGCGGCGATGCCGGGATGGCCGAATGTCGCGAGCGCGAGCGGCAGGACGCGCATGGCCGCGCCGTTGCCGGCGTCGCCCTCGAAATAGGGCGCGGCAATACTGCCTTCGGTGAGATAGCGGCGGATGCCGCGCCGGCAGGTGTTGCCGACATCGACCGGGCCCTTTTTCAGCCAGGCGGCGAATTCCTCGCAGAGATCGCGCGGGTCGAGGCCGCGGCGGCGGGTCAAGGACCGGCCGAGCGCAAGCGCCATCTCGGTGTCGTCGGTGACCTTCCCCGGCGCGAGCTTGAGCCAGCCGCCGCCGACCATCCGGTCGTGCACGCCGTAACGCGCAGCGATTTCGCCCTTGGTCATGAACTCGACGGTGGCCCCGAGCGCATCGCCGATGGCGAAGCCGAGATAAGCGCCGAGTGCGCGATCATGTAGCGTCAGCGCGCTCATGGTTTGTGCTTTCCCCTCGCCCCCTGCGGGGGAAGGTGCCTCCGTGCGGAGCGGGTGAGGGGTTGAGCGGCTTGTCGCAACGCCACGCGCGAGGGCCCCCCCTCGCCCGGCATGGAATTCGCCGCGCTTATTCCTTCTCACTCTCTCCACCGAGGGAGAAGCAAATGTGATGCCGCTTCGGCGTGGAGAACGGCGGGGCTTCCGCGCGGACTAGGGCGTGGACCGCGGGATGCCCCGCGGCTTGTTCGGTAGCATCGACCTGACGACAGCCCATTCATGATCGGTGAGTTTCATTGCGCATGATTCGAAGCTCCCAGTTTGGAAGCTTGAATCACTAAGGTTTGGTCAACCTCAACGCGCCTCCTGCTCCTCCAGCCTCTGGGTCTGCTTTGGAGGGCAAAGCTGTCATGAACCGGCAGGCGAAACCGGCTGAATAGTCGCTAATGACCCGATTCGGACATCGACTAGTCGAATATTCTGAGGCCACTCTCAGTTTCTGCGGCCCTTCTTCGGCAATTTCTTAATCTTTTCTGGGTCTTCGTGGAATTGAGTGGGTAAATTTCGGCGGTGGAAGCGCGAAAAACCTGTG
>Ga0315534_1001592_pt1 | contig 15605 bp, 6 predicted proteins | sample SalMarSW160240MG_FD_203094 | JGI IMG/M metagenome (GOLD analysis project Ga0315534, IMG submission 203094) | Salt marsh sediment microbial communities from the Plum Island Ecosystem LTER, Massachusetts, United States - Salt Marsh Sediment SW1602-40 ... | reverse complement strand
GGTCGCGGAACACGATTCCCCAGCGCTGGAGGAGCAGCTCGGCGACGGCCTCCGCGAGCTCGTCGCGGTCGAGGTCGGCGCTCGCCTCCGCGAGCGCCGTCGGGACCAGCGACCAGCGGCCGGCGCCCGACGCGGCGATCGCCGCGGCCCGACGAAGCCGCGAGTGACGCGGTGGCAGGCTCGCGTGTCGCTCGCCGGTGACGCGGGCGCGGATCGCCGCGAACCCGTCGGACGTGAGCAGGCCCCGGGCGACTCCGTCCCAGAGCGCGCGCTCGACGTCGTCGGGAAGACGGCGCGTGGCGTCGGCGAGCTCGACCGCGAAGCACGCCCCCCGCCGCCGGAGGACCTCGATGACCTCGGCCGTCGCGCCGACGCTCGGCGGCGCGGGCTCGACCCCGTCGCGCGCGGCCTCCAGCAGCCAGCCGAGGTCGCTGCGCAGCACCACCGTGATCGGCGTCGCCTTCGAAGGTGGGCCGGCCGGGCCGTCGTTCTCGTCACGCGCCCGCGGCATGAGGCGCAGCCACGACACCTCGCCGTCGTGGCACAGCCGGTCGAGCCAACCCGGTCGGTAGTCGCGCAGCCTCCGCGCCAGGAGCTCGGGCTCCCAGGAAGCGGCCGCGGCCTCGTAGCCCTCGCGCTGCGCGTGGCCGGCGGCGCGGCCGGCCTCGCCGGCGAGCTGGGTGTCGGGCGCGACGTGCTGCCAGCGGAGCAGGAAGCGCATGAGGTCCTGCGCCGTCGCGGGCTGCACGGTGCCGCGACGGCGCCGGCGTGACCCCGAGTGCATCCGCGCCAGGAGGCGGCGCGTGACCCACTCCGTGCCCGTGGTGCCGGGCGTGTACCGGCCCTGGAACGCGAAGCCCTCCTGCTCGAGCACTGCCAGACCCGAAGCCACCCGCCCGGCGGAGAGCCGCGTGGTCTCCGCGATCCCATCGACGGTGGTGATCCCGCTCACCTCGAGGTGTCCGCGCAGCAAGGTGACGACCGCCTCGTCGTCGCCCGCCAGGGCGCGTTGGGCCTCGTCGGCCGTCTCGACCGCGCACCACAGCTCGTGATGCGTACCTGGAGGCCGGATAGCGGCCTCCAGATACGCACCACGGCCCTTGGCGACGAGCTCGTCCCAGAGCGGGCGCCAGGCATCGCGCGCCGCCAGGACCACGAGGGAGCAGAGCAGGTCGTGCAGCTCGTCGGCGGTCGTCGGCTCGGGAGTGATCTCGGCGGTCACCTGCGCGATGGCCCCGGGATCGAGCGCTCCGATCGACGTGAGGTCGACCGACATGCCCCGGGGCAGCACGACCGCGTTGGTGCGGCGGTTCTGGATCTCGCCCTCGTCGTCGAGGTACGCGTAGGGCCGCGCGGTCAGGATCTCGTGCGCGAGCACTGACGGCTCGGTCGTGTCACAGCAGTGCACGTCGACGACGCCCGACTCGATCTGCTCGAGCAAGCCGCGGGCGCCGTCGACGTCGAGGGCCTCGTGAAGGGTGTCGTGGATGGTCTGACGCACGAGCACGTGGTCGGGGATCTCGATCGGCCCGACGATGTTGTCCTGGCACGCGGCAGCCTGCGGGAAGACCGCGGCCATCAGGTCGTCGGACTCCATGCGCTGGATCGGCGGCGGGTTGCGTCGACCGTTGCGGAACCGCAGCACCATCAACGACCGGTTGAGGTTCCACCGCCAGCGGGCCAGGAACATCGGTGCGTCGAGGATGGCGTGCTCGAGCGTGTCGTCGATGGTGCTGCTCGACAGGTAGCGGGGGACGTCGGTGAGCGGGAAGGAATGGTGCGGACCGAGTGAGAGCACCACGGCGTCGTCGTTGGCCGCGGCCTGGAGCTCGAAGTTGAACGTTCGGCAGAACTTCTTGCGCAGCGCAAGTCCGAGTGCACGGTTGATCTGGCCGCCGTAGGGGGAGTGGACGACCAGCTGCATGCCACCGGTCTCGTCGAAGAAGCGCTCGAGGACGAGGTGCTCACGGGTGGGCGTGACGCCGAGCGCGGCACGGCCGATCGCCACGTAGTCGACGATCATCGCCGCGGGGACGTCGTCGATGCCGGCCCAGTCGCGCAGCCAGGCGCGTGCGCCGTCGGCGTCACCGGACGCGAGCCGCGCGTCGATCTCGCGGCGGAGCTGCGACACGTGCTCGGACAGCTCGGTGGTGCGCGCGGGCGCCTCACCCAGCCAGAACGGGATCGTGGGTGGCGCACCGGCGGCGTCGCGGACGCGCACGACTCCCGGCTCGACCTTGCGGATCTGCCACGAGTGCGTGCCGAGCAGGAACACGTCGCCCGCCATCGACTCGATCGCCCAGTCTTCGTTGACCGACCCCACGAACAGGTCGTCGGGCTCGGCGACGACGCGGTAGTCGCCGTTCTCGGGTATCGCGCCGCCCGAAGTGAGCGCGGCGAGGCGCGCTCCCTTGCGGCCGCGCGCTTCGCCGTTGACCCGGTCGAGGTGGACGTAGGCCCCGCGCTTGCCGCGGCCCGTCGGGATCCCGTCGGCCACGAGATCGAGCACCGCGTCGAACTCGTCGCGAGACAGCTCGCGGAACGGATCGGCCTTGCGGACGAGCGCGAACAGCGCGTCGGTCTCCCACTCCTGGGCGGCGGTCTCCGCCACGATGTGCTGGGCGGCGATGTCGAGCGGCGCATCGGGTGGGCGAATCGCGTCGAGTTGGCCGGCGCGCACCGCGGCGAGGAGCGCGCTGCACTCGACGAGCTCGTCGCGCGTCATCGGGTAGAGGCGTCCCTTCGGCGTGCCACTGCGGGAGTGGTTCGAGCGTCCGACGCGCTGGAGGAACGTCGCGATGCTGCGCGGCGAGCCGATCTGGCACACCAGCTCGACCGGGCCGATGTCGATGCCGAGCTCGAGCGAGGCCGTCGCGACGAGTGCCTTGAGCTGCCCGGCCCGCAGACGCGTCTCGATGCGATAGCGCCGGTCCTTCGAGAGGCTGCCGTGGTGCGCGGCGACGACGTCGTCGCCGAGTCGCTCGCCCAGCAGGTGCGCGAGCCGTTCGGCGAGCCGGCGGGTGTTGACGAACACCAGCGTCGTGCGGTGCTGGCGCACGAGGTCGGCGATGCGGTCGAGGATGTCGGCCATCTGCTCGGCGGGAGCGACCGCCTCGAGCTCGCCGTCGGGGAGCTCGAGCGCGAGGTCGAGATCGCGCTGGTGGCCGCGGTCGACGATCGCGGGCAGCGGACGGTCGCCCACGAGCAGGCGCGCGACCGTCTCGATGGGCCGCTGTGTCGCCGACAGGCCGACGCGTGCCGGACGCGCCTCGCACAGGGCTTCGAGGCGCTCCAGCGTGAGCGAGAGGTGCGAGCCCCGCTTGTCGCGCGCGACGGCGTGGATCTCGTCGACGATGACGGTCTCGGTGGTGCGCACCAGGTCGCGACCGCGCTCGCTCGTGACGAGCAGGTACAGCGACTCGGGCGTCGTGACCACGAACGTCGGGGGCCGGCGCAGCATGGCCGCTCGTGCCGACGAGGGCGTGTCGCCCGTGCGGACCGCGACCGTGATGTCGGGTGCGTCGAGCCCGAGCTCTACGGCGATCGACGCGATCTCGGTGAGCGGCCGCTCGAGGTTCTCGGCGATGTCGACGGCAAGGGCCTTCAGCGGGGACACGTAGACGACGCGCGTCACGCGCTCGACGTCTCCCCCCGCCTCGTGAGCCCGATAGAGGCGGTCGATGCAGACCAGGAAGCCGGCGAGCGTCTTGCCGGAACCGGTCGGCGCGGCGATGAGCGTGTCGGTGCCCGCGGCGATGTGGGGCCACCCGTCACGCTGAGGCTCGGTGGGCCCCTCGGGGAACCGGCGCCGGAACCACTCGCGTACCGCGGGGTGGAAGCCCTCGACGGTCCCGTCGGACGCGAACGGCAGCTGCCGGGCGGCGGATCGGTCGGGGAGGAGCGTGGTCACTCGGCGCAGTCTCCCACCCCCCTGTGACGGGGCCACCCCGGTTCCCAGGTACGCATCAAGAGGACAGCGTCAGGCCGGCGGCGAGGGCGGCGCCGAGCTCCCAGCACGCGTCGACGTCGTCCCTGGACGGATCGCCGATGACGCTGACGTGGTCGTGGGCGAGGCGCCACTCGAGGCCGGTGACCACGGTCTGGACCGAGCGGACCGCACCCGTGGTGTCGTTGTTGCCGTGCACGTAGAGCCCGTACGGGCGCCGCTTCGTCGCCTCGAGGCAGGGGTAGTACACGGAGTCGAAGAAGTGCTTCATCGCCCCCGACATGTACCCGAGGTTCGCCGGCGTGCCGAGCAGGTACCCGTCGGCGCCGAGCACGTCGGCTGCGCTCGCCTGGAGCGCCGCCCGCGTGACCACCTCCACCCCCTCGATCTGGGGGTCGGTCGCGCCCGCGTGCACGGCATCGAACATCGCCTGGAGCGACGGTGACGTCGTGTGGTGGACGAGCAGCAACGTGCGCATGCGAGCGCGCAGTGTGGCACGCGCAGCAACCTCGGTACGCTCGAGCCGATGTCCGATGCCTGCTGCGCCCCTCGGCGCGACGACGGCGAAGCTTCGGTCGCGTTCGCCGCGGCCGAGCCGCCGTCGCGCGGCAACGCCGTCGCCGGCGGCGACCACGGCCGCGCGCTCGCCTCGATCCCGCCCACCGCGTTCGCGATGGGTGACGAGTCCGTCTGGGCGTACCCGGGTGACGGCGAGAGCCCGGTGCACGAGGTGACGCTCGACGGGTTCTGCATCGACGCGCACGCGGTCACGAACGAGGCGTTCGGGCGCTTCGCCGACGCGACGGGCTACCAGACCGACGCGGAGCGCTACGGCTGGTCGTTCGTGTTCGGCGGCCTGCTGCCCGACGACTTCCCCGACACCCGCGCCGTCGCCCAGGCGCCGTGGTGGCGCCAGGTCGAGGGCGCGACCTGGCGTCACCCCGAGGGGCCGCAGTCCGGGGTCGACGGCCGGGGCGATCATCCCGTCGTGCACGTGTCCTGGAACGACGCGCAGGCGTACTGCGCGTGGTCGGGTACGCGCCTGCCGACCGAAGCCGAGTGGGAGGCGGCCGCGCGCGGTGGGCTCGCAGGGCATGCGTTCCCGTGGGGCGACGACCTCGAGCCCGATGGGGAGCACCGGATGAACGTGTTCCAGGGTGAGTTCCCGGGCGGGAACACCGGCGCCGACGGCTACCTCGGCACCGCTCCGGTCGACACGTTCGCGCCGAACGGCTACGGCCTGTTCAACGTCACGGGCAACGTCTGGGAGTGGTGCAGCGACTGGTTCGATCCCTCGTACTACGGGCGCTCGGAGTCGCGGAACCCTTCCGGACCGGCCGCGGGCGCGCAGCGCGTCCAGCGGGGTGGCTCCTACCTGTGCCACATGTCGTACTGCCGGCGCTATCGGGTGTCGGCGCGCTTTGCCAACGAACCCGACAGCTCGACGGGTAACGTCGGGTTTCGCGTGGCGGCCGACAGGGGAGCGTGACCATGGGTCCGGCGATCAGCGACGTCCTGCCTCTCGCCGTCGGGGTGATGATCAGCCCGATCCCGATCATCGCCGTGATCCTCATGCTCTTCTCGCCGCGGGCACGCGCCAACGGTCCGTCGTTCCTGCTGGGCTGGATCGCCGGTCTCGCCGTCGTGAGCGCGATCGTCTACGTGATCGCAGACGGCGCCGACGTCGCGAGCGACAGCGACGCCGCCGACACCACCTCGACCGTGAAGGTCGTGCTCGGCGTCGTGCTGATCCTGATGGCGCTCCGTCGGTGGCGATCGCGTCCCGCGCCCGGCGAGGCGGCGCCGATGCCCAAGTGGATGGCCGCGGTCGACTCGGTGACCCCGGTGAAGGCAGTCGGGTTCGGCATCCTGCTGAGTGCCATCAACCCCAAGAACCTGATCCTCACCGTCGGGGCCGCGGCCGCCGTCGCGCAGGCGGGCGTGTCGACGAGCGACGCCGTCGTGACGCTCGTCGTGTTCGTGCTGATCGGCAGCCTCAGCATCATCGTGCCGGTCGCCGCGTACGTGTTCGCCGGCGAGCGTGCGCGCACCATGCTCGATGGCTGGAAGGCATGGCTCCAGCAGCACAACGCGGCGGTGATGACGGTGCTGCTGCTCGTGATCGGTGTCGTGCTGCTGGCGAAGGGCCTCGGGCTGCTCACCGCCTAGTCGGGCAAGCCCGCCGCGAGCACGATCGTGGCTCCGACGCTCAACGTGCGGCTCATGGTGCGCCGACCGCGACGAGACGGCGACGGGCCTCGTCCTTCGCCGCGTCGAGGTCGGCGACGTCACGCTCGATCGCCGTGCGCCGCCGGGCGAAGACGAACACGCAGCGCGTGACGGTCCGACCGAGCGCGGCTTCGAGCGCGAGCGTGTAGGCCGCTCCTTGCACCGAGTACCGGTCCAGCGCCTCCTCGAGGCGCTCGTCGTCGACCTGGTCGGTCTTGTAGTCGACGACCACGAGCTCGCCGTCGAGCTCCACCAGCAGGTCGACGAAGCCCTCCAGCAGCACGCCGTCCACGGTTGCGGCCACCGGGACCTCGCGCCACCACCGGCCGCCGCCCTCGATCGCGGCGCGCACGACGGGGGCCTCGAGGGCGCTCAGCGCGAACGCGCGCACCTCGTCCTCGCGGTCGGGGACGCCCTCCGCGAGCGCCTGGGCCCGGGCGATCTCGCGCAGATCGGTGGCGCGTGCGAGGTCGACCGTCTGGAGCACCGCGTGCACCGCGCGGCCAACCGCGGTACCGGCCCGACCCCGCCGCCAGGGCGGCGCGTCGTCGGCGGGCGGCTCCTTGGCGAGGCCGGGAGCGTCGGGTGCCTCGTCGTCGAGCGCGGCAAGGGCCGTCGCTGCCACGCTGGCTGGTGCGGCCGCGCGCGCGAGCGCGGAGTCGCGACGAGCCGCCCACTCCTCGTAGGCCGCGGGCTCTGCGACCGGTGCCGGGCCGGGTGGTGGGACGACCCCGGGGACGGGCTCACCGGGGTCGAGCTGGTCGAATGCCGCGTGCTCGAGCTGCTCCGCCACCGACCGCGCGTGGCACTCCGTCTTGTCCTTGCGGTGCACGCTCACCACGAGGTGGTCGCGCGCGCGCGTCATCGCGACGTAGAGCAGACGCAGCCGCTCGGCGCGATCGTGCCTGCCCTCGGCCGAGATCGCGTCGTCGTAGCCTTCCGTGGCGACGCGCGAGCCCGATGCCTTGGTGCCGACGGCGTACTCCGCGGCGCCGTCGGCGTCCCATACGACCGGAGGACGGAAGTTGGGCGGCTGGGTGCTGAGGCCGGCCAGGACGACGATGGGGAACTCGAGCCCTTTTGCGCCGTGCACGGTGAGGATCCTCACTGCGTCGTCGTCGGGCTCGGGTGCGACGGACTCGACGACACGCGCGTGCTCGTCGGCCTGCTCTCGTGCCCACTCGACGAACCCGCGGAGCGTGCCCGCCCCAGCGTCGTCCCACACGCGCGCTTGGTCGACGAAGTAGCGGATCCGCCGCCAGTGGTCGCGAGGGCGACGGCGTGCGACGGCCAGCTCCAGCATCCGCCGCTGGCGCACGACGGCCTCGACCGTCTCGCTCACGCTGCGCCACCAGCGCCGGGCCCACAGCTCCCGGAGCGCGCGGAGCCCCGCGACGACCGGATGCTCGTCGGCGAGGGCGGCGACGACGTCGTCGCGTTCGGACCGGTAGTCCCACGTACCATCCGCCTGCGCGTACACACCGAGGTCGGTGTCGCTGCAGCCGAAGGCCACCGACCGCAGCGCAGCGACGACCGCGATGCCGTCGCTCGGGTCGTCGACCGCGGTGAGGATCGACAGCAGGTCGCGGATCTCGGCGGTCGCGAACAGCAGCGACTGGCTCTCGACGCGCACCGGGATTCCCGCCGTCTCGAGCGAGTCCTCGATGCCCGACAGGGCGGTGCGCGACGGGATGAGGATCGCGACATCGGCGTACGCCGCATGCCGGGTGGCGCCGTCGCGACCGACGACCTTCCACTCGTCGCGCTTGATCGCCTGCAGGATCGCCGCAACGTCAGAAGCCTCGCGGGCACGGATCGCCTCGACGCGCTCCTTCGTCACGTCGCCGAACACGCCGACCGCCGGGCCGCCGCCCGTGATCGGCTCACGATGAGCGTGGAGCTCGACGTGCGGGGCCTGCACACCCGGCTCGTCGGTGAGGAGCCCACCGAAGAGCGCGTTCACGAAGTCGATGATCGACGGCACGGAACGGAAGTTGTCGACCAGCGTCGCATCGTCGAGCCCGAGCCTCGTCCGAGCGGTGTCGTAGACGCGGAGGTCAGCGCGCCGGAACCGGTAGATCGACTGCTTGGGGTCGCCCACCACGACGAGCGCCCCTGGCTCGATCGAGACCTCGTGCCACGCGCGGTCGCCCGCGCCGGGATCGAGGGTGGTCAACAGGGCGGCGAGCTGGATCTGGAGCGGATCGGTGTCCTGGAACTCATCGAGCAGGATGCGCCGCCAGCGGCGTGCCGCCGCGGCGCGCACATCGGGACGCGTGCGCAGCAGGTCTCTCGCCAGCACGAGGAGGTCGTGGAACTCCAGCGTGCCGTCCTGACGACGCTCGACCGCGAAGGCGCGGACGAAGGTGGCGATGTGATGGACCAGCGTCGCCAGGACCGCGCGCCGCTGCTCGTCGAGGATCTCCGTGCGGACGTCGTTGGCGTGGCCACAGGCGGCGCGGACCTCGTCGATGTCGCTGCGCCAGTTCGTCTTCTTGCCCCGCGCGCATGTCAGCTCGCCCACCCGGTCGACGAGCTCGAGCTCGTCGAGCAGGTCGGGACGGCGCTCCACCAGTACGTCGCGCAACGGGACGAGCGCCTCGTCGACGTGCGCGGCGAGCAGATCGCCCTCGACGTGGCAGTCGGAGCGGCGGAGCTCGATCACCGTGTCCAGAGCGGCGACGAGCGATGCGACGTCGAACGACGGCAGCGCGTCCGGTGGATCGGGAATCGCGACGCGGTCGTGGTTGTCGTGGAGCAGGCGTGCCGCGGCGCGCAGGTGATCGAAGCGAAGACCCAGGACGAGGCCGCGCAGCAGCGTCTCCTCGAGCGAGGGGTCGGCGAACAGCTCGTCGACGAGCTCGCCCCATCGCTGCTCGAAGCGGACCCGCGATCGGATGTCGTCGAGGACCTCGAACGCGGGTGGCAGCCCCGCTTCGAGCGGGTACTCGGTGAGCAGGCGCTGTGAGAACCCGTGGAGGGTCGTGAGCGCGGCGTCGTCGATCTGCTCGAGCGCCCCCCGGCACCGGGCGCGAGCGTCGGTGCCGGAGACCCACTCGAGGTCTCCAGCAGCCGCGGCTTCGAGACCACCGCGGATGCGATCGCGCAGCTCTGCCGCCGCGGCCTCGGTGAACGTGATCGCCGCGAGCTCCCGCAGCTCGACGCTGCCGGCCGCCGCAAGCGCGACGACCCGATCGACGAGGGCCGTCGTCTTGCCGGTGCCCGCACCGGCCTCGATGAAGATGCTCCGGCCGTGCTCGTCACGCACCCGGGCGCGGGCATCGGCGTCGACGGTGACTGCCATCAGGCGTCGTCCTCCGCGTCGGCCTCGTCGGTCGCGTCGTCGAGGGCGAGCGCGTGGAACGGGTCTGTCGCCGAGTCGAACGCGACACGGTCCCACGCGGCACCGCGGTCGACCGAGCACAGGCGGTCGAACTCGCACCAGCGGCACGACGACCACACCTCCCGCGACGAACGCCAGTCCCAGTCGCGAATGCCCGGCACCGCGGGGAAGCACCCGTCGCCGATGCCTTCCACGATCGTGCCGACCACGTCGACGAAGCGGTCCTCGGCGTCGTCGAGCGAGACCTGGAGCAACGCGTCATCCGGCTCGTCGCGCGTGAACCAGTAGGCCGCGATCGCCTCGTCGCCCCCCTCCCGTGCGCGCGCCGCCAGCGCGTACACCGGCAGCTGCAGCAGGCGACCTTCGTCGACGGGATCGGCGTCGACTCCGGCGTAGCGTCGCTGTCCGCCGGTCTTGTAGTCGTAGACGACTGTGCGACGGCCGTCGGGTGAGCGGTCGACGCGGTCGATCCGCCCGCGGAAGCGCACGACGGTGCCGCCGTGCAGCGGGACCTCGACAGGCGGCGTGTCGTTGGTGCCGAAGCCGCGCTCGAGCCCGTCGGGCGCGGGGACGACGCCGAGCGAGGAGCGGACGTGCTCGTCGACGCGGAGGAACCGACGAGCCGTCGCGACGATTCGGCGTCGGGCCAGCGTCCACATGACGGAGCGACCGGTGATGCCGCGTCGTTCCGCGTCGTCGCAGTGACGGGCGACGATCGAGTCGAGCAGCGCGCGGTCGTCGGCAGTCCACGGCGCGTCGGGCGATGCAGGTGGGGGCGCGTCGCGTACGAACTCCTCGAGCACGGCGTGCAGCAGCGCGCCCTCGTCGAGCGCACTGATCGCTTCGGTCGCCTCGGGACGCGGCACGTCCTGGAGGCGCAGCACGCGCGCGAGGTAGTAGCGGAACGGGCACTCGGCCCATGTCTGGAGCGCCGTCGGCGACGTCGGGCGCGATGTGCCTGGTGCGAGGCCGAGTCCGTCGCCGACGAAGCCGTCGTACGGGGTCGCCTGCCACGTGGCGCGGGACGCGCCGGCCGCGAAGCCGTGCGCGAGCGCACCGGCGGCGAGCGGGTGCTCGCTGAGGTCTCGCCCCGCGTCGCGCCAGCCCCGCAGCGATCGCAGGGCGTACTCGGTGTCGCTGCTCGGCTCGCCGTGGAGCACGAAGCCCTCGAAGCTCTCGATCACGTCGAGCCACGGCCCGGGGGCGACGTCGTCGCGCAGCTGCTCGGCGGTGAGATCGCTCCGTGCGAGTGCCGACGCCGACTCGACGACCCACCGGGCCGGCAGCCGCTTCCGCTGCGCGCGCGGATCGGCGCGGGGGAACGTCAGCACGCGCTCGGGTGCCGACGCGAGCGCGGCGAGGTAGTCGCGGCGCTCCTCGAGGCGTCGGGTGGCGTGCTGGGAGAGCGCGACCACGCCTCGGCGCTCGCGGTCGGGCAGCAGTGGGTCTTCGCGACCGCGTGGCGGCAACGTGCCTTCGACCGCGCCCAGCACGTAGACGACGTCGAAGTCGGCGGCGTACGCCTGGCTCAGCGCACCGATGAGCACGCCCGCGCCGAAGTGTCCGACGCGCTCGAGCCGGGCGTCGAGCTCGGCCTCGAGTGTGCGGCGGAAGCGCCCCAGGTCGAGCTTCCCGATGCGGTCGCCGGCGGGTCCGATCGTGTCGAGCGCCGCGAGCTCGTCGAGGCTCGCGGTGATGCGACGCGCGCCCTCGAGCTCGCGTTCGGGCCAGTCGTGTCGCTGCCCCTCCGAGCCGGCGTACCGCACGAGCAGCCCCGCGGCCCAGCCGGCGAGCGACGCCCAGGTCGGCGGGTCCGGCGGCGTGAGCGCGTCGGCGACGTCGGCGACGAACGCGGCGAGCGCGGCGCTGTCGGTGCGGTCGCGCTCGAGTCGCCGCACCTGCCAGTCGCTCGCCTCGGCGTCGTCGGCGAGGGCGGCCAGCTCGCTCTCGATCGCCTCGAGTCGAAGCGCCAGCCGCTCCGACCACTGGTCGGCGCCGCTCACGACACCGGCCTCGCGCGACAGCACGTCCCAGCGCGTCGCGTTCACGCGTCGGCCGTCGGCGGGGTCGATCACCGGACCCGATGCCATCCATCCAGCCACGTCGTCGCGTGCGAGATCGCCATCGACGAGGGCCAGCAGCCCGAGCAGCAGTCGACCGGCGGCCGAGTCTGCGACCCGGCGCGGTGCGGCGCCGGTCCAGGCGATGCCCGCCGCGTCGAGCACCTCGGGGATCAGGCGGGCGTAGGGCTCGGCGACGCGGTAGAGGAGCGCGACGCGGCCGAGCGGCTCTCCGCGTCGTGCCCGGGCGTCGAGCTCGCGTGCGACCGCCCGCACCTCGTCGTCGGGGTCGGGCGCGGAGAGCAGCCGCTGCGCCAGCGGAGCCACCGCGGCGTCCCGGGACACGGACACGCCGAGCAGCGGGCGCAGCCGCGCCGCCAGCGCGTCGGTGAGCCCGGTGTCGGGGCCGTCGTCACCGCAGCGACCGAGCACGGCGGTGAGACGGTCGCGATCGGCCAGCGCAGCGAGCAGCGCCTCCTCGGCGCTCGTGATCGCGGTCGGCAGGTACACCACCACGTGACCGACTTCCATCGCCGTCGCGGCATCGGACTCGACCGCACGTGCTGCGGCGCGCGCGACGTCGTCGAGGTCGTAGCAGTCGGCCGTGAGCCGTCGGAACTCGTCGTACAGGCGGATCACCGCAGAGGCCCGGTCGCTGCGCTCTGCGATCCCGGCGCGCGCGGCGTCATCGATCTCGTCGAGCTCCGAGAACGTCGACGCCAGGGCGGCGGCGGTCGCGGGGTGCGAGCGAACGGGAGCGAGCGGGCCGTCATCGGCGACGAGCGCGGTGTGGATCGCCTCGAGGCGCAGCGCCGACGTCAGCGGGCGACGGTCATCTGCCGCGAGGACGGGCGCCCCGAGGAGCTCGGCGACCCGGGCCAGCGCGGTGAAGCGGACGTTGGCGAGACCGGTGCGCACGCCCACGACGCGTCGCAGCGCCAGGCCCGCCAGCGGCGACGGGACCGCGACCGTGACCGGGGCCAGGGGGTCGTCGGCGCGCAGGCGGGCGACGATCGCGACGAGCTCGTCGCGCGCGGGCGATCCGAGGGGGACGACCACGAGCGCTCCCAGCGCGGTGCTCGGTCCGCCCGATTCGTGCAGGATGGGCGTCTCGTCCGGGCCGGGGCTCTCGTCCAGGCCGGGGAGGTGCTGCTGCATCACCTCCTCGTCTCCTGCTTCGCCTGGTCCCGACTCGTCCACCATCGCGGGGCGAGAGTACCGACGGGGTGAGACGTGAGCCCCGGATCCGGCCCCGGGAACCCGATCGGTGCTGCCACCGTTCTCGCTTCGACCGGTCAGACGCCTCGACTCCCGGGACCTGGGCTCGCCCCGGGTGCTCGAAGGATTCGGGCCTTCGTGTGCCATCCTGGAGAGTCCCGTATGCGCAAGGTCCCCGGCGCGTTCCGCAACTTCGTCCTCACGATCGTCATCGGCGGCATCGCCGTCGGGGCGTGCATGGCCGCGCTGCTTCCGGGGCTCGCCGAGGTCGGCAAGGCGCACCACTACACGAGCGACAAGATCGGAGCCCTGCGCAACCTGGCGCAGCGATCCACGATCTACGACGCGGCCGGCGGGGTCATCGACGTCGTCGGCAACAAGAACCGCGAGGAGATCGGCCTCGACGCCGTGCCGCCGCTGATCCAGAACGCGGTGATCTCCGTCGAGGACCAGACGTTCTGGGACAACGACGGCGTCGACCTCAACGCCACGGTCCGAGCGCTGCTCAAGAACCTCTCGTCGGGCGAGATCGAGCAGGGTGGTTCGACGATCACCCAGCAGCTCGTCAAGAACCGCATCCTCACCCGCAAGCGCGACATCAACCGGAAGGTGCGCGAGATCGTGCTCGCCTTCCGCCTCAACGAGAAGTACTCCAAGCGTGAGATCCTCGAGCAGTACCTCAACACCGTCTACTTCGGGCAGGGCTCCTACGGCGTGAAGTCGGCGGTCGAGCGCTTCTTCCTCACCGCCGACCCGGGCGCGGCGTTCCCGCGCCCCAAGACGCTGGAAGAGATCACGGTCGGAGAGGCCGCGCTGCTCGCGGGTCTCATCTCCAACCCCGAGGGGAACAACCCGTTCACGAACCCCGAGGGCGCGGTGCGCCGGCGCGAGACCGCGCTGGAGCGGATGCTCGACCAGGGCTACATCACCGAGGAGCAGGCCGCGGCCGCGCGCGAGGAGCCGCTGCCGACGATCAAGCCCGAGGCCGAGCTGCGCCCGCGCTCGTCCTGGGGCGAGGAGATCCAGGACCGCCTCATCAACGACCCCGTCTACGAGGTGCTCGGCGCGACGCCCAAGGAACGTCAGGGCAAGGTCCTCAACGGGGGCCTGAAGGTCTATGCCACCGAAGACCCCAACGTGCAGGCCGCCGCGCAGTCGGCGATGGACCAGGTGCTGCCCGAGAAGCCCGGCTGGACCGGGTCGCTCGTGGCGATGGACCCGCGCACCGGGTTCGTGAAGGCGATGGTCGCCGGGCCGGGCTTCGAGTCGAGCCAGTACAACATCGCGACCAGCTACCCGGGCCGCCAAGCGGGATCGACGTGGAAGGTCAACACGCTCGCCGCCGCGCTCGACAGCGGCTACTCGCCGAACGACTTCATCGACGGCACGTCGCCGTGCGAGTTCCCCCAGTACGGGCGCACGCAGAACGCCGAGGGCGGCGGCGGCAAGATGACGTTGCGCGCCGCCACGACCGGTTCGGTGAACTGCGCCTTCGCCCGTCTCGAGCTCTCGGTGGGCTTCGACAAGGTGATCGACACCGCGTACAAGATGGGCATCACCCAGCAGACGCTGAAGCCCGTCCTCACCTTGACGCTTGGTGCAATCGAGTCGACGGCGACCGAGATGGCGACCGTCGCGTCGACGGTCGCCAGCAGCGGGATGATGCGCCCGGCCATCTTCATCAGCAAGATCCTCGGCCCCGACGGTGAGATCGTGTTCGACGCGGCCCGCGACGTGACGCCGCAGCGGGCGATCTCGGCCGACGCCGCCAACTGTCAGCTCGACATCATGAAGGGCGTCATCACCGGCGGCACCGGCACTGCCGCTCGTCTCAACGGTCGCGAGTCGGCGGGCAAGACGGGCACGACCGACAACCGCGCCGACGCGAACTTCCTCCAGATCACGCCGGGTCTCGTGGCGTTCACCTGGCACGGCAACGCGGACGCCCGGATCCCCGGTGCCGGGTTCGGCGGGCAGATCCCCGCTCGGATCTCCAAGATCTTCATGGACACCGCGCTGGCCGGAACGCCGCCCGAGGCGTTCCCCCCCGCGGGTCCGGCGTGCGCGCGCAAGGGCGCGTTCATCACCGAGAACGGGCGGTCGGCCACCGCCCCGGGCGCGTTCCCCGGCGAGACCGTCCCGACCCTTGTGCCACCGTCGGTCGTCGTGAACCCGCCGACGACGAGGCCCACCGCGACGACGAAGGCCGCACCGACGACGAAGGCGACGACGCCGACGACGCCCACGACACCCGACACGTCGGAAGGGGCGGGCGACGGCGGCTGACCCCGCCACCCGACGCGCCACCACACGGCGCGAGCGCCTAGCGTCCGTCGCGTGAGCGCGCTCGAACCTCTCCTCGACCTCCAGGAGCGAGACCTCGCGCTCGACCGCATCCGCCACCGGCTCGCCGCGCTCCCCGAGCGCGCCGAGGTCGAAGCGGGAGAGACGCGACTCGCAGAGCTCCGGGACGTGGCCACCCAGCTCCGCTCGCAACGTGACGAAGTGGCGCGCGAGGAGAAGCGTTTCGAGGACGAAGCGGCGGCGCTCGGTCAGCAGGCCGCGGAGGCCGAGGCGAAGCTCTACGGCGGCGAGGTGGCATCGCCCCGCGAGCTCCAGGCGCTGCAGGCCGACATCGCGCAGCTCAAGCGTCACCAGCAGTCCGTCGAGGACCGCCAGCTCGCGGCGATGGAGCGGCGCGAGCCGCTCGACGAGCAGCTCGCGGGCCTCGACGGCGAGGCGGCGGGGCTCGACGGCCAGCTCGCCGGGCTGCGCGGCACGCTCGCCGAGGCCGAGGGCTCGCGCGGCG
>Ga0315534_1001591_pt1 | contig 15611 bp, 12 predicted proteins | sample SalMarSW160240MG_FD_203094 | JGI IMG/M metagenome (GOLD analysis project Ga0315534, IMG submission 203094) | Salt marsh sediment microbial communities from the Plum Island Ecosystem LTER, Massachusetts, United States - Salt Marsh Sediment SW1602-40 ... | reverse complement strand
CGGCGTCGAACGCCTTGGCCGCGCGCCCGTCGTCACCGACCCAAACCGCAAGCACGGGCTTATGCGCGATGCGCTTGACGCGCTGCTCCTGAATGACGCGGACCACCGCATCGGCGCAGTCGCCCGCCGAGGCGAGCGCGGTCGGCACGTTCATCGCAAGGACGGCGTCGTTATCGGCGTCGTCGAGCAGCGCATGCAGGGTCGCCGCGTAGCGGCTCGCGTCGGCGTCCCCGATAATGTCGATGGGATTAGACTTCGACCAGGTCGGCGGGAGCAAAGCGTTGAGCGTCTCCATGGTCTGCGATGAAATGCCCGCGAGCGTTCCCCCGAGATCAATGACGCGGTCGACCGCAAGCACGCCGATGCCGCCGCCATTGGTCATGATGGCGAGGCGCTTGCCCTCAAATGGACTGAGACGCCCGAGGGTCTCGGCGGCAGCGAACAATTCGTCGAGGTCGATGACGCGCAACAGGCCGGCGCGTTGAAAGGCGGCGGCGTAGACCGCGTCGACGCCGGCAAGGGCGCCGGTGTGGGTCGCGGCGGCGCGGGCGGCCTGCGCGTGGCGGCCTGCCTTGACCACGATCACCGGCTTTACGCGCGCAGCGGCGCGGGCCGCCGACATGAACTTGCGCACGTCGGAGATCGACTCGATGTACATCAGGATCGCCCGGGTGCGGCGGTCGAGGGCGAAATAGTCGAGAAGGTCGCCGAAATCGATGTCGATGGCGTCCCCGATCGAGGCGATCCCGGAAAAGCCGATCGACCGGCCGGCCGCCCACTCCACGAGCCCCGCAGCCACGCCCCCCGACTGCGAAATGAGCGCGAGATCGCCGATCTTCGGCTGATGCACCGCAAAGCTGGCGTTGAGGCGCGCGCTCGGTACGAACAAGCCCAGGCAGTTGGGTCCAAGGAGCCGCAGACCGTAAGTGCGCGCCGCCTGCCTCGCCTGCTCGGCGAGCGAGCCCGGCCCATGGCCGAGCCCGGCGGTGATCACGATGGCCGCGGCAACCCCGCGCGCGCCAGCGCTCGCAATGAGGCCGGGGACTTCGGCCGCCGGCGCGGTCACGACTATTAGATCGGGGGCTGGGTCGAGCGCCTCGATGTTCGGAACGGTGGCCTGCCCGTCAATCTCAGGATAGCGGGGATTGACGATGTGTATCGGGCCCTTGAAGCCTGCCTTGCGCAGATTGCCGAGCACGATCCGGCCGATCGAGAGTTCGCGCGGGCTTGCGCCCACCACCGCGATCGCGCGGGGGGAAAACAGCGATTTCAGTCGGTAAGTGCTCATCAAAAGCGCCCTCTGTCTCGCCGCAATCGGCTACGCGCCGCCAAGGAACAAAACGGTCGAATCGTCGCCGAACCAACGCCAGACGCGTCTGTCTTTGCATTGACCAAGAACAACGCTCTCAAAGCGCCGCCGCCCGTAGCAGACCAGCCAGAAATGCCCCGATCATGTGCCGATGGTGTGACCGGCCAAGCTTGCGCGGCTAAACGTCTCGACCCGGTCGCAACCAATTGTTCCGGCCGACGACGCCCCAAGCGCCTTCGATTGCGTGAGCGCGGCAAGGGGGAGCCCGTCGAGCGCGTCGATCCCGTCTCTCCCGATCGTGCGATTCGCATGGATGAGGACTGCTTCATCGATCAAATCGTCACGTACGAACGAAGCGGCGACCCTCGGGCCGCCCTCAACCATCAGCCGGGTGATTCCGCGCTGCGCAATCGCTGCGAGCGTCTCGCCCAGATCGAGCGCCCCCGCGGCCCCGACCCGCAATATCTCGGCGCCCTCGCGTCGCAGATCACGCTCGGCCGATTCCGGCGCGCCGGGGCCGGCGACGACCCATACGGGCGTCTGCCGTGCGGTGCGGATGAGGCGGCTTTCACGCGGGAGGCGGAGCCCGCTATCGAGCACGACGCGCACCGGCGACCGGGCGGCCATGCCCGGCAAGCGGCAGGTCAGCTCGGGATCGTCGGCGAGCGCGGTGCCGATGCCGATCAGGATCGCGTCGTGTTGCGCCCGGAGAAGATGGACGACATCGCGCGCGGCCTCGCCGGTAATGGCGACCGGCCGACGGCCAGCGAGCCCGACCTTGCCGTCGGCTGAGACCGCGAGCTTGAGCAGCACGTGCGGGCGTCCGTCACGGACGCGGCGGATATGCCCGGCGTGGGCGCGACGCGCTTCCTCGGCCCCGACCCCGACCTCGACGGCTATGCCTTCGGCGCGGAGGCGGTCATGTCCCCTCCCCGCCACCAGCGGATTGGGATCTTCCATCGCCGAGACGATGCGGGCGATGCCGGCATCGATAATGGCGTCGACACAAGGCGGCGTCTGCCCGTGATGAGAACAGGGCTCGAGCGTCACGTAGAGCGTTGCGCCGCGCGCCGCAGCGCCCGCGCGCCGCAGCGCCTCGGTCTCCGCGTGCGGCCGGCCTCCTGGCTGCGTCCAGCCGCGCCCCTGGATGACGGGTCCATCGCCCTCTTCGCGCACGACGACCGCGCCGACCGCCGGATTAGGCCAGACATTCCCCAATCCGCGCCGGCCGAGCGCCAGCGCGAGCGCCATAAACCGAGCGTCCGCAGCCGGTTGGTCGAAATTCTTCATTCGACGGGAAAGTCACGAGGCCTGGTCGGCCCAGATCCGCGTGAATAATCGAAGTGCCACCATTCCTTCGGATAGTTACGAAAGCCCTCGGCGGAAAGCGCGCGAACAAGCCTGTCGCGGTTTGCGCGCGCCTTTTCGGATATCGACGGATTACGAGTCGCGCTCAGAGGCGAAAAGCAATCGAAAGCGGTACCGAAATCGAGGCTCGACTCCTTTGCGCGCTCGGCAAACGGGCCATCGCAGGCGCCCGCCTTTGTTGGCGTCGGCAGATCGGCGTCGCTTGCGGCGATGAGGCCGATATCGACGGCGATCCCCAGCGAATGATGTGACTTCGACGCAATGTATCCGAGCGCGAACAGCTGCGACTTGTCGAAGGCGGGATAGAAGATGGGTTTCATGGTGTCGCCGCCTGCCCCGCGCGACCATGCAGCGAAGGCCCGCACCGCCTGGACGGGGCGATAGCAGTCGTAGACCTTCAGAAGCAAACCTTCGGCCTTGAGCCGCTCCTGCGCGCGCGCAAGCGCCTCCGCCGCGGGCCGCCACAGGATGCACTCCGCCGCCCGATAGCCGGGCACGCGTGCGCCGGTGAAATTGAACGTGCCGGCATAGCGCATGTCCTGCACGATTGTGGGCGCCACATCACGCAGGTGGACGAATCCGGCAGGGAGCGCCGGCTCCTTAGCCGCGGCCGCGCCGGGCAGGACGTTCAGGACGAGGAAAAGAGCGAGGAGCCAAGTCACATCATTGCCCCGCCCGCGCGCCAGTGCTGGCGTCGACCATTCAGCAGGTGGATGCCGAGCCTCCGCACGACTTTCGATCTGTCGACGCAACCAATCCCCGTTGATACCGGGCCAGAGTTGACGCGCGCCTATTACTTCCGCGCCGGCGCAGGTCGCGTATGGTTCTCGTCGCCGGCAAGTTCGGCAAGCGCCTGCTCGAAGTCCTTCGCCTCGCGGAAATTGCGGTAGACCGAGGCGAAGCGCACATAGGCGACGTCGTCGAGCTCGCGCAGATACGCCATCACCGTCTCGCCGATCGTCTCGGTCGTGACCTCGTTCTCGCCAAGACTTTCCAGTTCACGGACGATCTTGGAGATGGTCTGCTCGACCCGGTCGGGGTCGACATTGCGCTTGCGCAGGGCGATCTCCACCGAACGCGCCAGCTTGTCGCGGTCGAACGGCACACGGCGGCCATTGCGCTTGATGACGATCAGTTCGCGCAGTTGCACCCGCTCGAACGTGGTGAAACGAAATCCGCAGGACAGACACAGGCGGCGGCGGCGAATCGCCGCCGAATCTTCGGTGGGGCGCGAATCCTTGACCTGGGTATCGAGGCTGCCGCAGCTCGGACAGCGCATCTTTGCGTCCTACTCCGGTTCGATTTCGTTCAAGCGTTGTAGATCGGGAACCGATCGATCAGCCGCTTCACCTTCTCCCGCACCGAAGCCTCGATCAGCGCGTCCTCTTCGACGCGTTTCTGCGCGAGCACGTCGAGTACGTCGGAGATCATCTCGCCGACCTGCTGGAACTCGGCCACTCCGAATCCGCGGGTGGTGCCGGCCGGCGTGCCGAGCCGAACGCCCGACGTCACCGTCGGCTTTTCGGGATCGAATGGGATGCCGTTCTTGTTGCAGGTGATATGGGCGCGGCCGAGCGCCGCCTCCGCCACCTTTCCGGTCAGCCGCTTCGGGCGCAGGTCGACCAGCATCAAATGGGTGTCGGTCCCACCCGACACGATGTCCAGACCGCGCGCCTTCAAGGTCGCCGCGAGCGCCTTGGAGTTCTCCACCACGTTCTTTGCATAAAGCTTGAAGGAAGGACGCAAAGCCTCACCAAACGCGACAGCTTTTGCCGCGATCACATGCATTAAAGGTCCGCCCTGCATGCCCGGGAAGACCGCGGAGTTGAGCTTCTTGGCGATCGCCTCGTCATCGCTCAGGATCACGCCGCCGCGCGGGCCCCGCAGGGTCTTGTGGGTGGTCGTCGTCACCACATGGGCATGGGGGAACGGGCTTGGATGCACGCCGCCGGCGACCAGCCCAGCAAAATGCGCCATGTCCACCACGAGGTAAGCCCCCACTTCATCGGCGATCGCGCGGAAGGCCGGAAAGTCGATGATCCGCGGATAGGCCGAGCCGCCAGCGACGATCAGCTTGGGCCGGTGCTCGCGGGCGAGCCGGCGCACCTCATCGATATCAATGCGATGATCATCGCGCCGGACTCCGTAGGGCACCACCTTGAACCACTTGCCCGACATATTGACGGGGGAACCGTGGGTGAGATGGCCGCCGGCAGCGAGGTTCAGCCCCATGAACGTATCGCCAGGTTGCATCAGCGCCATGAACACCTCGGCGTTGGCGGAGGCGCCGGAGTGCGGCTGGACATTTGCGAACCCGCAGTTGAACAGCTTGGTAATCCGTTCGATCGCCAAGGTTTCCACGATATCGACGTACTGGCAGCCGCCGTAGTAGCGCTTGCCCGGCAGCCCTTCGGCATATTTGTTGGTGAGCACCGAGCCCTGCGCTTCGAGCACCGCGCGGCTGACGATGTTCTCCGAGGCGATCAATTCGATCTCGTCGCGCTGCCGGCCGAGTTCGCGCCGGATCGCGTCGGCAATGTCCGGATCGGTCTCGGCAAGCGGAGCGCTAAACAACGCGGTCTCGGCGCCTGCGCGTGCGGAGGTCTCTCTCTGAGGCATGGCGGTCTCCTGATCCCCAGGCCGCGATTAGCACATTGCGGGAAGAACGCCAATCGTGGGGATGTGTCCCGAGAGGCGCGCAAGATGTTGTTGCGAGGTCAGCGATCTTGATGGCGCCGGCGCACCGACTGCCAAGCGTGGGGTTCCCTCGTAGTGCACTTTACGAAGCGATATATGGCGATTGGCCGTCAAAAGAAACTGCCCGATAGCCGAGCCTCAGCCGGCCGGGACTTCCTCCGCCCAGACGCGGAATTCGGACATGGCGCCGGGGCCGAATATGTGGGTCAGCGGCACGTCAGCGGCATCGCGGCCGTGCGCAATGAGGATACGTCCGACCCGCGGCGCGTTGTTGCGCGGGTCGAATGCGTGCCAACGGTCGCCGAGATAGACTTCGATCCAGGCGGCAAAATCCATCGGTGCATAGGGTGGAGGCAGGCCGACATCGGTGATGTAGCCTGTGCAATAGCGCGCGGGGATGTTCAGGCAGCGGCAAAACGCGACCGCGAGATGCGCGAAGTCTCGGCAAACCCCGTTGCGCTCCGTGTATGTTTCGAATGCCGTTCTGGTGGCCCGGGAATGTTCGTAACCAAAGGTTATGTGGTCGTGAACGAAGTCGCAGACCGCCTGGACCCTTGGCCAGCCGAGCGGTGCATGTCCAAAAAGGCGCCAAGCCTCGTCCGACAGACGGTCGGTCTCACAGTAGCGACTGCCAAGCAAGAACTGCAGTATTTCCGCCGGCAAGTGCTGGACCTGATGATGCTGAGCGGTCAGATCGGCCGGATCCGGCAGGCCTGAATCACGGACGATGGCGTCCGTGCCGAGAGTGAAGCGGCCGGCGGGCGCCACAAGCCGATTGCACCAATTTCCGAAGCTGTCGCGGTAACCATCGATGAGAACCGACGGATTCGTTTTCAGATAATCCGGATGCTCAAGATCGGAAACGCGCGAGTAGTGCACATTCAACATAACGATCATCGGCGTCGTCTGCGGAAATTCGAAGCCGAGCTCGCAACCAACGTGAATGCGCATACGATTTCCGTTCGATCGTCGACAAGCGACGCGATCCAAAAAATAGCCGATGGCAAGCCAAGCATCCGGCGTGCCAATCCCGGAAAATGGCGATTTGGAATACTTACGCGCGGCCGATTAGTTCCTCGCTCACGGCGCTCAAAATATTCGCCGGCGCGAAAAGCGCAGAACAATGAACACAAACTCGCCGTGAGACGTCAGCCGCGGCTGAGGTTCACGCTGCCGGTAAGGCCGTCGCGTCCGTATATGTCGTCGCGGAACTGCACCACGCCGTCGGGAGTCGCCCAGGCGGTGACATAGACCCAAAAGAGCAGGACCGGCGTCGCAAGGCGCACGTCTTCGCGTTTGCCCGACTTGATCACCTCGTCGATTTCGCTGCGCGACCAGCCCGGCGTGTCGGTGAGCAGCCAAACCACCAGCTCACGAATATTCTGCACGCGCACGCAGCCGGAGGAATGGAAGCGGAAGTCTTCGCCGAAAAGGTTCTTCGACGGCGTATCATGCATATACACGCCGTCATTGCTGGGAAAATTGATGCGGATCGACCCAAGCGAATTGAGTTCGCCCGGATCCTGCTTGAACCGATAATTCACCGCCTCGTTAGAAAACCAGTCGATTTGCTGCGGCGACAGCTCGGATCCGTTCCCGTCGAGGATGCGGATGTGGTTCTTCGTGAGATAGTCCGGCTCCGTTTGCATCCTCGGAATGAGGTCCTTGCGGACGATCGACACCGGCACCGTCCAGTAAGGATTGAAATTGACCTCGATGATCCGGCTCTGAATGTCCGGCGACGGGCGGTCGGGCTTGCCCACGACGGCGACGTGGCGGGAGACCACGACATTGCCTTCGATCGCTTCGAGCTGCGCGGCCGGAATATTGCACACGACGAAACGCGGCCCGAGATTGCCGCTGAGACTGCGCAGGCGCACCGCATTGGTGCGAAGCTGGGCAAGCCGGGTCTCGGCCGGCACGTTCATCGCTTTGAGGGTCTGCTCGCGGGCGACGCCATCGACGGTCAAACCGTGGCGCGCTTGGAATCGGCGTACCCCGGCCTCCACATACGAATCGTAAATGTCTTTCACGCCGCCGGTCGCCTCGATATCGTGCGAGACGGTGAGTCGCGCGCGCAGAATCGACACGGTCGGGTGGCGATTACCGAGCCGCAGGCGCTGGGAGGTCGGAACCGTCGGCCAGCCGCCGCGGGCGACGATGTCTTCATAGCGCGCAATCGCCGCTTCGGTGGTCTGCGCCGTCGACGGATCGAGGGTCGGCAACGACGCATTAGGCATAAGGATGGTTCGCGAGGCGGAATCAAAGCCCTGCCCGAAATCTTGGCTCCGCGATTGCGCCATGAGCGCATCGAGCACAGCGTCCTGGGCCGACGCGGCGCGCGCAAAAGCGAGACCGAGGCCGGCGGTAGCCACTCCTCGCATGAAGGATCGTCGGCTCGCATCGCCGTAACGCCGCGTCTCCTGTCGCTTCATCACATCCCCTCGCCCTGCGCAGCGCCGGCACGCGCGCTTGTCCGTGTCGACGCCTGCCGCCACGCGAACGCGGCGCACATGCGTCAATGCCGCTTACGGGCATCGATGGGCGATTTTATGTCAATAAGCGCCAACGCGCGGCGCCGGGCGCGCCACGCCGGCAAGGCATTGCGCGATTTGACGGTCTCGAGTCGCGCAAGGCCTGGAAAAAATCAGAGCCGGTAAAGGATTTGGTCGGTCCAGAACCGCTCCAGGCGCTGCAGCGCCTTGTTGAGCGTCGCGAACTCGTCGGCATTGATGCCGCCGACCTGTTCGACCGTGCGGAAGTGCTTCTGATAGAGCGCCTCGATGATGTCGCGCACGGCGCGCCCCTTCTCGGTCAGCCTAATGCGGACCGAGCGGCGATCGACGCGCGAACGCTGATGATCGAGGAAGCCCATCTCGACCAGCTTCTTGAGATTGTACGACACGTTCGAGCCGAGATAGTAGCCGCGCGTGCGCAGCTCGCCTGCGGTCAGCTCCCGATCGCCGATATTGTAGAGGAGCAGCGCCTGCACCGCGTTGATGTCGGCGCGTCCGCGCCGATCGAACTCATCTTTGACGACGTCGAGCAGCCGGCGATGCAGCCGCTCGACGAGCGTCAGAGACTCCAGATAGAGCGGCCGAATATGCTGCAAGCGCATATCTCGCTCGGCCGGCTCCGCCGACCTGACAATCGCTTTCATGATGACGCCCTTTACTTTTAGTTTATTTTGGCGAGGCCCTGTTCCCCCGCCGTCATGCATACACTTAGCCCAAACGCTCTAAGATCGATTTAAGCAACACAATAAAGAAGAGGTTTATCTTTCGAGGTAAATCAAAGACTAAAGGCCGATTGGCGGGCATTTCTTTACTGTTCGTTCACGCCGGCCGAATGGTTTGCGCAAGCCGCTGCGCCGCTCTTTTTTCTGCTTTTACGCGCCGATGAATCGGGCACAAGCGCCCGTTTCTCAACGCATGTCGTCGTTCGATTGCGTCGTCGGCATCGCGTTGCTGGGCGGCGGACCCCGCAGCGGAAACTCGGCGCCCCGCGTTCCGCGAGCAGACACAGCGGCGGCATTTCCTGAAGCGCTTGCATCCTGTTTCGCTGCGGCGTCGTCCCCGCGTGGCGTAACAACGGACGATGGCCGTAGGCCTTGCTCCGGAGCGCTGGAGCGCGCCGCACGTATGGCCGCAGCGACCGCAGCTTCGCGCAACGCGTTCGCCGCCGCGCCGGACGCCGAATAGGAATGCAGGCGCGCCGAACCGCGCTCGGGCGCGTCCGGAGCGGACGGCTGTGCGGGGTCGGCATCCGCGGCAAACGACTTGAGCCGCTCGACGGTCGTATTGGCAAGCCGTTGGAGCGGGCGCGTCTGCGCAACGGGAGCCGCCGAGCCGGTCTGCTGCCCGCCGGGGGTTCCCTGAGCCGCGGGGCGCGCCCGCCCGCGATTGCTGGCGAGATAGCTCGCAAGCGCCGCGGCGACGCCTGGCCGCGTCGTGTAATGGTCGCGCAGGAAGTAAGCGACCGTGGCGGGATTGCGCCCGCGGGCCAACCCTCGCGGAGAGCGGTGGCATGCCGAGCAGTTGGCGGCGAAGAGCTGCGCTGGCGACATGCCGGCGCCGAGATCGGTTTGCGCGCGCGCATCAGGCGCTCCGAGCGCGGCAAGGCCAATCAATCCGCCCAGCGCAAATAATCTCAGCATGTTAGTCCCTTCCAAAGTCCTGGCATTGAAGCGCCGCGCGGCGCCCAATATCCACGTTCGCTCAAGCACTAGAGGATTGCCTGCCGGTGCGAATTTGATCTAGTCTATCCATGCCAGCGCGTAGACCGTAAGGGTGGGTTTTCCCCGGCGCAAGCGGTTTGCGGTCCGCTTCGGCTCACGAAGGTTCCGGCGTTTGGAGTCCGCCGATGGACAGATTACTACGGAGCGCATTTTCCTCGATCGTTAAGCACGGCCAATTGCGGCTGACCACGGCGTCAGGCTCCACTCACGCATTCGGCGATGGGACCGGCGAGCCGATTGCCGTGCGTTTCACGACAAAGGCCGCGCAGCGCGCCGTCCTGCTCGACCCTGAGCTGAAGCTCGGCGAAGCCTTTATGGACGGGACATTCGTGGTCGAGCAAGGAACGATCGCGGATTTCCTCGATCTCATCTTCAAGGGAGTGCGGCTCAAGCCCCGCTTGCCGTGGACCCTGCCGCTGGCGGCGGCGCGGTTTCTCCTGCGCAAGGTCCAGCAGCTGAACCGGCGCACCCGCGCGCAACGGAATGTCGCCCATCATTACGATCTCGACGGACGGCTCTACGGGATCTTTCTTGACTCCGACCGGCAGTACAGCTGCGCCTATTTCGAGAGCCCCGACGATACGCTCGATGACGCTCAACTCGCCAAGAAACGCCACCTCGCCGCCAAGCTCCTAATCGAACGCGGCCAGCGCGTGCTCGACATCGGCTCCGGCTGGGGCGGGCTTGCGCTTTATCTCGCCGAAATGTGCGGCGCGCGCGTGACCGGCATCACGCTGTCGCAGGAGCAACTCGCCGCCTCACGCGGACGCGCGAGCGAGCGGGAGCTTGGCGATGCCGTCCAGTTCCGCCTGCAGGACTACCGCGACGTTTCCGAGCGCTATGACCGCATCGTATCGGTCGGCATGTTCGAGCATGTCGGCGTGCAGTTCTACGATGCCTATTTCCGCAAGATTGCGCAGGCGCTCGCCGACGACGGCGTCGCCCTCGTCCATTCGATTGGCCGCTCGGAGGGGCCGGCCTACACCAATCCGTGGATCGCCAAATATATCTTCCCCGGTGGCTATATCCCGGCGTTGTCCGAAGTGCTGCCAGCGATCCAGCGGGCCGGGTTGCTCGTGACCGACATCGAAATTCTGCGGCTGCATTACGCCGACACGCTGAAGGCTTGGCGCGACCGGTTTCTCGCCCATCGCGAGGGGCCCGAGCGGCTCTACGATCCGCGGTTCGTGCGCATGTGGGAGTTCTATCTGGCCGGTTCCGAAATGGCGTTCCGCGATCAGAACATGATGGTTTTGCAGATCCAGATGACCAAGCGCCAGGGCGTCGTTCCGATCACGCGAAACTACATCCCGCGGGAAGAGCAGCGGTTGCGCATGCTGGAGAACGGAAACCGTCCGCCGTTCCGGCTGGCGGGCGAGTAGAGACGCGGTGCAGCGGGACGCGCTCTCGGAGATCGGATAATATCTCCGGCCTCGTTCGGCGACGCGAGCAGCCGAGCCGAACCCGGCGGAGCGAAGGCAATGGACGTCGTCATCTATTACAACCCGAAATGCGGCACGTCGCGCAATACGCTCGGCCTCATCCGCAATGCCGGGATCGAGCCGCACATCATCGAATACTTGAAATGCCCGCCGACCCGCGCGCTGCTCAAGGAGCTGGTCGCCCGCGCCGGCCTCACCGTGCGCCAGGCGTTGCGCGAGAAGGGCACGCCATTTAAGGAACTCGGGCTCGGCGATCCGGCGCTCAGCGACGACGATCTCATCGACGCCATGATGGCGCATCCGGTCCTGATCAACCGGCCCTTCGTGGTGACGCCCAAAGGCGTGCGCCTGTGTCGGCCCTCTGACTTGGTTCTTGACCTGCTGCCGCCGCAACGCGGCGAGTTCTTCAAGGAGGACGGCGAGCGCGTGGTCGACGAGAAGGGCCGCCACGTCCGAACGGCGTGATCAGGCGCGCTCTCGCGCGCCCGGCCGAGCAGTTTCAGCATGCCTCCGCTTCGGTGTGACCGGGGCAGCGGTGCACCTCGACGGTGATGTGCGAAATCCCCGTGAGGCCCTGCAGGCGCGCCTTGTAGGCGTCGGGACGCTGCGGCCGGTCCGACACCACCGCCGCCACGACCGCCATGTGACCCGGGCCGAGACGCCACAAATGCAAATCGGCCAGCCGGTCGCCGCCAACCTCGAGCCGTTCGCGGACGCGGTCGGCGATCTTCGGCGCGGGCACGAGGTCGAGAAGCACAGCGCCGGAGGAACGCAACAGCCCCCACGCCCAGACGGCGATCACCACGCTCCCGATGATGCCCACAACCGGATCGATCCACGGCCAATCGAAAAACCGCGCCGCGAGCAGACCGCCGATCGCCAGCACCGAGGTCACCGCATCCGCGAGCACATGCAGATAAGCGGCGCGGTGATTGTGATCATGATGGTGGTGGAGATCCTCTTCTTCGCCATGCGCATGATCGTCGTCCCCCAGGAGCCACGCGCTAAGCAAGTTCACCGCGAGGCCGAGCGCGGCGATCAGCAACGCTTCATTGTAGTCGATGACAACCGGCCGAAGGATGCGGGTGACGCTTTCATAGCCGATCATCAGCGCGACTAGCGCAAGGATGAGCGCGCTCGCAAAGCCGGCGAGCTCGCCGACCTTGCCGGTGCCGAAAGCAAAGCGGGGGTTCTTTGCGTGACGGCGGGCATAGGCATAGGCGAGCGCCGCAATCGACAGCGCGGCGGCGTGGGTCGACATGTGCCAGCCGTCGGCGACCAGCGCCATCGAGCCATAGATCATACCGCCGGCGATCTCGATGACCATCATCACCGCGGTAAGCGCGACGACGAGCCAGGTCCGGCGCTCGCGCTGCGCATGATGTGCGCCGAGAAACACATGGTCGTGCCGCCAGTCTTCGATCGATCGTGTGTGCATCGGATCGGCCCTCGTTCCGCATCAAGATAGGGTAAGCGTCGGACTGATCAATCGGAACGCCGCGGCGGGCTCTTAGAATCCTTCTTGCGTGCGGGCCGCTCCCCTGCCCCCGCTGTGTCGCAGGCGCGTGAGTCAAGCTGATTTCGTCTTGCGCTCGCCAATTTTTTCCGTGGTGATCAGCGGGGAAACTAGGCTTTTCGATTCGCGCGCAAGGCCCGGCCGAGTAATGTGCCGCAGGATACATCTCCGTGTATTTGGGGCCGCGCGTCGTGCGGCGAAGCAGTCCGGCGGACCGGTGACGGTTCGGCGTGGGTAGTTTTTTGCGGCGCAACGGCGAGTCCGCCGTATCTGACCGGCCTTAGTTAAAGCGCGAGAACGTAAGTCGCGTCTCAAAAAAGAGTTTGGAAAAGAAGAGGCAACGCCATGGCCGTGGAATCGATTGCGCGCAAGCTGCCAACCGACCGGACGCCGGCATTCCGCACGTCGCCGCATAATATTGAGGTGGAGCAGGCGCTGCTTGGGGCCGTATTGGTGAACAATGAGGCGTTCTACCGCGTCTCCGATTTTCTCAATCCGGAGCATTTCTTCGAGCCGATTCATCAGAAAATCTACGAGTTGGCCGGTGGCCTGGTGCGGGCGGGAAAGATAGCGACGCCGGTCACGTTGAAGACTTTCCTGCCGGCCGATCTCGACGTCGCCGGCTTGACGGCGAGCCAGTATCTGGCCCGCCTCGCGGCGGAAGCCACGACCGTCATCAACGCCGAGGATTATGGGCGCACGATCTACGATCTCGCGCTCCGCCGCGCCTTGGTCGGCATCGGCGAGGAGATGGTCAACGAAGCCTATGACGCGGCGGTGGATTCGTCTCCGCGCGACCAGATCGAAGCGGCCGAGCGCAATCTCTACGAACTCGCCGAAACCGGCCGCTACGACGGCGGGTTCCAGCGCTTCGCCCAGGCGCTCACCACCGCAGTCGACATGGCCGCCCGCGCCTATCAGCGCGACGGAAGGCTGTCCGGCCTCGCGACCGGGCTGCGGGACCTCGACCGCATGATGGGCGGCCTTCAGTCGTCCGACCTCGTCATCATCGCCGGGCGGCCGGGCATGGGAAAGACCGCGCTCGCCACCAACATCGCCTACAATATCGCCCGGGCCTGGCGCGGCGAAGTGCGCCCCGACGGCCGCATCGTGGCCGCCAATGGCGGCATCGTCGGGTTCTTTTCGCTGGAAATGTCGGCCGAGCAGCTCGCCACCCGCATCATTTCCGAGCAGACCGAGATTCCTTCCTATCGGATCCGCCGCGGCGAGATCGACCCGCCCGACTTCGACCGGATCGCCGAGGCCGCTCGCGAGATGGAGACGACCCCGCTTTATATCGATGAGACTGGCGGGCTCTCGATCGCCCAGCTCGCGGCGCGCGCGCGGCGGCTCAAGCGCCAGCGCGGGCTCGACGTTATGGTGGTCGACTATATCCAGCTCCTGCAGGGGTCGAGCCGCCGCGCGGTGGAAGGCCGCGTGCAGGAGGTCACCGAGATCACCACCAACCTCAAGGCGCTGGCGAAGGAGCTGAACGTCCCGATCCTCGCTCTCTCGCAGCTCTCGCGGCAGGTCGAGAGCCGCGAGGACAAGCGCCCGCAGCTCTCCGACCTGCGTGAATCGGGCTCGATCGAGCAGGACGCCGACGTGGTGATGTTCGTGTTCCGCGAGGAATATTACCTGAAGAACCGCGAGCCGCGAGCCGGCACCGAGGAGTTCTTCAAATGGCAGGCCGACATGGAAGCCGTACACGGCCGCGCCGAGGTGATCATCGGCAAGCAGCGCCACGGGCCGACCGGCACGGTGCCGCTCCAGTTCAAGGCCGACGTGACCCGCTTCTCCGACCTCGCCGAGGACGAACGCCTGCCCGACCGGATTTGAGGCCAAGCGACGGCTGGGCATCGCAGTCCGATTCAGTTCAATTGTGCGGTCCGCCATGCATCCTCCCCCGTGCGAACGGGGGAGGGGGACCATGCGAAGCATAGTGGAGGGGGCAACCGCGGACACAGAAAGGCCCCCTCCACCGCCCACGCAGCCAAGCCTGCGCAGGCTGCGCAAGCTTGCCTGCGATGGGCGGTTCCCCTCCCCCGCGTCGCGGGGGGAGGATGGATATCCTTCCAGCTGTGATTATTGGCTCAGAGCCAATGCCCCGTCTCCCGGCTCGTGCCTGAAGATAAGGCGCTTCTGCTGATACAAGCAGCCGAACAGCCGCGGCGTTGACGGAAAGTGGTTATAGTGGCCCCTCTCCCGCCAAGATCTGAGAAGACCACGTTGAACGAATACGCGAAGCGAGAGGCCAATGACGGTGCAAGAACGTAAGCTCAAGCCGCAAGAAACTGAAAACTCGTCCGCGGCGGCGCCCGGGTTAACCGGCGGGCCGCCGCTGACGGAAACCGGCGGCGTGCTCACCATCGACCTCGAGGCGATCGCCGCCAATTGGCGCGCGCTTGCCGATCACGTGGAGCCGGCCGAGTGCGCGGCAGTGGTGAAGGCCGACGCCTATGGCTGCGGCTTGCGCGAGGTGGCAGCCGCGCTCGCCGCGACGGGATGCGAGACGTTTTTCGTCGCCCACCTCCACGAGGCGCGCATCGTCCGGGAAATCGCGCCGGATGCGACCATTTATGTACTCAACGGCATCCCGCCGGACGGCGCGCCGCAATTCGCTGCGGTGCGCGCCCGGCCGGTGATCGGAAGCATGCCCGAACTGCTCGAATGGGACGCCTTCTGCAGCGTGAACAATTGGACCGGGGGCGCCGCGCTCCATTTCGACACCGGCATGAACCGCCTTGGCGTTCCGGTCGACGAGGCGCCTGCGCTCTCCTCGCGCATGAAGATGCCCAAGCATGGGATTTCGCTCCTCATGAGCCATCTCGCCTGCGCGGATGCGCCGGATCATCCCCTCAACACGCGGCAGGTCCAGATTTTTCGCGAGCTGCGGATGATGTTTCGCGGGGTTCCGGCCTCGCTCGCCAATTCGTCCGGGATTTTTCTCGGCCCCGCCACCCATTGCGAGATCGTCCGTCCGGGCGCGGCCCTGTACGGGATCAACCCAACGCCTGCGGAGGCCAATCCGATGCGGCAGGT